>OHSG01000239.1_pt1 | contig 27090 bp, 26 predicted proteins | sample 1578601 | NCBI WGS metagenome assembly OHSG01 (sample SAMEA3879534, study PRJEB24766) | human gut metagenome | biome: human-associated habitat; feature: feces | place: USA | collected 1985/1987
CCGGCTTCCGCCCGGGCAAGCCGACTTCCGACTTCATCCTGAAGGTTATCAACAAGATCACGCTCTTTGGCGCTCTGTATCTGGCGATCGTCGCGATCCTGCCGATCATCGCCGGCATCATCATCAAGAACACCTCCCTCGCGGTGGGCGGCACATCCGTCATCATCGTCGTCGGCGTTGCGCTTGAGACGGTCAAGAGCCTGGAGGCTCAGATGCTGATGCGTCACTACAAAGGCTTCCTGGAGTAATTGGAGGAAGATGCTATGAAGCTGATTCTTTTGGGTGCTCCCGGTGCCGGAAAAGGCACACAGGCGGAGATCATCAGCAAGAAGCTGAACATCCCCACCATTTCCACCGGCAACATTCTTCGCGAAGCGATCAAAAACGGAACCGAGACTGGCCTGAAGGCCAAGAGCTTCATGGACGCTGGCAAGCTCGTTCCGGACGATGTCATCATCGGCATCGTCCGCGAACGGGTCGCCCGCGCGGATTGTGCGAACGGCTTCATCCTCGATGGAGTCCCCCGCACGATCCCGCAGGCCGAGGCGCTCGAAGCGGCCGGCATCCATTTTGACGCAGTCGTGTCCATTGAGATCGCCGACGAGGTGATCGAAGCGCGCATGACCGGCCGCCGCGTCTGCGGCAGCTGCGGCGCAAGCTTCCACATCGTTGCGAACCCGCCGAAGCATGACGGCGTTTGCGATCTGTGCGGCGCACCGCTCACCGTCCGCAAGGACGATGCGCCGGAGACGGTCAAGAACAGATTGAAGGTGTTCCATGCCGAGACAGAGCCGCTGAAGGACTTCTACAAGAAGCTCGGCAATCTCAAGCTGGTGGAAGGCAACCAGCCCATCGAATATGCGACCAGAGACATTCTGGCAGCATTGGGTGAATAACATGATTCCAGTAAAAAATGAGCGCGAACTGGTGATTATGCGCAAGGCCTGTAAAATTACCGCGGCAGCGCGTGCTTTGGCAGGCGAAATGGTAAGGCCTGGCGTAACGACCAAACAGATCGACAAGGCGGTATACGAATTTATCCTGTCGCAGGGAGCAAAACCGACGTTCCTCGGCTACGGGGGCTTCCCGGCCAGCACCTGCATCTCCGTCAACGAGGTCATCATCCACGGCATTCCGGGCAACCGGGTGCTGAAGGAGGGCGACATCGTCTCGGTGGACGTGGGCGCGACATGGGGCGGTTTTACTGGTGACTGTGCCGCTACTTTCGCATGTGGGGCAATCTCCCCCACGGCGCAGAAGCTCATTACGGTAACAGAACAGAGCTTTTACGAGGGAATCAAATTTGCACGTCAGGGCAACCGGATCTCCGACATCGGCCATGCGGTGCAGACATACGTGGAAAGCCATGGATTTGGCGTTGTCCGCGCGTTTGTCGGGCACGGCGTCGGCGAAAAGATGCACGAAGAACCAGAGGTCCCAAATTTCGGATCCCCCGGCAGAGGCCCGCGCATGGTCAAAGGCATGACCCTGGCAATCGAGCCGATGGTCACGCAGGGCACGTACGATGTGCGCGTCCTGAAGGACGGTTGGACGACTGTAACTGCCGATGGCAAGCTCGCGGCGCACTATGAAAACTCGATCCTGATTACCGACGGCGAGCCGGAAATCCTCACCGTCACTGAGGGACTGTAAGCTATGGAAATTGACAAATCGAGTCTGGTCGTCTCAAAGGCCGGGCGGGATCAGGGCCAGCTGTTCTACGTGATCGACGCGGATGAGCAGTATGTCTATCTCGCCGACGGCAAGAGCCGCAGGCTGGAGAAGCCAAAGCGCAAAAAGCGCAAGCATATTGAACAGATACCTCGGACGGAGTCACGAATCGCCGAGAAAATTCGCAACGGCGAGAAGGTACTCAATAGCGAATTACGAAAAGAATTGGCCAGCTTCGGCCAAAAACAAAGTCAAAACCAAGGGGGTTAATTGATCTTGGCAAAAGACGACGTAATCGAACTTGAGGGCATCGTTACCGATGCACTGCCGAATGCCATGTTCTCCGTCGACATCGGCGGCGGGCACACCATTCTGGCACACATTTCCGGCAAGCTCCGGATGAACTTTATCAAGATCCTGCCCGGTGATAAGGTCACGGTGCAAATGTCGCCGTACGATCTGACCAGAGGAAGGATCACATGGAGAAGTAAATAGAGACTTGAGGTCTCAATGGAGGTTAACAGTATGAAAGTAAGACCGTCCGTGAAGCCCATGTGCGAAAAATGCAAGATCATCAAGCGCAAGGGCCGTGTTATGGTTATTTGCGAAAACCCGAAGCATAAGCAGAGACAAGGTTAATAGGAGGTGCTCTGAAGTAAATGGCACGTATTGCTGGTATTGACCTGCCCCGTGAGAAGCGAATCGAGATCGGTTTGACCTACATCTACGGTATTGGCAGAACAAGCGCTAAGAAGATCCTGGAAATGGCCCAGATCAACCCGGATATCCGCGTCAAGGATCTGACCGAGGATCAGGAATCCGCACTTCGTGAAGTGATCGACAAGCACTTCACCATCGAGGGCGACCTCCGCCGTGAGGTTGCACTGAACATCAAGCGCCTGACGGAGATCGGCTGCTATCGCGGCGTCCGTCATCGCCGTGGCCTGCCTGTTCATGGCCAGAGAACCAAGACCAACGCCCGTACACGCAAGGGCCCGAAGAAGACCATTGCGAATAAGAAGAAGTAAGGAGGGATATGTAAATGGCTAAAGCAGTAAAGAAAGTTGTCAAGCGCCGTCGTGAGCGCAAGACGATCGAAAAGGGCGCCGTGCATATCCGCTCGTCCTTTAACAACACCATGGTCACCGTGACCGACGCCAACGGCAACGCCCTGTCCTGGGCCTCCTCCGGCGGCCTCGGCTTCCGCGGCAGCAGAAAGTCCACTCCGTACGCCGCGCAGATGGTCGCGGAGACCGCTGCAAAGGCAGCTGTGGAAAACTATGGTCTGAAGACTGTCGAAGTCTTCGTCAAGGGCCCCGGCCAGGGCCGTGAATCCGCGATCCGCGCGCTGCAGTCCGCAGGTCTCGAGGTCACGCTCATCAAGGACGTCACCCCGATCCCGCACAACGGCTGCCGTCCGCCCAAGCGCCGCCGCGTTTGATGAAGGAGGAGAATTGATATGGCAAAGAATACACAGCCTGTTCTGAAGCGCTGCAGAACGCTCGGCGTTTCTCCCGCAGCCATGGGCTACTCCAAGCAGTCCAACCGCAATCCCGGCGGCAAAAGAAGAACCAAGAAGTCTGAGTACGGCACGCAGCTGACCGAAAAGCAGAAGGTCAAATTCGTGTACGGCATTCTCGAGAAGCAGTTCCACACCCTCTATGAGAAGGCCGAGAGCATGAAGGGCAACACCGGCGAGAATCTGCTGAGCCTCGTCGAGCGCAGACTGGACAACGTTGTTTACCGTCTTGGCTATGCTTCCACGCGCCGCGAGGCCCGTCAGCTGGTCAACCACGGCCACTACACCGTAAACGGCAAGCGCGTCAACATCCCGTCCTACACGGTCAATGTCGGCGACGTCATCGCCGTCTGCGAAAACAGCTGCTCCACCACCCGCTTCAAGAAGATGAAGGAAGACGACGCCTTCGTCGCAGCTCCGAAGTGGCTGGAAAGAGACAAGAACACCCTCAGCGGCAAGGTTATCGCACTGCCCGCAAGAGACGATATTGACTTCGAGATTGCAGAAAATCTGATCGTCGAATTGTACTCCAAGTAACGTTTCACCCTCGTTTATTGGTAAGCTGAATTCGGCAACGAAACAAGGTTTCGTAGTTACAAGGAGGGTAATTTATTCATGGTAGAAATTGAAAAGCCGCGTATCGAGTGTATCGATTCCCAGGATGACGTCTCCTACGGTAAGTATATCGTAGAGCCTCTGGAGCGGGGATACGGCACCACGCTCGGCAACTCCCTGCGCAGAATTCTTCTTTCCTCGCTGCCCGGCACCGCCGCGACCTCCATCAAGATCGCGGGCGTGCAGCACGAGTTCTCCACGGTTCCTGGCGTCAAGGAAGACGTCACGGAGATCGTGCTGAACGTGAAGAAGATCATTGCGAAGCTTCATTGCCAGGGCACCAAGACCGTCTACATTGACGCTGCGGGCGAGTGCGAAGTCACCGCCGGCGACATCAAGGCCGACGGCGAGGTTGAGATCCTCAACCCTGAGCAGCACATCTGCTCGCTTGGCCCCGACGCAAGCTTCAACATGGAGATCACGCTGAGTCATGGCCGCGGATACGTCCCGTCCGACAAGAACAAGACGCCCAATATGCCCATCGGCACCATCGCCGTGGATTCGATCTATACGCCCGTCTACAAGGTGAACTACACCGTAGAAAACACCCGTGTAGGCAACATGACAGACTATGACAAGCTGACGCTGGAAGTCTGGACCGACTCGACGATCTCTGCAAGAGATGCCGTCAGCCTCGGTGCGAAGATCCTCTCCGACCATCTGAGCCTGTTCACGAATCTCTCCGAGACCGTGGCCAGCAAGCCCACGATGGCCGAAAAGGCGGAAACGCACCGCGATAAGGTCCTCGAAATGACCATCGAAGAGCTTGATCTGTCTGTACGCAGCTTTAACTGCCTCAAGCGCGCCAACATCAACAACGTCGAGGATCTGATCTCCAGAACCGGCGAGGACATGATGAAGGTACGCAACATGGGCCGGAAATCGCTCGAAGAGGTTCAGAACAAGCTCGCGATGATGGGCCTGAGTCTGGCAAGCGACGATTCCGCAAACTCTAATAATTAAGCGATAACCTTTCAAAGAAGGAGGAAGTAACCCTATGTTTGGTACCAGAAAGCTCGGCAGAACCAGCGACCAGCGCAAGGCGATGCTCCGGGCTATGACCACATACCTGCTCGAAAACGGCAAGATGGAGACGACCTTTACCCGCGCGAAGGAAGTCCAGCCTGTCGTCGAGAAGATGATTACACTTGGCAAGAAGAAGGGTCTGGCCAACTACCGCAAGGCTCTGTCTTATATCACCAAGGAAGACGTCGCGCACAAGCTGTTCGAGGAGATCGCTCCGAAGTACGCTGAGCGCAACGGCGGCTACACCCGCGTGACCCGCATCGGGCCCCGCCGCGGCGACGCAGCCGAGATGGCCGTCATCGAATTGGTCTGATTCGGTCCCTGAAAAAAGAGTATCCCCTTCGGTCAAAACCGAGGGGGTTCTTTTTTGCGCTGGAAAAGGGCTGATTTATGGTGTAGAATAGAGAAAAGAGATCGGAGGCACACGGTATGGCTGAAAACAGGAAAAAGAAAAATCAGCAGAAGCTCCCATGGTGGCTGATGCCCGTGCTCTTATTGGCGGTGCTGGCCATCCGGTTCGGCGGGGAGGCGCTGGGGCGCGGCTTCCAGTGGTTATCCGATTCGCAGACCTCAGAATCGACCACCACAGCGCAGAAGGTGCCGTCTGATGAAACGCTGACGGTGCGTTTTCTCGACGTCGGACAGGGAGACAGTATCCTGCTCTCCTGCGGCGAGGACACGATGCTCATTGATGGCGGGCCGGTCGAGGAGGGGCAGTTTCTGGTGTCCCGTCTGAACCGGCTGGATGTGACGGAACTGACCTATGTGGTCAATACGCACCCGGACGAGGATCACTGCGGGGGACTGGCCGCCGTGCTGGCAAAATACCCGGCGGAGCACGTCTATTCCAGTGTCACAGAGTATACGACGAAGGTTTTCTCCAACGTGGTCAAGTATACGGAAGAGCAGGGCAGGCAGATCGAGGTGCCGCAGACCGGCACGCACTGGAGTCTCGGCAGCGCAGCGGTGACGGTCATCGAGCCGGTGCAGGAATATTCCGATCCCAATAACGGCAGCCTTGTCCTGCGCGTCGATTACGGCGAGACGAGCTTCCTGTTTACGGGCGATATGGAGCAGAAGGCCGAGGGGGATCTGCTGGAATCCGGCGCGGATGTGCGTGCGGACGTTCTGAAGGCCGGTCACCACGGCAGCCCGACCAGCTCATCCGAGGCGTTCCTGACGGCTGTGCAGCCCTCTGTGGCGGTGATCAGCGTCGGAGCGGACAACGACTACGGTCACCCCGGCGCGGACGTGCTGGCGCGACTGGAGGCGCTGAACGCGGAAATTTACCGCACCGATACGCAGGGCGAGATCATCATCGTCTCCGACGGGGAAACGCTGTCCATCACAACAGACCCCACCAGCCGCGAACCGGCGGCCGGGAAGGACGCGCCGTTCGTCGGCAACCGCAATTCCATGATCGTCCACAGCGCAAGCTGCGCCAAGCTCCCCGGCGAGGAGAACCGCATTTACTTCAATTCCGCCGAAGAAGCGGAGGAATACGGCTACAAAAAGCACACGTGCATCAAATAACTGCCTTGTGTGCGGCAAAGCAGCTTTCTTGATTACAACTGAAAAAGGGGCGCTTCCCGGGTGGGAAGCGCCCCTTTCGTGCGGGGAATTATTTCAGCGTGATGTTGACGCGGTAGGATGCGTCGTACATCCGGACGAGGATCGCGGCAGCTTCGCTGCGGACGATGGTGCTGGCCGGATGGAAGGTGCCAGCGGCATCGGAGCCGGTGAGGATGCCTGCACGATAGAACGTGTAGATCTCATCGCCGTAGCTGTCCGTCGTCTTCACGTCGGGGATGCTGTTGTCCGCGACAGAGTTGATCGTCTTGTAGCTGCCTACAGCCTTGAAGAAGATGTGGACAAACTCGCTGCGGGAAACAGGCTTGGTCATCTGCTCGTAGCTGAGCTTCTGGTAGCTCTCGTCAAGGATGCCCTCGCGGACGCCGTAGTTGACGTAGGTTTCGTACCAGTAGCCTCTGCCGTTGGTCAGCGTGACCTTGCCGTCCTTGATCATCTGATGCAGTGCGGAGGCCAGCTTGATGGCTTCAGCGACGGTCAGCGTGCCCTTCGGCTGATAGGTCGTGGCAGTCACGCCATTGATCAGACCGTTCTCCCAGGCGCCCTTGACTGCGTCATAGAACCAGTCGCCCGTGGTCACATCGGTGAACGGGAATCTGCCGGTCGTCGGGGTCTTCGTGGCGGGGATCAGTGCCGGGAGGATGGGGTCGATCGGCTCGTTGATGAGCTTCCACTTTGCGGTCAGCGTCAGGTCGGACAGAACGGGCTTGCTGAAATCATAGAGCGTGCCGTCCAGATACCAGCCTTCGAACGTGTACAGACTGCGCGTGGGCTCGCCGGGGTTGGAGGCAGTCTCACCGCGGATAACCAGCTGCGATTCGACCGGCGTGCCGCCGTCAGAATCGAAGGAAACGGTATAGATCGGATCAAAGACTGCCGTCAGCGTCACGTCGGAAACAGCCGTGAAGGTGTAGTTCGCATCCGTGGAGACGATCTTGCCGTTCTGCATCCATGCGTAGAACTCCTCGCCCTCGGCAGGCTGTGCCTGTGCGGTGACCTCTTCGCCGGACCAGACCTCAACGACGTCCTTGGCAGCGAAGTCTTCGGTGTAGGCTTCCTTGACAAGACCCTTATCTGCATTGTAGGACTGCAGCGTCACGGTGCAGTTGGTGAGCTCGCCGTCGGAAGCAGCGTCCAGATCAACAACGTATGCGGTGTAGTTGGTCGCATAATCGAACAGATAGAGAACTGCAATGCCGTTCGTGACGCTCGAAGCATCCAGCGTAACTGTGGACGCAGTGCCGGCAGCTTTCTCTGCAAAGATCGCGTCGTCTCTCGCAGTGAGATCGGGATAGGTGTCAAGCTCGACATAGGCCAGATACTGGTTGTCCTTGACCTTAACAGTCAGTTCCTTGGTATCCGGGTCATAGCTTGCCGTGAGTGCCTTCGGAGCCTCGGAGTCGACTGTGCAGACATAGTTCCACTCCAGATACTTCTGGCCCTGCGTCTTGAGCTTGCTGTAATCCGTGCCGCCGTTGGTCAGCGCGCCGAGCTCGTCTGCGCCGTAAGCAATGTTGGCATAGTAGTTGACGTCGACCTTGGTGTCGTTCGGAACTGCGTTGCCGTCCAGATCGGTGCCGTCCCACTGGAACGAGCCGGTGGCTGTCCAGCCGTTATCCGTGTCATAGATGGCCTTCGGCAGATATTCGGTGTCGTCCACATAGTAGACCTCGCCGGTTTCACGGTTGGAGACAACCATGATCAGGTGGCGGGCATTGCGGAGCGTCATCGGCTGCATGAACAGCGTCCGCTCGAGCGCATATGCGGCATCCGGGCTGGAAACTGCGATTCTGTCCGCATCGAACGGGAGATCCAGCTCCGAGTCGAACGGGTTCGTACCGGCCAGAGAGCTGCTGGTGATGGAGTTGCCTCTGATCGCAGCCAGATAGGCCAGATTCGGCCAGGTGTTGCAGGAAACGTCAGTGTTGTCGGTCATAACGTCGATCCAGTCAAGCTGTTCCATGACGGGAGCCTGTGCCCAGTCGCCATAGAAGCCCATGAACGTGCCATGGAAGCAGGCGGTCGGGTCATAGGTTGCAGCGGGACTCGTGAAATTGATGTAGCCCTCGATGTACGCGCCGTTCGGATAGATGGCGTCGATATCGGCCATGAAATCATCCGTCAGCTGTACGTCGATCACGACTTCTGCCGTCTGGCCGGGGCCGATGACGAGAACGTCGTCTTTATAGTTAGTGGTAACAGTGACCTCGTCCTCTGTCAGACCGAGCGTCGTCAGTGCGTTGTAGTAGTTGCCTTCCTCATCTGCTACGGGCTCATCGAAGCAGAACTTCCACGAAATGTTGAATTCCTTGCCGTCCTCTTCGAGATCCCAGCCCGGGAACTCGTTTCTCAGATCCTTGACGGTGTAGCGGATCTGGAAGTGGCCGTCCTTGGAGGGGTTGTCGCCGATGTTGGCGATCGGGTTGGTGATATACGCCTTTGCACCACCGAGAACAAGCTGCTCGGCATGGAAAGCATCGACCAGACCAGCGCCCTGCTTTCTCGGACTGAAGGTGTAGTTGTTGGGGATAACCGTCTGCGCGGAGGACGCCAACAGAGCCTCTGCCATGTCAGCCAGTTCCTTCTTGCTCAGATCCTTGTACTTCGATTCGCTCTTCAGATAACTCAGGATGGTCGCAGTAACACCCGCGACATCCGGCGTCGCCATGGAGGTACCGGACATGACCTGATAACCGTCCGTCGTGTTGTTCTGTGCAGACAGAACGCTGCCGCCGACACCGGAGATCTGCGGCTTGAGCGTCAGGGACGGGGTGGGGCCCCAGGAGCTGAAGGACGAAGACTGCCAGCCGGTGGGGTTGTCAACAGAGGCCATCTCCGCGAGGAATGTGACCTTCTTTACCTTTGCGTTAAGCAGCTTGGCTGCGTCCTCGCCGGAAACGGAAACAGCGGGAAGCTTCGTGCCGTCCAGCGCCATGTTGATGATGCCGGATTCGTTGTTATAAACGATTGCAGCAACTGCACCCTTTGCATCCGCATTGTTGACCTTGTCAACGAAGGAAATGCTGCCGCGCTTGATGACTGCGACCTTGCCGGTAACGTCGATGCCCGCATAGTCGGACGTTTCGCCATTGCCGGGAACCACGACAAAGTCATACGTATTGCCAGCCAGCGCATTATAAGCGTTGACCGTATCGCTGTAGCCGATCTGTGCGCCGTCAACTTCAATCGCCGGGGAGGCGTACTTCGCGTTGTCAACAGACGCAACAGACAGGTTGCCGTCATAGGTGGACGGGGAACCGACAACGCCGTAGTCCGCATAGTCGGACGTGACATAGCCGGCAGGAACGCCGGTGATGCTCTCGCCGTCTGCCATGGAGCCTTCGTTGCCCGCTGCGATGCAGCAGATGACGCCCTCATCGTCCAGCGTGGTGAAGATGCCGTTCAGGACTTTTTCCTCGTTGCCGTCATAGACGAAGCCGTTCTGTGCGCCAAGGGACATATTGATGACGTCCGCACCCAATGTGTAGGCGTCTTCAAGGGCTGCGAGATAAACGTCGCTGGAGGTGCCTCTCTCCGCCGGGTCGGAGGAGAAGACCTTCAGTGCAAGGATCTGCGCGCCGGGCGCAGAACCAGCAAATTCATAGCCGCCGTCATCCGACAGGACGCAGCCGGCTGCGATGCCGGAGACGTGCGTGCCGTGACCGCTGACGTCGTCGGTCGCGTCGTTGTCCTTGTCATAATAATCATAGGAGAACGGAACCTTTGCCGACAGATATTTGCCGCGGCCAAGCTTTTCAATCGCGGCCTCGGCCTGCTCCTTGCTGATGGCAGCCTTGTTCAGCATACTGTCATACGCTGTGAACGCCTCGTGGCCCGGGGTGATGCCGGTATCGATGACCGCAATGACGGTGCCCTTGCCGGTGTCTTTACCGCGAACCTTGGTGATGTTGGTCATGTCGTTGGCCGAATCCATGCTGGGCATGACGACAGGCTCGTCGTAATAGTTGGCCAGATAGACCTCCTTGACGCCTGCCGTGCTGGCCAGCTTCTCGAGGTCGCCGAACTTGACGTCGGCGGACATACCGTTGAGCAGCGTGGTGTACTCGTACTTGACGTCATAGCTGACAGCCTTGGACTGGATCGCAGTCTTAATGCGGCTGTGCTGCGCCGTGAGGGTCTTCGACGCGGCTGCGACAGCGCTCTGTGTAGCAACGCCGGTGCTCTTCAGCGCTGCGGGGACAGCGCCCTCGCCCTCAAAAATAACGATCGCGCGGACGGTATCGTTGTCCGCGTAGGCCGCTTCACCATTCTGCAGCTTGAATTTGTTCTGCTGAATGGCGGTGCTCAGCTTGCTCTCATCCGGAGTCGTCGGGGTCAGCTTGACATTGTATGCCGAGGAGGCCGAAGCCATCGGAACCATGCCAAGAACCATGACGAGCGCCAGCAGCAGACTCAGCACGCGGCATCTTGTTTTCTTGCTCATGAAAGTTTCTCCTTCCTTGTCGTTCATTTGTGTCTGAAGTCCGGCGATCAGCCGCTCTCCACCACAATATGTTGTAGCCATTATAATCCGGAGCAACCGATTTTTCAATACTCTTCGCTTACAATTCAGCAATTTCTCCCAAAAAAGGTTTTTCCATAAACTGCCTTGCGGCAGCTTTACAGAAGCCTGCGCGCTGAACCGCGATCTGAAGCGTTTTTTCGATGAAACCGGGACGGAATATCCGGTGTGGAAGCAGCTCGAGCTGGACGCCGGGAACTATCTGATACCTTAAGACTGCTCCAGCCGTTGCCCGTTCAAAACGGCCTCTGTGAGCGTATCGCCCGCGTAGACCAGCTTCAGCGAGAAAAACGGCACGTGCTCGTCCATGAGCCGCAGGAAGATCCGGTCGCCCTCCCACTGCTGCAGGGCGGCAAGCTGCCGCTTGCCGATCCAGGCCAGCTCACCCTCGTCGCAGTCCTTCGGCGTGCCGGTGAAGCCCGTGGCGTGGAACAGGTGCATATACTCGGTCGGCCAGATATCGGAGACGAAGGTCACAAGCCCGCAGTAGCGGTACTGCGTGAGCGTCAGTCCCGTTTCCTCCAGCACCTCGCGGCGGACGCAGTCCTCCGGGCTTTCCTTATCCTCGAATTTTCCGCCGACGCCGATCCATTTGTCGTGATTTTCGTCGTGCTCCTTTTTTACGCGGTGGAGCATCAGATACTGTCCATCGCGCTCAAGATAGCAGAGCGTCGTCTGCTTCATGCGCCATCCCTCCCATGTGTATGCTTTCTCTATTGTATCAGGGGCTGGGGAAAAAGTAAACGGGGGGAGCCGGTTTGTGCGTTCTGCCGTGTTTCTGCGTAAAATTTCAGCAAAAGCGACAAATGACTTTACCGGAGCAATCTGATATAATATCTGTATCTTAGTCGTGGTGTACCAATCCACACTTATGGTGCCCTGCGGCAATAATAAGGAGGATTTTTTATCCGGGAGGCTCCCGGTGCGGCATTGTGGAGACATGCCGCAATGCGTCCGCCAAGCCCGGCGGTCGTGAGAATGCGGTGCGGAGGCAGCGCAGTCAGAGTCCAAACAGTATGGCAGAAGTAAAACTCGTAAACGTCAAGAAAATCTACCCGTTCGTCAGTGGCGAAGAAAAGAAGAGCAAGAAAAAGAAGAAGGGCGAAGAGCCTGCCGAGGAGAAGAAGGTCAACCTTCAGATCACCGACAAGGGCGTCGTCGCCGTGCAGGAGTTCAACCTCGACATCGCCGATAAGGAATTCATCGTTCTCGTCGGCCCGTCCGGCTGCGGCAAGTCCACGACGCTGCGCATGGTCGCAGGTCTGGAAGAGATCTCCGAGGGCGAGCTGTACATCGACGGCAAGCTCATGAACGACGTGGCCCCGAAGGACCGCGACATCGCCATGGTCTTCCAGAACTACGCTCTGTATCCCCACATGACCGTTTATGATAACATGGCCTTCTCCCTGAAGCTGAAGAAGACCCCGAAGGCGGAGATCGACCGCAAGGTCCGTGAGGCCGCCGAGATCCTCGATATCACCCAGTACCTCAACCGTAAGCCGAAGGCTCTGTCCGGCGGCCAGCGCCAGCGTGTCGCCATCGGCCGCGCCATCGTCCGTAACCCGAAGGTCTTCCTGATGGACGAGCCGCTGTCCAACCTCGACGCCAAGCTGCGTAACCAGATGCGCGCTGAGATCATCAAGCTGCGCGAGAAGATCGACACCACCTTCATCTACGTCACCCACGACCAGGTCGAGGCCATGACCCTGGGCGACCGTATCGTCATCATGCGCGACGGCTTCATCCAGCAGATCGGCACCCCGCAGGAGGTCTTCAACCATCCGGCAAACCTCTTCGTCGCCGGCTTCATCGGCACGCCGCAGATGAACTTCTTTGACGCAACGCTGTCCAAGAAGGGCGACAAGTACGTCGCGACCGTGCAGGGCAAGGACTTCGAGCTGCCCGCCGACAAGCAGGAAGCGCTCAAGAAGATGGACAAGGTTCCCGTCGACATCATCGCCGGCGTCCGCCCCGTTCATATCCACCTGTCTCAGGACGGCATCGACGCCATGGTCGACGTCTCCGAGCTGATGGGCTCCGAGCTGCATCTGCACGTCAACTCCAACGGCAAGGACGTCGTCATCGTCGTCCCGACGACCGACATCGACCTCGACGCTGTCCACGGCAGCCACAAGCCCGTGAAGTACAGCTTCAAGCCCGAGCTGATGCACTTCTTCGACAAGGAAACCGAGAAGAACCTGTTCTGATCCCCAAATACAAAACGCGCCCGCCGGAAAAGGCGAACACGCATAAGGACAACAACGAAATACCGCTCAGAGCAAAGGAGGTCCTTCCGGGAAACCGGAAGGACTTCTCTTTCGTTCAAAAGTCTGCTGGTTTACGCCCTAGGCCTGAGGATGCAGGATAGGGGGGTATACAAAGAGGGATGTTCCATGAAAAAGGTCTGCTTTTCCATGTTTCTGATCATACTGCTGCTGGCGGCCATTGTGCCAGTCAGCGCCGCTGGGACGCTGCGGTGACGTGCGCGCAGCTGGCGGTGATTTTGAACGGACTGCTGGGGCGGACGCTGTCGTCGCTCGACGATCTTCAGCTCGGAATGCCGATTTTTGACGACAACCGCGACGCGCAGGCGTGATATTTCCTGCTTATTCTGGAGGCGGCCGTGGCCCACGCCACCGCCGATGCCGTGGAGCATGAACGCTGGGCGGGGCTGGGTTGAAGGGTGCGCAGAGCACCGATTGCACAAAGACGCGGTGCGGAGAGGACGCATGGTTTTGTGAAAATGTCGAATCTTGGACTGTGTGCTTGACAAGCGGTGGGAATCGTGCTTTAATGGCGGCAAGTATTGATAACCACGAAATACGATGACGGAATTATGGCCCTGTTGGAGCGTCTCAGAGAACCGGCGGCTGGTGTGAGCCGGTACCGAAGACAGCGGTCAGTCTGCTTCCCGAGTAGGCCCTGCGAACGGCGACAAGTAGCATGGCCCGTTTGGCCTCGTTACCGGCTATGGGCTTGTCAGAGTCCGAGAGTGATCGTCCGCCGTGAGGCGGGGGATAAGCAGGGTGGTACCGCGAAGCTATTTCGTCCCTGAAGCCAGTTGGCTTCAGGGACTTTTTGTTTTCCGAAAAAAGGAGGAACCTATGATGAAACACATTTCCGTGACAGATACCACGATCCGCCAGGCGGGCAAGGCCGCGGGCTATACGCTCTCGTTCCGCGAGAAGATCGAGCTTGCCAAGCTCCTCGACCGGCTGGGCGTGAGCGTCATTGAGCTGCACGCGGTCGAAAACCCAAAGATCGACAGTCTGCTCATCAAATCCGTCGCCTCTGCGGTGAAGGAAAGCGCCGTGTGCGTGCCGGTCGCGCTGGACCCGGCGAGCGTTTCGCTGGTCTGGGCCGCGCTCAGGGAGGCGAAGCACCCGCGCATCCAGGTCCCCGCGCCGGTCAGCGCCGTGCAGATGGAATACCTCGCGGGCAAAAAGCCCGCCGCCATGCTCGAGGCGATCCGCCAGACCGTCGCGGCGGCGCGGGCGGTCTGCGAGGACGTGGAATTCCTCGCGGACGACGCCACGCGCGCCGATCCCGCCTTCCTCGCTGAGGCGCTGCAGACCGCGATCGCGGCCGGTGCGGCCGGCGTGACCGTCTGCGACGCAGCGGGGAGCATGCTGCCGGACGCGTTCGGCCGCTTCGTGCGCGGGATCTACGAGGCCGTGCCGCAGACGAAGGACGTGCGCTTCGGCGTGAGCTGCTCGGACGCGCTGTCGATGGCGGACGCGTGCGCCGTGAGCGCCATCGCTGCCGGGGCCGGCGAGATCAAGGCCGCGGCCTACTGCGTCGACACTGCGAACCTCGCGCACATGGCGAAGCTGCTGGCGGCCAAAGCCCAGGACTTCGGCGTCGTCAGCACGCTGCAGTTCACGCAGATGAACCGCCTGCTGTCACAGATCGCCTGGATGTGTCAGACGGGCCGCAGCCAGCTCTCGCCGTTTGACAACGGCGTGCAGACCTCCTCCGGAGCAGTTTTGACCGTGCACGACACGCAGGAGGCCGTCATGAAGATGGCCGCCGCCCTCGGCTACGATCTTTCGGAGGAGGACGGGGCGAAGGTCTACGAGGCCTTCTGCCGCATCGCGGCGAAGAAGCAGACCGTGGGCGAGAAGGAGCTCGACGCCATCATCGCCTCCGCCGCGCTGCAGGTGCCGCCGACGTACCGGCTCGAAAGCTACGTCATCAACACCGGCAACACCATCAGCGCTTCGGCGCAGATGAAGCTCACGAAAAACGGCCAGACGCTCGCGGGCGTGAGCCTGGGCGACGGCCCGGTCGACGCGGCCTTCCTGGCCATCGAATCGATCCTCGGCCGCCATTACGAGCTGGATGATTTCCAGATCCAGGCCGTCACCGAGGGCCGTGAGGCCATGGGCGAGTCGGTCGTCAAGCTCCGCAGCGGCGGCAAGCTCTATTCCGGCCGCGGCATCTCGACCGATATCATCGGCGCGTCCGTGCACGCGTATCTCAACGCCATCAACAAGATCGTCTACGAAGAAGCGGCGAACGCCTGAGGAGGAAGCAGCACATGAATGTATCGTTTTCCACACGCGGCTGGCAGCAGATCCCCTGGGAGCAGCAGGTGCAGATGGCCGAAACCATGCGCTTCGGCGGCATCGAGCTCTATAACGTCCACAAAACGCCGGAGCTGACCGGCCGCGGCGGCCCGCTGCACCGTTATACCGCCGCCGCGACGGCGCGGGAGCTCTGGCAGAAGGGCCTGTGCATCCCGTGCTTCGATACCGCCTGCGACATCGCGGGCGAGGACTGCACCGAGACCGTGACAGCCCTCATGCAGCTGGCGCACGACGTGCAGTGTCCGTATGTCTCCGTGACTGCGCAGCGCGATGACGACGCGCGGATCTCCGCCGCACTCGAAGCGCTCCTCCCCGCCGCCGAGGCGCAGGGGATCACGATCCTGCTCAAGACCAGCGGCGTCTTTTCCGACACGGCCCGGCTGCGCACGCTGCTCGATGCGTTTGCCTGCGACCAGCTGGGCGCGCTCTGGGATATGCACCATCCCTACCGGGACCACGGCGAATCCGCCGACACGACCATCAAAAACCTCGGTGCCTACGTCCGCCACGTTCACCTGCGCGACTCGGACGACGACGGCAGCTATGACCTCATCGGCGAGGGCACGCTGCCCGTCGGCAGCATGATGCAGGCGCTGTCCTCCATCGACTATGACGGCTTTATCTCCCTCGAGTGGAAGCCGGAATGGATGCCCGACCTGACCGACCCGGAGGTCATCTTCCCACATTTCGTCAACTACATGCACCGCTTCGACTCCCCGCGCGGCAAGAAAAAGACGCTCTACGACAACGCCGCGCATACCGGCAAGTTCGTCTGGAAGAAAGACAGCCTCATCTCCGAGACCTTCCCGCAGGTGCTCGACCGGATGGTCGAGGAATTCCCGGACCAGTACGCGTTCAAATACACGACGCTCGACTACACGCGGACCTACGCGCAGTTCCGCGACGACGTGGACGATTTTGCCCGCGCGCTCGTCTCGCTCGGCGTGCGCCGGGGCAGCAAGGTCGCCATCTGGGCTACGAACGTGCCCGCGTGGTTCATCACCTTCTGGGCCGCGACGAAAATCGGCGCCGTGCTCGTCACGGTCAACACGGCGTACAAGATCCACGAGGCGGAATATCTGCTGCGGCAGTCCGACACGCACACGCTCGTCATGATCGACCACTGTCTGGACTCGAACTACCGTGAGATCATCCAGACCCTCTGCCCGGAGCTGGCCGACGCAAAGCCCGGCTCCGCCCTGCACTGCCGCAAGCTGCCGTTCCTGCGCAACGTCATCACCGTCGGCTTCCGGATGCCGGGCTGCCTGACCTTCGACGAGGCGATGGATCGGGCCAATATGGTCCCGCGCGAGCAGATTTTGCGCATGGCCGCGGGCGTGCGGCCGGACGACGTGTGCAATATGCAGTACACTTCCGGCACAACGGGCTTCCCGAAGGGCGTCATGCTGACGCACTACAACGTCGTCAACGACGGCAAATGCATCGGCGACCGGATGGATCTGTCCACGGCCGACCGGATGATGATCCAGGTGCCGATGTTCCACTGCTTCGGCATGGTGCTCTCCATGACCTCCTGCATGACGCACGGCGCGACGCTCTGCCCGATGCCGTATTTCTCGGCCAAGGTCTCGCTCGCCTGCATCAACCAGGAGCGCATCACCTGCTTCAACGGTGTGCCGACGATGTTCATCGCCATGTTCAACCATCCGGACTACAAAAAGACCGATTTTTCCTACATGCGCACCGGCATCATGGCCGGTTCCGGCTGCCCGCCGGAGCTGATGCGCCGGGCTGCCCAGCCGGACGAGATGCACATGACCGACATCGTCAGCGTCTACGGCCAGACCGAATCCGCCCCCGGCAGCACCATGAGCGCCTGCGGCGACCCGCTCGATCTGCGGTGCAACACGGTCGGCTACGCTTTCCCGCACATCGAGTGCAAGATCATCGACCCCGAGACCGGCGAGGAAGTGCCGGACGGCGTCAACGGCGAGTTCTGCTCGCGCGGCTACAACACCATGAAAGGCTACTACAAGATGCCCGAGGCCACGGCCGCCACCGTTGACAAGGAGGGCTGGCTGCACTCCGGCGATCTGGCCTGCCGGGACGAAAACGGCTGCTACCGCATCACCGGGCGGCTGAAGGACATGATCATCCGCGGCGGCGAGAACATCTACCCCAAGGAGATCGAGGAATTCATCTACACCCACCCGGCCGTCAAGGACGTACAGGTCATCGGCGTGCCGGACAAGAAATACGGCGAGGAGGCCATGGCCTGCATCATCCTCAAGGAGCCCGGCAGCGTGACCGTGGAGGAGATGCTGGACTATATCAAGGCCAGCATGGCACGGCACAAGGTGCCGAAATACATCGATTTTGTCGACGCATTCCCGATGAACGCAGCCGGAAAAATCCTGAAATACAAGATGCGCGAGGAGGCGACGGAGCGCTTCGGCCTGGAGGGCGCGGCCGGGATCGACACGGCGCAGACCGCCGAGCAGGTGAAGCGGTAAGCATCGATAGCCGGTATTAGTAAAATTTATACTTGACAGCCTGCAAAGACTGTGTTAAATTTGGGGCAAGTTCAAATCAAAAAAAGCTGTGACGAAGACGGTCGGACGGACTGCTTTCAGAGAGCCGGTGGTTGGTGCAAACCGGCAGCACGAACTCCTGTGACCTATCACTTCCGAGCTGGAGGCCCGAACACCATTCGCAAGTAGACGCCTCTCGTCCGCCCACGTTACGGGATAGGGCTTGTCAGAGCCTGAAGCGGCAGTTCTCAGAGCTGCAATTTGAGTGGTACCACGGGTATTGTGATTCACAAACTCGCCTCAAAGATTCTTAGGAATCCTTGAGGCGAGTTTTTTCGTTCGAAGTAACTTACACAGTTTAACACAGGAGGAACCCACTATGATGATGCAAACCAAGAAGCCGACTGCCAACCCGCTGATGGAGATCGCAGAGCGAATCCGCGAGATGCGCGAGATCGTCGGCTACAGCGAAGCGGAGATGGCCGAGAAGACCGAGGTCAGCGTCGAGCAGTATCACAGCTATGAGCAGGGCACGGTCGATTTCCCGTTTACGTTCATGCACAAGTGCGCGCTGGCGTTCGGCGTGGAGCTGACGGATCTGCTCGAAGGCCAGAGCGCCAAGCTCTCGAGCTACACGGTGACGCGCCGGGGCATGGGTCCGGTGACGGCCAGCGAGGACGGCATCACCATTCAGAATATGGCGGCAATGTTCCGGCAGAAGCTGGCGACACCGTATTGGGTCACCTATCAGTATTCCAAGGAGCTGCAGAGCCAGCCAATCCACACCACGACGCATGCCGGACAGGAATTTGACCTCGTCGTGAAGGGGACGCTCCGTGTGCGTGTCGGCGAGCACGAGGAAGTCCTCCACGAGGGCGACAGCATCTTCTACAAGAGCTCCACGCCGCACGGCATGATCGCCGTGGATGGGCAGGACTGTGTATTCCTCGCAATGATCATGGCGAGCAGCGAAAAGGAGCAGGACCTGTCCGTGCGGACACGGGCGTTGGAGGAGACGCCGGAGCAGCAGCTGCTCTGTGACCAGTTTGTCCACGGGGTGGAAAAGGAAGACGGCTCGTTGGAGCGGCTGGAGTTCCGCAACGAGGACAAGTTCAACTTTGCATTCGACATTGTGGACGGCCTCGCACGGCGTGAGCCGGACAAGCTCGCGATGGTGCATATCGCAAACGACAGGACTGAGCGGCGGTTCACGTTCAAGGACATGAAGGACGCTTCGAGTCAGGCGGCGAACTATTTCACGTCACTCGGCGTGAAGCGCGGCGACCGCGTGATGCTGGTGCTCAAGCGGCACTATCAGTTCTGGTTTGCGATCCTCGGTCTGCATAAGCTGGGCGCGATCGCCATCCCGGCGACGAACCAGCTGATGGAGCATGATTTCACCTATCGCTTCAAGGCGGCGGGCGTGAGCGCGATCGTCTGTACGGCGGACGGCGACACGGCACATCAGGTCGACATCGCGGAGGCCGACGCGGGTGCGCATCTGACGAAGGTTCTCGTCGGCGGCAAGCGCGAGGGCTGGCACGACTTTGACGCGGAATACGGCCTGTTCTCCCGACGCTACACGCGCAAGGACGACGCGCCCTGCGGCGACGATCCGATGCTCATGTTCTTCACGTCCGGCACGACCGGCTATCCGAAGATCGCCGTTCACAGCTATAAATATGCGCTGGGCCATTACGTTACGGCCCGGTACTGGCACTGGGTGCAGCCCGGCGGACTGCACTTCACGATCTCCGAGACCGGCTGGGGCAAGGCGCTCTGGGGCAAGCTCTACGGTCAGTGGATGTGCGAGGGCTCGGTATTCACCTACGATTTCGACCGCTTCCACGCAGCGGATATACTTCCCCTTTTCAAGAAATACGGCATCACGACCTTTTGCGCACCGCCCACGATGTACCGCATGCTGATCAAGCAGGACCTGTCCCGATTTGATCTTTCTTCTATTCAGCATGCGTCTATCGCCGGTGAAGCGCTCAATCCTGAGGTCTTCCGCCAATTTGAAAAGGCGACCGGCATGCGCATCATGGAGGGCTTTGGGCAGTCTGAATCGACGCTCATCATCGGCAATCTGGCTGGCGACAGCCATAAGATCGGCTCTATGGGCAAGCCTGTCCCACTCTACGATGTGCATCTACTGGACAGCAGCGGGCATGAAGCGGAGGCCGGCGACACGGGGGAGATCTGCATCAACATTCAAAACGGCATTCCCTGCGGACTTGCCTACGAATACTACAACAGCCCGGAGGTCACGGCAAAAACGTGGCACGATGGCTTCTACCACACGGGCGACCTCGCCTGGCGTGACGAGGACGGCTTCTACTGGTATGTCGGCCGTGCGGATGACGTCATTAAATCGTCTGGCTACCGCATTGGACCGTTTGAAATCGAAAATGTCATCATGGAGCTGCCGTATGTGCTCGAATGCGGTGTGTCTGCCGCCCCGGATGAGATCCGCGGGCAGGTCGTCAAGGCCAGCATCGTACTGGTCAAGGGCACCGAGGGCACGGACGCGCTGAAAAAAGAAATTCAGACCTATGTCAAGACGCATACTGCGCCGTACAAATATCCCCGTATTGTGGAATTCCGCGAAGCGCTTCCAAAGACCACCAGCGGAAAAATCATCAGAAGCAAGCTCTGAAGGAGGAGTCGGCCATGACACACAAACGCCTAACTCTTTTTGCCGGACATTACGGCAGTGGAAAGACGAATATCGCGCTGAATTATGCGCGGTGGCTCCGGCGAAAAGGCGAAGCCGTGACTGTGGCCGATCTTGACATTGTAAATCCCTATTTCCGGACGAAGGATTCAGAAGAAGATCTGAAAAAAGAGGGGATCGGACTGATCGTCTCACCGTTTGCAAATTCGAATCTTGATGTTCCGGCCATGCCGAAGGAGACCTACGCGCTGATTGCGGAGCGGGGAGAATGCGGCGTGCTGGACATCGGCGGAGACGACCGCGGAGCGCTGGCACTGGGGCGCTATGTTCCGGAGATCCGGGCGGAGGGTGATTATGAGATGCTGTTCGTCATCAACCGGGCCCGGCCGCTGACAAGGACGGTAGCGGATACGATCCTTGTGCTGCGGGAAATCGAGGCCGCCTGTGGGCTGCCGTTCACGGCAGTCGTCAACAATACGAATCTCGGGCAGGCGACGGCGGCGGCGGATGTGCTGTCAAGCATGCCCTATGCGGAAGCGGTCGCCGCGCGGGCAGGGCTGCCGCTCAAGATGACCTGCTGCGCTGCACGGCTCTGCGACGCGCTGCGCGGGAGCATTCCAAACCTGTTCCCGATGGAGATCCAGAAGCTATATTACCAATTACGATAAATGGAGGCACAAGATGGCAAAACTGATATTTCAGGAAGAACTCTGCAAGGGCTGCGGCCTGTGTGTGAACGCCTGTCCGAAGGGGTTGCTGGCGCTGTCGAAGACGCGGCTGAATCAAAAGGGACATGCGCCCGTGGAGCTGACGGAGCCGGACAAGTGCGTCGGCTGTGCGTTCTGCGCGACGATGTGTCCCGACTGTGTCATTACGGTAGAAAAGTAAGGAGGGCAGGAAGATGCAGGAAAAAGTATTGATGAAGGGCAACGAGGCCATCGCGGAGGCCGCGATCCTCGCCGGGTGCCGCCACTATCTGGGCTATCCCATCACGCCGCAGACCGAGGTCGCGGCCTATATGGCGAAGAAAATGCCGAAGATCGGCGGGACATTTTTGCAGGCCGAGAGCGAGATCGCGGCCATCAACATGGTTTACGGCGTGGCCGCGACGGGCAAGCGGGCGATGACCTCGTCCTCCAGCCCCGGTATCGCGCTCAAGTGCGAGGGCATTTCGTACCTGGCGGGCGCAGATCTGCCCGCAGTCATTGTCAATGTGCAGCGCGGCGGGCCCGGCCTCGGCGGCATTCAGCCATCGCAGTCCGACTACTTCCTCGCGACGCGCGGACCCGGCCACGGCGACTTCCATGTGCTGGTACTGGCTCCGGCGTCGGTTCAGGAGATGGCCGACCTGACCGGAAAGGCGTTTGACCTTGCGGAAAAATACCGGATGCCGGCAATGCTGCTGGCTGACGGCACGATGGGTCAGATGATGGAGCCCGTTCAGCTGCCGGAGGCGCGTGACCCGGACACAACTGAAAAGGATTGGGCCGTCACTGGAACGAAGTGCCAGCGGAAGCATCACGTTGTCAACTCTCTCTACCTCAGCCCGGCAGAGCTCGAGCGGCTGAACATCGAGCGCTTCGAGCGATACGCCGAGATCGAGAAGAATGAGTGCATGTGGGAAGCGTTCATGATGGAGGACGCCGAGGTCTGCATCGTGTCCTGCGGTATTACCGCGCGCGTGTCGCGCAACGCGATCGTCGAAGCGCGCAAGCAGGGCATCAAGGCCGGCATGATCCGGCCGATCACGCTCTGGCCGTTCCCGAAGGTACCGCTGCGCAAGGCCGCTGATCAGGTGAAGCGGTTCGTTTGCGTGGAGCTCAACATGGGCCAGATGCGCGAGGATGTGCAGCTGGCGGTAGAGTGCAAAAAGCCGGTCGACCTTTGCTTCCGCGTGGGCGGCATGATCCCGTCGCCGGATGAGGTGCTGGACGCGATCCGCAAGGCAAACGAAGGAGGGAACGACTGATGGCTGTTGTATTTGAAAAACCGAAGGCGCTGACCGACGCCGTATTCCACTACTGCCCCGGCTGCACGCATGGCATCATCCATCGGCTCGTCGCCGAGGCGATCGACACGCTCGGCATCGAGGGCCGGACGATCGGCATTGCGCCGGTCGGCTGTTCCGTACTGGCCTATGACTACTTTACCTGTGACATGGTCGAGGCGTCGCATGGACGTGCGCCCGCAGTCGCGACGGGTGTGAAGCGGTCGCTGCCGGACAACATCGTCTTCACCTATCAGGGCGACGGCGACCTCGCGTCCATCGGCCTCTGCGAGACCGTCTCCGCCGCGGCGCGCGGCGAAAATATCACGGTCATCTTTGTCAACAACGCGATTTATGGCATGACGGGCGGCCAGATGGCCCCGACCTCTCTGCCCGGCCAGATCACACAGACGTCACCCTATGGACGCGACGTCAACACCTGCGGCTGGCCGATCCGGATCTGCGAGATGCTCGCGACGCTGGAGGCCCCGGCGTATCTCGAGCGCGTGACCGTGAACAATGTGAAAAACGTGAAAAACGCAAAAAAAGCGATCGAAAAGGCGTTCCGTTATCAGGTGGAGGGCAAGGGCTTCTCACTGATCGAGGTGCTGTCGGCCTGTCCGACGAACTGGGGCCTGACGCCGCAGAAGGCGCTGGAGTGGATCGACGAGAAGATGATCCCGTACTATCCGCTGGGTGTCTACCGAGACAAGGAGGGCTGAGAGATGGCAGATCATCAAATCGTGATTGCGGGCTTCGGCGGACAGGGATTGCTGTTCTCCGGAAAGGTTCTGGCCTACGCGGGCCTCATCGAAGGGCGGGAGCTCAGCTGGCTGCCGTCCTATGGCCCGGAGATGCGCGGCGGCACGGCGAACTGCAACGTCATTCTGTCGGACGCCCCGGTCGGCTCGCCGATCGTAAACACGCCGAACGTGCTCATGGTTATGAACAACCCTTCGCTCGATAAATATGAAAACGCCGTGCAGCCGGGCGGGAAAATTTTCCTCGACTCCACGCTCATCGCCCGCAAGGTTACGCGCACGGATGTGGAGGCTTATTACGTCCCGGCCACGAAGATGGCAATGGACATGGGAATGCCGACGCTTGCCAACATGATCCTGCTCGGCGCGCTGATCTCGAAGACCGGGTGTGTCCGGGAGGAGAGCCTCGCGGACGCGCTGCACAAGGTCATCCCGGCGCGCAAGGCCGACCTTTTCGACCTCAACATGCAGGCGCTTCAGGCTGGGAAGGAGTTCGCCGGATGAAGATTGCCTGCATCCAGATGGACATGCTCTTCGCGCAGCCGGAGGAAAACTTCGCGAAAGCGAAGCGGCTCATCCGCGAAGCGATGGCGAGCGGACCGGACGTGGTTGTTCTGCCGGAAACATGGAACACCGGGTTTTTCCCGAAAGAGCGTCTTTCCGAGCTGGCCGAGCGGGACTGCGCGCGGGTGAAACGCGAACTCGGCGGGCTGGCTGCGGAGCTTGGCGTGAATCTTGTGGCGGGCAGCGTCGCGAATGTGCGCGGCGGAAAGGTCTATAACACGGCGTGCGTCTTTGACCGCGCGGGGAACTGCGTCGCAGAGTATGATAAGACGCACCTGTTTACGCCGATGGGCGAGCATGCGTATTTCACGCCCGGCGATCATCTCTGCCGCTTCCGGCTCGACGGACACGACTGCGGCCTTGTAATCTGCTATGACATCCGCTTCCCGGAGCTGACGCGGACACTCGCCGTGCAGGGGATGGACATGCTCTTCGTCGTGAGCCAGTGGCCAGCGGCGCGCATCGGACATCTGCGGGCGCTGACGGTCGCGCGGGCGATTGAGAATCAGGCGTTCGTCATCTGCTGCAATTCCTGCGGCGACGCGGGCGAGACACATTACGGCGGATCTTCCGCAGTCATCGACCCGTGGGGCGAGACGCTGGCGCTTGCCGGGGAGACGGAGCAGATCCTGACCGCGGAATGCGAACTGGATGTGCTGGAGGGGATCCGACGCTCGATCAACGTGTTCCGCGACCGAAGGGCGGAGCTCTATCGGGTCTGATCGATGCTCCACCCCTACAAACAGCTTTTATATGTACTATGAACATCAGGAGGAATGAAAAATGGAATACAACTTCCCTGTGATAAGGACTACGCACCCCAAGCCCCGTCCTGCCGACGAGACGAAGCTGGGCTTTGCGAAATACTTCACCGACCACATGTTCGTCATGGACTATGACGAAGGACAGGGCTGGCACGACGGGCGCGTTGTGCCGCACGAGCCGTTCCTCATCGAGCCGGCGTCCTGCGTGCTGCACTACGCACAGATGATGTTTGAGGGCATGAAGGCCTACCGCACGCCGGACGGCGGCGTCCAGATTTTCCGGCCGGACATGAACATCAAGCGTATGGCCCGCACGAATGAGCGCATGTGCATCCCGGAGCTGCCGGGAGACCTGTTCCTCGCGGCGGTCAAGGCTGTGATTGAGGCGGATCGCGACTGGATTCCCTCCGCGCCGGGCACTGCGATGTATATCCGGCCGTTCATCTTCGGCGATGAGGTCTCGTTCTCGGTTCTGCCGGCCAAGCACTACAAATTTATGATCATCCTCAGCCCGACGGGCTCCTACTACGCGGCAAACGACGGCGGCCTGGCCACGACGCGCATCTATGTGCAGGACAAATACATCCGCGCGGCGCACGGTGGCACGGGCTATGCCAAGGTCGGCGGCAACTACGGCGGCGGCATGCGCGCCAGTCAGGACGCGATGAAATATAACTGCAAGGATGTGCTGTGGCTCGACGCGGCGGAGCATAAGTATGTCGAGGAGATCGGCACGTCGAACGCCTTCTTCCGCATCGCGGACGAAGTTATCACCGCGCCGCTCGATTCCGGCACGATCCTGCCCGGCATCACGCGCGATTCTGTCATCCAGCTGCTGAAAAAGTGGGGCGTGAAGGTCTCGGAGCGGAAGCTCTCGATCGACGAGGTCGTTGCCGCGTCGAAGGACGGCAGCCTGCAGGAGATCTTCGCCAGCGGCACCGCAGCGGTCATCTCGCCGATCGGCTGGCTAAATGTGATGGGCACGGATGTTCAGGTCGCGGATGGGACGGTCGGTCCTGTGGCGCAGAAGCTCTATGATACGCTCTACGGCATGCAAACCGGGACGGTTGCCGATGATATGGGCTGGACGTATCGGCTCCTGTAAGCGCTTTTCTCGACAAGTCCTGCAGAATACGTTACAATATCCCCAAGGAATTCAGACGAAAGGACGGTGCGCAGCATGAATATCGGTATGGTTATGATGATGTGCAAGACCGTCTTTGGTTTGTTCTGAGAGCTGCTCGAACAAATTTCCAAAGGCGGTCATGGGTGCGTTGTCCATGACCGCCTTTCTTTGTCTGACTGTGAAAAAATGAGGAGGAACCCCGATACCGATCAAAATACCGAACGGATTGCCGGCGAAAACATCTCCGTGAAGGAGGAGACGCGCACCGTGACACAGGACATCCGACCGCTGCAGATTCTGGTTTTGAACCCTGATGCCGATGAAGATTGAAACGAAGACGTACGTCTATTCCACGTTTCACATCTGCTGGGGCGCACAGGCGGGACTGTATTATCATTTCGGACTGCCAAAGATCCAGCTTCGGGAAAAGCTGTTTGGTATTTTTGGCTGATTGCCCAATCCGTGCGCTTCATCATCCGGCAGAGCCGCTACCCGGTGTTCTGCCGGATTTTTGTTTGTCTTTTCTATCTTATAACAGCCCTGATGATAAACTGTAAAAAGCAAACGGCAGTGAGCCAATGCCTTTTTCTCGGTATCGGTTCCCCGCCGTCATAATGCTATTTGCTCAAGGTGTAGTGAGCACCTCAGGACACTTTGCTCAGCAGGCTGCCAGCTTTGCGCCCAGAGCGTTGCAGGCTGCGATTGCATCGTCGTCCGGTGCTTCGTTTGCCATAACGCCAGGTTCTTCCTGCATCACAGCGCCGTCTTCCTTGCAGCGTGCGCACCAGTCTTCCAGCCACTGGCCAGAGCCCCAGCCGTAAGAACCGAACAGAGCAACCTTCACACCAGACAGGCTGCCTTCCAGGTCAGCGAACATGGGTTCAAATTCGCCTTCCTCCAGCTGCTCTGCGCCCATAGCGGGGCAGCCGAAAGCAACTGCGCCGTAATCGGTCAGCTTTGCGCTATCAAATTCTGCGCAGGTCAGCACATCGGCTTCGCCGCCAGCATTCTTAACGCCCTCTGCCACAGCCTGGGCCATCTGCTCAGTATTGCCTGTGCCACTCCAATAAACGATCGCGATTTTTTTCATAATAAATTCCTTTGTGTATTTGCGAAGACCGTTTGCATATGATTTTACATACAAAAGATCCATGTTGTGTTCAATTCATTATTATAGCAAATAGATT
>OHSG01000246.1_pt1 | contig 26957 bp, 18 predicted proteins | sample 1578601 | NCBI WGS metagenome assembly OHSG01 (sample SAMEA3879534, study PRJEB24766) | human gut metagenome | biome: human-associated habitat; feature: feces | place: USA | collected 1985/1987
GCTGTAATTTATGGCATTGCGTTTCGGTTTTTCCGTGCTTCTTCGTTGTCCTTCTCGTCCGTGTCGTCGCCTTCCCAGTCGAACGGCGGGAAATCGCGTCGTTCACCCAGCGAGAAGCGGGTGTAGGTGATGGGAAGCCCCTTTTCGAGGAAGAGGGTCTCGTAGGCGGTCTTGACCGAGAGCGTCTCGTCGGCGAAGCCCGAGCCGTAGATGTCGGGTTCGGAGACTTCGCACGGAAGAGCGAAGCGGCGGATGACCTCGTTCGTGTAGGCATAGAGGTGCTTCGAGTCGGTCTTGAGGTTGAGCCATCCGTCGGGGCGCAGCAGCCGGGCGTAACGCTCGAGGAAGAGCGGCGAGGTGAGGCGCTTCTTGGCCCGGCGCGTCTTGAGCTGCGGGTCGGGGAAGGTAATCCAGATTTCCGAGACCTCGCCTTCGCCGAAGAGGTGGTCGATGAACTCGATGCGCGTGCGCAGGAAGCCGGCATTGGTCATTCCCCGCTCGGTGACCGTCTTGGCGCCGCGCCACATGCGGGCACCCTTGATGTCGATGCCGATGAAGTTGCGCCCGGGCTCACGCTCGGCCAGCGCCACGGTGTATTCGCCCTTGCCGCAGCCCAGCTCGAGGACGATGGGGTGGTCGTTGTGGAAGAAGTCGCGCTGCCAGTGCCCCTTGAGCGGGTGGTCGCAGCTGAATACGTCGTCGAATTCGGGTTGTACGAAACACGGGAAGGTGAGGTTCTCGCGAAAACGGCGCAGTTTGTCTTTGCCCATGGCGTTTATCTGTCGGTTTTTATTGGGTTTTTACAATGTTGATGCCCACGGCCTCGATGCCCTGCTGAGGCGTGACGGGGCGGATGACGACCCGGTAGTCCCCCGTGTCGGTCAGCCGCACCCGGGTCCGGTAGGGCCATTCGCAGACGCGGTTCAATGCCGCGGGATGTCTGCCGGGCACGGGACGGAGCGTGACGTGCTCCTCGTAGCGCAGCGAATCGGGCGAGAGCACCATCACCTGCAGCGGCAGCGAATCGGCCGTGAAACGCTCGTTGCAGCGGATGAAGAGCCGCAGGTCGCGCAGCGTCACGGTGTCGGTGTTGGCCAACTCGATGACGGCCGGGGCGTTCCACATTCCGGCATCGACATCGACCGCCTCGCTTTGCGTATGGGGACCGCATCCGGTGGCGAAGAGTGCTGCCAGCACCATCCCCGCACAGCGATGCAGGCGCTTGTGGCGCGCGGGTTGCTCCCCCGTGCGGGTGCGCCGCACGGTTGCCTCTCCGCAGCCGCGGATGATGTTGCCCCCGAAGGGTTTATGGGTTGTCTGCATCGTTTGCTCGTTCACTCTGTGGAGCGTTTGTAGCGCCCGGGGTCTTGAACCTGCGTCAACGTTCTGCTATGTCCGGCCCTCTTTTCGGCGGCCGGGCCGCTGCTGTCGGACGGTGTCGCGCCCGGGCATTCCCCTGCCGGGTGTCCGCCGGGGCTAAGCCTCGCTTGTCGTCTGCCGATTGCCTTCGGTGCGGGAAGCCTCGCGGCGCTCCTCGCCGTTGCCTGCTGCGCCGTTGTGGCGCGGATGGTTGTGGCGGTTGCGGCCCCGGTTGTTGCGGCGGCGTGCGGCGTTCTCATCGCCCTCGCCGCGCCCTTCGGGTTGTCCCTGACGCTCGGCCCCGCCGTTGTTGTTGCCGTTGCGGCGACGCTGGCGGTCGTTGCGGTTGCGTTCCTTGCCCGCTCCGCCGTGCTGCGGCGCTGCGGCATGCTCCTCCGCCGGACGGGGCTCCTCGCCGGCTCCGTTCGCACGGCGTTCGGCCGTACCGTTGCCGTTGGTGCGGCGCTCGGCATGCTGGCCGCGGCCTCCGTTTTCGCCGTTGCGCCCGTTTTCCTTGCGGTTGCGGTTGCGGCGGTTGCGCTTCCGGGCATTGTCGAAGCGTGTGATGCTGTCCTCCTCCGAGCGGAACGTCGGTTCGTCGGTTTCGGCGATGAAGTCATCCTCGCCCAGCAGCTGCTCGGCCCGCTTGCCGGCCCGGTTGAGCGCCAGAATCTCCTTCACGCGCGATACGGGCAGTGTGATGATGTTGGCCATCGAATCCTTGCTGCTGCTGAACGACATCGTGCCCGAGAGGATGTCGCTCTTGACCAGATGGAAATCCCCTTCGTCGGTCAGCAGCGGTTCGCGCAGCCGCGGGAACTCCTTGCGGGCGTCGGCATAGGCGTCGTATTCGTACATCAGGCAGCACTTGAGCTTCGAGCACTGCCCGGCGAGCTTCTGCGGGTTGAGCGAAATCTCCTGCGTGCGTGCGGCTCCGGTCGTGACGCTCGAGAAGCTCGACATCCACGAGGCGCAGCACAGCTCGCGGCCGCAGGCGCCCAGTCCTCCGATGCGGCCAGCCTCCTGACGCGCGCCGATTTGCTTCATCTCGATGCGGATGTGGAACCGCTCGGCGAAGACCTTGATGAGTTCGCGGAAGTCGACCCGCTCGTCGGCGATGTAGTAGAAGATGGCCTTGATTTTGTCGCCTTGATACTCCACGTCGCCGATTTTCATGTTGAGCCCCATGTCGGCGGCAATCTGCCGCGAGGCAATCATCGTCTCGTGTTCGAGGGCGATGGCCTCCTGCCAGCGCTCGATGTCGTAGGGCTTGGCCTTGCGGTAGATTTTCTTGTATTCGCCGTTGTAGGGGGTGAAACCCGTGCGGCGCATCTGGCGGGCCACCAGGTCGCCCGTCAGCGAGACGATGCCGATGTCGTGGCCGGGCGAGGCCTCGACAGCCACGATGTCGCCCCGTTTGAGGTCGAGATGGTTGACATTCTGGTAGAACGAGCGGCGCGTATTCTTGAAGCGGACCTCCACGATGTCGGTGGGCAGGTTGTCGGGATAGCCCTCGAGCCACGACGTTTCGTGCAGTTTGAAGCATCCCTCGCAGGGCTTGGTCTCGCATTCGTTTCCGCAGTCGCAGAACGTGCAGCCTCGTCCCATTTCGGGTTTGCAGCAGTCGTTATGATGGTGTATGGTTTGGTCCATGGCCTAAAATTTTCGTAAAGATACAAAAAAAATCGGAAACCTCATGCCGCGGCATGGAGGCGGCGAACGCTGCGGCGGATGCGCAGGATGAGCATCACCGCCGCGGCCGAGAGCCCGAACGAAAAGCCCACGAAGAGTCCCGAAGGTCCCATGCCGAGCGTGAAGCCCAGCAGGTAGCCCACCGGCAGGTTGAGCAGCCAGTAGGAGATGAAGGCAATCGGCATGATGATTTTCACGTCCTGGATGCCGCGCAGGATGCCGACCGAGACGTTCTGCACGCCGTCGGCCAGCTGGTAGAGCGCCGCGAAGAGCATCAGCTCCGAGGCAATGGCGATGACTTCGGCATTCGAGGTGAAGAGCGTCGGAATCCAGCCGTGGAGGGCGATGAAGCACAGGGCGGCAAAGGCGTTCCAGGCCAGTACCAGATGGTACGACGCCCTGGCCGCCAGCGTCAGCTCCCCGATGTTGCCCGCCCCGTAGCAGTGCGAGATGCGGATGGTCGTTGCCGCACCGATGGACATGACAATCATGAAGGCGCAGTTGCCCAGCGTCATGGCAATCTGGTTGGCGCTGAGCGCCTCCTTGCTGAACCAGCCCATCATGATGCCGGTGCCGACGAAGGCCGAGGCCTCGAGGAACATCTGCGAGGCGATGGGAAGCCCCATGCGCAGCAGCGCGCGGATGTCCTTCCGGGCGAGGCTGCGGGGCGAGAAGCCCTTCAGATAGGTCCGGTATTGGCTCCGGTTGAGGAAGTAGGCGAGCATGAGCAGCGGTGCGAGGATGCGCGAAAGCAGCGTGCCGAGTCCTGCGCCCTCGGCGCCCATCTCGGGGAATCCGAGGTTGCCGTAGATGAACAGGGCGTTGAAGCCGATGTTGCAGAGGTTGGTGATGATGGTCACGACCATCTCCACGCGCGTGTTGCCCACCCCCTCGAGAAACTGCTTGAACGAGAAGAAGAGCATCAGGGCCGGCATGCTGTAGACGAGCATGTGGTAGTAGGGGATGGCCATGTCGACCACCTCGACGGGTTGCCCGAGGTGGTAGAGCAGCGGGGTGATGGCGTACTGGATGGCGGCCACGGCGAATCCCAGCGTCGTATAGAAGATGATGCCGTTGTGCAGCAGGCGTGCCGAACGTTCGTGCTCCTTGCGGGCATAGAGAGCGCCGACCAGAGGGGTGAGGCCCAGCGCGACGCCCACGGCTGCGATGAAGAGGATGAAGAAGACCGAACCGCCGAACGATACGGCGGCCAGCGGCGTGGGGTCGTCGCCTCCGTAGCGGCCGACCATCAGGTTGTCGGCCACCTGGGTGAGTATCTGCCCCACCTGGGTCAGCACGACGGGCAGGGCCAGCAGCAGGTTGGCCCGGTATTGCTCCTTGTATTTCGCGAAACTGTACATCTGTCCGTTGGGTTGGATAGGGGTGCAAAGGTACGAATATTTCTTCCGGAAAAAGAATCGTCGGCGAAGTTTCGCCTCCGGCAGGAGTTCTTCCCCGCCGGGACGGAAAAAAGCCGGACGGGAATCTCCCGTCCGGCCCTGTTCGCGGAATGAGCCGATTGTGTATACCCCCTGCTCTATGGTCGGCTCAAAGCTCCCGGACGCAACGTACGCTGCAGCCCGAGGCCCGCTTGTTGGAGTTGAACATCACGTAGTTGGCGTTGAAGTCGACAATCTTCGAACTGCCCTGGTCGACCGACGAGGTCCAGTAGTATCCTTCGCGTCCCTGGGGGCCGGGAATGAGGCGGAGGACACCCGAATTGTTGGCCATCTGTCCGGCTGCGGGGAAGAACGAGTTGGCGTTGGTGAAGGTCCAGCCGTCGTTGAACGTGCCTTCGGTGAGGATGGACGAGGCATCGAAGGCCGCTCCGCCCGTGGAGGTGAAGCCCGAGAAGACCTTGACCGGTGCGACCATGTACCCTTCGGGACACGGGTCGTAGATGGTCTTTACGGGAGCCGTCTCGTCGGGGTTGCCCCAAAGGTGGTCGTTGCGGTGGGAGAGTATCTCCTCATCGTCCGAGCCGCCCAGGCCGTACCAGTCGAACATGTTGTTGTAGGTGCCCGTGAAGAACATCTCGGGGTACTGGATTGCCTCGAGCAGCGTTACGGCATCCGATTCGGTCGACGTCGCGTATCCAATCATGGGCTGGTAGTCGGTGTCGGTGAAGACGATGGAGCCGTCGATGATGCCGCCTCCGCTGGTGAATCCCACGTAGGGGTCCTTTCTGCCCCACTGGTATTTGAGACCGTCGTACGAGGCGAGGCTACCCGCAGGCTGCTCCCATGCGCCGAGGTTGCGGTCCATGATGGTGAACTGCTCGCCCTCGAAGTTGGTGCAGGTGACATCCGTCACTCCGTCGGTGGCCCAGATGTGCCAGCTCCAGAGGATGGTGCCCCGTTTGCGCGGGAAGGGCTCCGTGACGGGTTCGCCGTCCGTTACGGCGATGACGGCATTGCCGTTGACGGTTCCCGAGGTGGTGAAGAGCACCTTGCCCTCCTTCGTCAGTTGGACGCTGGCGATGACGCCACCCGCCTCCGTGCCGGTCTCCCAGACTACCAGGACATCCTTGGGTTCAATCTTGACGGGGGCATCAAGACCCGCGGTTGCCTTGCCGTTGCCCATGACCGTGGCATCGAAGAGGTATGTGGTGTTGGGTTGCGTCACGATGTAGCAGTTGGCGTAGGTGCCGTTGGCGTTCAGGTCGACGGCATCCACCACCGAGGCGGCTATCGTCACGCCGATTTCGCCATAGGCGCTCAGACCGGCGGCCGACAGGGCGATGACGGAGATTTTGCCCTCCTTCTCGGCGAAGGTGTTCTCCTCGACCGGAGCGGTAATCTCGATTTTATCCTCCTTGAAGGCAACCTTCCAGCCGTCGGGCTTGCTGATTTGGGTGTTGACGGCGCCCGTCATGGTGTAGTCGACGGCGATGGTCTCTCCGTAGGAGAACTCGAGCGTACCCTCGGCACCGAACGAGAAGCTCAGCTCCTGGGTTGCGGGCAGACGGATGACGGTGCCGTCCAGCAGCTCGACGACCAGCATTCCCTGCTCGAAGCGGACATCCTTGAAGAAGCTTGCGCCGTCCTCGCCCGATGCGGCGACTCCGGTCTCTTTCCAGGTGTTGCCTCCGTCGGTCGAGATTTCCCAGGTGCCCGTCTCGGGGTTGATGCGTACCTGGGGAGCCACCGATGCGGCAGGAATCCTGTTCCCTTCCTGGTCGGTCAGGAATACGACGGTGCCTTCGGAATCCTCGTAGGCCCACCAGAAGTCGCCATCCGCCTCGACGACGATGATGGCCGGGGTCCATTCACCCGACGAACCCTTGTTGATGGTGACCGACGTTCCGTCGGAGAAGGTGATGGTCCAGCCGTTGTCGGTCTCCACGGCCGAATCCACCGTGACCTCCTTCTGGTCGAGTTTCTCGAGGATGGCCTTGAGCGCGTCGATTTCCTCCTGCATCGACTGCTCCAGCCGGTCGAGCCGTTGGGAGAGTCCGTTGACGGAGTCCCAGAGCTCGGAGTCGTCGTAGGAGCATGCCGACAGCGTCAGCATGAGCATTGCCGCCGTCAGGCAGCGCAGCAGATTCTTTGGGGCGAATTGTTTCATAAATAAAGGTATATATGTTAAGATGGGTTTCGCTATACAAAATAAACAATTTAATCGCGAAAAATCGTTAACCTAAGTTCATGGTCCGATATTTTGCATTTGCCGCGAAATTTGGTTAATATTGCGTGCATGAATGAGGATTTGAAACAACTGGTCAAGGAAGAGTGTAAATTTCGCCCTTCGGACCGCATTGTAGACGGGTTCCTCGATGCCGTGGAGGAGATTGAGGTCAAGCCGAGTTGCCGCATCATCGATTTCGGGAAGGTCTGCACCGACGTGTTCTGCGTCAAGAAGGGCATAGTCCGCCTCTTTCATGTGAACGACGCCAAGGAGACGACCTTTGGCTTTGCCACCCCCGGTACGATATTCATGTCGCCCCTCTCGTTTTACCTCGATGCTCCCGCCTTTCTGATGGCCGAAACCTGCAAGACGCCGGCCACGCTGCTCCGGATGGACCGCGCAACGTTCTATTCGTTCATCGACAGTTCGGAGGAGTTTGCCCGATGGATGTTCAGCCTGGCCGCGGCCCAGATATGCATCTGCGAGCGGAAGCTGTCGCTGATTAACGGCTCGGCCATGGAACGTTACCTGGCCGTGCTGAAGAACCGGCCCGAGATTATCGAGTCCGTTACCAGCCGGGTGCTGGCCTCCTATCTGGATATCACCCCGCAGCATCTGTGCCGGCTCAAGCAGCAGCTGCGCGGCAAGCATTGAGTCCTGAGGAAGGGGATACGATACCCCTGTTGTCGGCTGCGGCGGGTCCGAATGAGCCTGTCGCGCATCCGCGCAACGGGCCGTCCCGCCCCGAAGCTATTCCTTTCGCGTTCTTGCCGCACGGGAAGGGCTGTGCGGAGTCACAACCTCCCGTTGTCGTTCCACTCGCCGTAGAGGATTCCTTTTCGGGTGTTTTCGAGAAATTTGTCGAGCCGTTTCCGGAAAAGTTCGGGTTGTTTCCGTTTGATTTGGATGGTGTCAATCCGCACACGCCTGTATAGCTCCGGCAGGCGGCAGAAGTTTTTCCAGAGTGCGGCGTCGGACTGCAGTGCGTGCAGGATGTCAGGGTCGATGACGAATCCGTCCTCGCCCATCTCCGGCATGACGGCACGACCCGCATCGGTCATCAGCCCCAGCCGTTCCATGCGGCGGCAGCGCTCTTTGTTCAGCTCCGACCAGTTGCTGCGGGGCTTTCGGGGACAGAACCTTTGGGCTGTCATTCCGGCCGACAGCCGCTTGGTGGTACTGTCTATCCAGCCGAAGCACAAAGCCTCCTCCACGGCGTCGACGTACCAGAAGGTGCCGTCGTCCGTGGGACGTCCCCGCTTGACCACCACCCAGCATTCCCGCTCTTTGTCGTGGTTTTGCCGAAGCCACTCGCGCAACTCCGCCCTTGATTGGGCTTTCAGCAAGTTGTGTATCTCCATTTTTTTGTTTTACAAATATGGCGATAAATGGCCGCTGAGTCTCGTATTTAATACCGCGTGACACTCCTTGCCGCGTCGGGGCGATGTCCTGCCGCCGGCTATTCTGGCCGGCAGGGGTGTGCAAAAACGGACGCGTGCTTTGCCTGTACCGCTTTGTGTCGTGCAACGTGCAGGACGTCCCCGTTAAGAAACAGAAAACCCTGACTCCATCTGGAATCGGGGTTTGTGGTACCACCAGGAATCGAACCGGGGACACAAGGATTTTCAGTCCTTTGCTCTACCAACTGAGCTATGGCACCATCCGTTACGAGGTCGCATTTGCTGTTTCTCTCGTATTGTGGTGCAAAGATAGGTATAATTTTCGAAACTGCAAGAGCTGTCGCATGTTTTTTGTCTATTTTTCTCGTTTTTTTATACAATGAAATAACAGGGCGGTTGCCATTGCTCGGTAAATGAGCAAGTTGCTTGTAAAGGTATGTCTCCGGTTACGTTTCCTTCCGGCGGTTCGTCATCGATGGTGCCGGTCCGTTTGCGTGGAAGCGGAATGGCGGGCAAAAAGGAACCGCACCTCGATTCCGAGGTGCGGTTCGCATGGTTATTGGACTGCAATCCGTTAGAAGTTTACGCGGAGAGCGGTCGAAAGCTGGGTGCGCCGGTTGACCGTACGTGCCGTCGTTCCGGCCTCGCCCTTCGTAATCGGCGTATTGGCCTCAATCTGCTCGTACATGCGGGTAATCTTACCGTCAGCAGCCGAGAAACCGACAAGCTGCAGCGACGTGGTGAAGGCCTTGAGCGTACCGTCCTCGTTGACACTGATTACACACGGCTCATCTGCCTCGTTGCTCAGAATCGTGTAAATCTCGGACTGGGTCTCATCCACGTAGGCAATGCCATAGCCCCAGCGCGGACCCATATCCTCCATACCCAGAACCGTACCGTCGAAGGTAATCGTCAGGGTGGTGGGGTCGTATTCACCAATGAATGCATAGTCCGTGAAGCCGAAAAGACCATCGAGCACGAACTCGTTGAATCCGTCACCGGCCTTCAGCGTGAGCGGGCAGTCGTAACCGTCTTTGGCATCGGTGACATGCACCGTGTAGTTGCCGGTCTGTACCTGCACGATATCGGGAGCACCATCGGCCGAATAGATGAAGGCGGTGGCAGCCGCAGCACCGGCATCGCCCTCGGCGTTGAACGGAACGGCTACAACCGTGAAGGTGCCCGATACGGCAAGCGGATAGAGCACGCTGCCCGATGCGGTGCCTTCGGTCGATTCGAGCGAACCGTCGACAATCTTGCCGGCCGTCTCCTTGATGGCGGCCTCATCCTTCGTGATGTTCCCCTCGACTACGGCGAACTTGTAGGAGGTCGCCGTCTCGTTGAGCGTGAAGTCGAGAACGGCGTTGGACTTGTTGGACGCCGCATCGATGAACGAACCCTTGTAGGCAACCGTCACGGCAGGAGCCGCCACGTCGCTGGCGCCCGGAAGCACCACCTTGAAGAGGCCGCTTTTATTAGCCTGGAAAGCACCTGGTAGCCGGTAAAGGAGAGTTCGATTCCGCCCTTGGGGAAGGTGATGATACCGTTGTCCAACGTACCGGGAGCCGTCGATTCCATCTGGAAGTCGCCCAGGTCTGTACCCAGGATACCCATGTTCTGCTTGGAGATGGTCACGGCCTCGGGGTCGGTGGCATTGATGACCAGATAGCACGAGTAGTTGGAGCTCGACCCCGTGCCGTCGGCACTCAGTTTGTACTGGTTGTTGATGTAGGGGTCTACGATGCGATACATGCCCGGCGTATTGTCCGACTCCTGAATTTCCACAGTGAATACCTGATTCTCAACGCGGCTGAACGCTCCGGTAATAACATCGTCGGTCAGCGTGCCCTCGCCCAGCGACGTCCACGGAGAGGGAGCAATGAGCGAGAATTCATACGAAGTCATACCATAGGGCGAGGTGTTCTCCGTATCGCCGATGGTCAGCGTGCAGGAATAAGCCTGGTCCTGCGTCAGAGCCGAATAAGTATAGGTAATCACAAGATTGGCCGTACTCTCACCGGCTGCAAAGTCCACAGTCGAAGGAATCGTGAAGAGACCGCTCTCCTCAGTTGCGAAAATCGAGAAGCTGGCAGCCTCGTCGGTTACAACTCGAGACACCGGAATCGTCACCGATGAAGAGTTTTCCTCGAGATTGATTGTTTCAGCCAGGTCTACGGCAAAATAGACCTGCTGACCCGACGGCTGACCGGCAGGAGTGTACTCCAGGTCGTCCGTACACGACGATGCGAACATCGTCGTGCCGGCTACGGCCAGGAAATATAATAATTTCTTGATAGCTTTCATGAGTTATCTGTTTTTCGAATTACACATTACTAACGCCAAAGGCTGCCACGATAAAGAACGGGGTCGGGATTCTGCTGGTCCTTGAGAATCGTATTGGCACTCACCTCGGCCAGCGGAAGCGGCAACGTTGTCCAGGGGGCATTGCCGTCGGGACTGTTGTAACGGCTCTCCACAAAGTGGTTCGTACCCTCATAACCCTTGAACTGAGGCTTGTCCAGACGCTTGTAGTCGAACATGATGATACCCTCGCCCCAGAACTCAATCTGACGCTGCAGGAATACCTCATCCTGGAAGGCCTTGGCATCCGAAGCCATCGAACGGAAACTCGGGTTGCGGTTGGTCTGCACGAAGCTCTCGAGCAGCTCCTTACCGCGCGAAAGGTTCTGCATACCGGCAGCCTCCGCCTGAATCAGATACATCTCCTCGACGCGCATGAGCGGGAAGTCGGCAACCGAACCCACGCTGAAGGTAACGCCGTTACCCTCGCCGGGACGGAACTTGAAACTGGTGTAGTCCTGAATCGAACCCTCCCAGGTCTCCTGGTCGAGCGACGTCTGATAGTAGGAGTAGGGATACTTCTTACGGTCGGGGTTCACCCACGAACGCTTGCGCCAGTCCGTATCGGGAATCTTGGCGAAGAGCGCCGCGTCAATCTGCTTGGCCGAAGCCCAGCCGCCGGCTGCGCTGTAACCATAGGTAGCCTCGGGCGACATGAACGACACGAAGTTGCAGATACCGGTCGTTACGACACGGTTGTCGGCCGTCACGACGATACCCCACATCCACGAGGAGGTCGAGATATCGTTGAAGCCCGTGGTGGGATTCATCCACTGAGCTTCGGTCAGCGGCGTTGCACCGCTCAGCTCGATGGCCTTGGTGGCAGCTTCCTCGGCGTCCTTCCACTGCTCAAGCTGCAGATAGACACGCGCCAGCATACCGTAGGCAACTGCCTGGTTTACCTTGTTCTTGGCCGGACGGGTGTAACCTTCCAGATACTTGACGGCGTTCTGCAGGTCGGGAAGAATCAACTCATCATAGAGCTTGCTGGTCTCGACGCGGGGATTGCGGCGACCCATCAGCTCGGTGGTGTTCTCGTCGACGATAGGCACCGAAAGTCCGTCCCATGCGCCATGCTCCGTTCCTTTGTACTCGAAAATACGTGCCAGGTGGAAGTAGGCCATGGCGCGATAAACCAGTGCCTGACCGAGGTACTCCTGCTGGGTCGTGGACATGCTGTTGGGGTCAATCTGACCGATAAGCGTATTGGCCATGTTGATGAGTGAATAGCAGAAGTTCCAGATGAACCGGGGTGCGGCTCCTTCCTGACTTAAGCTGTTAGTCACACCTCGCCAATAGAGGAATCCATTGTCGTAACCGAAATCCGTTACGGCAACGTCGGGCGTCAGAGCATCGGTACCCATGCAGATACCGGGCCAGCCGAAATCGTAATGCTCACCGGCTCCCATCGTATCGAACGTTGTGAGCCAGGCATTCATACCGTTTACCAGTGCGGCAGGAGACTCGGCCATCTGCTCGTTGGAAACGTAGTTGGTCGGAAACTCCTCCTTGATACATCCCGTAGTGAGGGATGCTACGGCACCGAATGCAACAAGATATTTCAATATTTTCATATTCGTCCTTCAGTTTTATGGTTTAGAATTTCAGCGTAATACCGCCCGAAATCACACGGATGGGAGAGTAACGCGTGTTGCTTACGTCGTCACCCGAGAAGGATTGACGCGGGTCGAAACCTTCACGCTTGGACCAGTAGAAGACATTCTCGCACGAGAGGCAGAGACGCAGCGACTCGATGGAGAGCTTCTTCAGCCAACGCTTCGGGAACGTATAACCGAAGTTGATGTTCTGCAGGTTCAGATAGCTTGCATCCTCCAGGAAGCGGTCGCAGTAGGCGGTCGTGTAGAGGTCCTGATAACGGTAACGCGGGATGTTCGTATTCTTGTTCTCAGGCGTCCACGACTTGAGCACATCGCGGTGGATGTTCATACCGCCGGACGTGCCGGGCGAGCCCATCGTGCTGTAGTAACCGTAATCGAAAGCATAGCCGCCAATCGAGTAGGTGAAGTTGACGGAAAGGTCGAAACCGTAGAACGAAACCGTCGTGCCGAAACCACCATAGAGGTCAGGCAGCGAAGTCTTGCCGATTTCCATGTAGTCGGCCTCGCTGGTATTGTTCACTTTCTTCATGCCCTTCGAGTGGTCGTTTCTGTCCTCCCATGCCCAATACATGGCCTCACCGGTATCGGGGTTGACACCTGCATAACGCTTCATGTACCAGCTGTAGAGCGGTTTGCCCTCGGCCATCCAGAAGTTGCCGCTCTGGTAGCCCGCATCGTGCTCGATGAGGTCGTCCGGCAGACGGTCGATAACGTTCTTGTAGTGAGTCATGTTGAGATTCAAATCCCACTGCACGTTCTTCGTGCGGAGCAGCGTACCGTTCAGGGTCAGTTCGACACCGGCATTGTGCATGTCACCGATGTTGTCGTAGTAGTACGAGTAACCCATCGACAGCGGCACGGGCAGACGGAAGAGCATGTCCGAAGTCTTGCGGTAGAAGTACTCGGCCGTACCGCTCAGGCGACCCTGCCACAGGCTGAAGTCAACACCGGCGTTGATGTTGGTGTTGGTCTCCCAGGTGATGTTGGGGTTACCCTTCGTGTAGAGCGTACCGGCAACCTCGCCACCGCCCGACTGAATCTGCCACAGGTCGGTATAACGGAACTCACCGATGCCGTCGTTACCCTGCTGACCAATCGAAGCCTTGATTTTCAGCATGTCAACCCAGGAAGCGTTGAACCAGCTCTCCTTGTTGATAAGCCATGCGGCGCTCAACGAGTAGAAGTTACCCCAACGGTGGTCGGGATGGAAGCGCGACGATGCGTCGCGACGATACGACCCGCTGATGAAGTACTTGTTGTCGTAATTGTACTCGGCACGACCGAAATAACCCTCGGTATTGTAACCGTTTTCATAGGAAGTATTCGTACCTTTGACAATTGCACCGGCCAACTCGAGCAGCTTGTCCGAGAACATGTTCGACGACGATGCGTAGAGTACCGAAGCCTTGCGTTTGTAGTTCTCATGACCAATCATGACGTCGATGTTGTGCTTGTCATTGATGGTCTTGTTGTAGCTCAGAATCTGCTGCATGTTGAACGAGAAGAAACGGTCGTGCTCCTTGTTGATGATACCGTTCATGTCCTTGTAACCGCCGTAATAGGGGTTGGTGAAGGAGGTGTAGCGGGTCTCGTCGAGGTTGACACCGACGTTGAACTGGAACTTGAAGTCCTTGAGGAAGGTAGCTTCGGCAAATGCGGTACCGGTGAAGGCATTGCCGATGGCCTGGCTTTCAACGTCGAGCTGCTGGGTTGCGATGGCGTTCGAACCCGTCATCACGGGACGCTGCAGACCGGCGATACCGTCGGAAGCCTCGCCCGAACCGTAGTCGTAGCGCAGGTGGCCGTACTGGTCGCGCAGGATGTTGCCGTTTTCGTCACGGACATAAAGCGGGTAGATGGGACCCATCTGAGCAACAACACCGAAAAGGTTTGATACAGAGTTCGAGCCATAGGAGGCCTCCTCATACACACTTTGTGAATCGTAGTTCGCATAGCTGGCGTTGGCGCCAATCTTGAGCCACTTCTTCACCTGATAGTCGGCCTTCAGACGGGCGGTGTAACGTTTCATGTAGGAGTTGGTTACGATACCCTTGTCGTTCATGTAGCCGAACGAACCGTAGAAGCTGCCTCGGTCGTTCGAGGCCGATATGTTGACATTGTAGTCCTGCCGCACGGAGGTGTGGAATGCGGCATCCTCCCAATCGTCGGGCGTCAGCAGGTAGCGGTTGCCGTCCGATGCGGTATAGATGTTACCCAGCGTTGCGTTGGGGTTGATTTTGCCGTTGGTGCCGATGAAGTACTGGCCCTTGGGCACGTTGTAGACCTGATAACGGAGGCTGCGAATCAGCTCGTCGTTGGCGTAACGCTGAGCGGCCGAAGCACCGTAACCGAGTTCATTGACACCATAGTCATAGATGGCACCGTAGATGGTCTCGTAGTAGAGCGCCGGGCTGTCGACATACTCGTAGTCGCGAACCGCACGCGAGTTGACACCAATCTTGGCATCAACCGTCACGACAGCATCGCCGCCCTTGCCGCGCTTGGTGGTTACCATGATGACACCGTTGGCACCGCGCGAACCGTAGAGGGCCGTCGATGCGGCATCCTTCAGGACGGTCATGTTCTCGATGTCGTTGGGGTTGATGAGCGACAGGTCACCGTCGTAGGGGATACCGTCGACAACCCACAGAGGGTCGGTGCTCGACGAGATGGAGCCCACACCGCGAATCATCACCTTGGGAGCCGAACCCGGCTGACCCGAAGTGGTCTGCAGCTGCACACCGGGCGAAGTACCCGACAGCAGCTGGGCGATGTTCGAAGTCTGCATCTTGGCGATATCCTCGGACTTAACCACCGAAGCCGAACCGGAGAACGCTTCCTTGCGGGCAGTACCGAACGCAACGACAATCACGTCGTCGATATCCGTCGCATCCTCATGCAGCGTGACGTCGAGTCTGGTCTTTCCCGCAACGGGAACCTTCACGGACTGGTAGCCGATGAAAGAGATGGCCAGCGTGGCGTCAGCCGGAGCCGTGATTGCGAACGAACCGTCGGCGCCGGTCGTTGTACCAACCGCAGTGCCGTCGACAAGGACTGTCGCACCCGCGATGGGACTCCCATCGTGCCCGGTCACTGTACCGGAAACTTGCCGTTGCTGAGCGTTCGCCAAGGCGAAGATGCCCATCGCAGCAATGAACGATAGTACAATTTTTCTAACCATAAGCGTTGTTTTTAATTGGTTTTTTAGAATAAAAAACCAACCGACAGACTCCGGCGACTTATGGTTTTGATTGCCAGCGAGTTGTGTGTATTTTACACCCCTTAGGGGTGTCGATGCTGCAATTCGTTGTTTATGAATGATTTAAGGCGTGTGGCGCGTGCCCGCATCGGATGTGCGGGTACCAGAAAGTGACCGGAACAATTGCGCTATATGACTGTGTGACGGATTGTTGCGCCATAGGCGGTGGCTGGATTGAGTTACCTATCCGATACCGTCCGGCACACCTCCCGACACGGAACCCATGAAACGAACTTGCAACTATGAGAGACACGTTCAGGATTCTGTTCTACATCAAGCGAAATTCGCCGCTGCGCGATGGAAGCGTCCCGGTCATGGGGCGCATTACCATCAACGGAGCTCGGTCGCAGTTCTCGACCCATCTCTCCGTACCTCCCGAATCGTGGGACGTACGACAGGGCCGCATGTCCGGACGCAGCCGCACGGCGGCACACGTCAATGCCCGCCTGGAATCCATCCGTTTTACGGTCGAACGCTGTTATTACGATGCCCGGTGCTATGAACGGGGCGAGGTGACGCCCGAGATGGTCAAGGAGCGCTTCATGGGCAACATCTCCTCGCGTGAGACGCTGCTCGGCTTTTTCCGGCGTCACAACGAAGAGTTCGAGCGCATGGTCGGCGTCAGCCGGAGCCGGGCGACCTATAATAAATATAGGTGTGTCTATCTGCACCTCGAGCGTTACCTGCACGAAAAACTCCAATGGACCGATTTGGAGTTCTCCGAACTGACGCACGAGTTCCTGGTCGGATTCCATGCCTACATAGCCTGCGAGTGCGGCCACCGCAAGAATACCGTATGGGTCTACCTGACCGCACTGAAGCACATCGTGGGGCTTGCCCGCTCGCGCGGATACCTCGACCGCGACCCGTTTGCCGATTACCGCTTCAAGGGCGAATCCGTTCCGCGCAGCATCCTGTCGATGGAGGAAATCCGGCGTGTGGCGGTCCTCGACCCCGGCAGCGCCATGCTGCGGTTCATTCGGGACGTCTTTCTTTTCAGTTGCTTCACGGGGCTCTCCTATGCCGACATCGGGCGGCTCACGATGCGCAACTTCGAGTCTTCCGACGGCCAGCTGTGGCTCAATACGTCGCGCTGCAAGACGGGAACGTCGGTAAGCGTCCGGCTCTTTGCCGTTCCGCGCACCATCCTGCACAACTACGCCCCCGAATCGAACGATGTCCCGATTTTCCGCCTGCCGAGCAACGGCTGGTGCAACCATTGTCTGGAGCGCATCATGACTCTGGCCGGAATCCACAAGCGGGTCACCTTCCACTCCGCCCGGCATACTTTCGCGACGACGGTTACCCTGGCGCAGGGGGTGGCCATCGAAACCATCGGCAAATTGCTCGGTCATAAAAACATTCGGACGACCCAAATTTACGCCTCGGTTACACATTCGCACCTTCGTTGCGAGCTCGACAGGCTCGAAGAACGGCTCGAATCGGTTTCCGAACTCGATTTTATCCCGAAAGTCCTATTTTGAGGTCTGTTTGTCGTCTTTCGCGCGTTGTCCGTATGCCCGAAGATGTTGAAAACGGGTCAAAATTGCCAAAAATGGCGGTTACAATTTGTAACCGCCATTTTATGTTCAAGAAAAAATTGTAATTCCAACGCCCGAAAAACGCAAATTATTGTTAACTCCTTAAATTATTTAATAAAAATCACTTGCAAATTATATATTAGTTTCATATCTTTGACATTGAACTTTTATTCTAAAAAACCAATTAAAAACAACGCTTATGGTTAGAAAAATTGTACTATCGTTCATTGCTGCGATGGGCATCTTCGCCTTGGCGAACGCTCAGCAACGGCAAGTTTCCGGTACAGTGACCGGGCACGATGGGAGTCCCATCGCGGGTGCGACAGTCCTTGTCGACGGCACTGCGGTTGGTACAACGACCGGCGCCGACGGTTCGTTCGCAATCACGGCTCCGGTTAACGGCACGCTCACCGTCTCGTTCGTCGGATACCAGACGGTCAAGGTTCCCATTGCCGGAAAAACGAGACTTGACGTCACCCTGCAGGAGGATACGCAGGTCATCGACGACGTGACGATTGTAGCCTACGGTGCCAAGCGCAAGCAGGACCTCGTAGGTTCGGTCAGCAAGGTTTCGTCGGCCATCCTCGAGAACTCGCAGGCTTCGTCCGTAACCAAGGCGCTCGAAGGTGCCGTTGCCGGTCTGCAGGTCATCAGCTCGTCGGGCCAGCCTGGTCAGGACTCCGAGATTTATGTCCGCGGTATCGGTTCGCTTTCGGCCAGCAACGCTGCGCTGATTGTGGTGGACGGTGTACCCTTCAACGGAAGCCTCTCGGACATCAACCCCGCGGATATCGAGACCATGTCGGTGTCGAAGGACGCCGTATCGAACTCGCTCTACGGTTCGCGTGCTGCCAACGGTGTGATTCTCGTTCAGACCAAGAAGGGCCGTCAGGACCGCACGAACGTTTCGTTCCGCGGCATGTGGGGTGTCAATACCCGCGCATACAAGGACTATGACATGGCCGATACCTCGAAGGAGTTCTACGAACTGACCTGGTACGGTATCCGCAACACGCAGTATGCTGCCGGCATGTCGCTTGCCGATGCAAGCCTCTACGCCTCGCAGAACCTGCTCAAGGAGCTGGCATACAACGCCTACAAGCTCCCCGCAGGCCAGTTCCTCGTCGGCACCGACGGCAAGCTCAACCCCAATGCGAAGTTGCGCTACGACGACTCGTTCTACGATGCACTCTTCAACACCTCGTTCCGTCAGGAGTATCAGGCTTCGGCCTCGGGCGGTACGCAGAAGACCGACTACTACATCTCGATGGGTTACCTCGACGAGGATTCGTATGTCATCGGTTCGGACTACGAGCGTATCACGGCCCGCGTGAACGTCAACTCGCAGCTCTACAAGTGGCTCAAGGTCGGTACCAACATCGGTTACACGAAGAGCACGTCGAACGGTCTGAACGAATCGTCGGGTACGGCGTCCAACGCCTTCGAAGTAGCCCGCGGCTGGGCCCCGATTTACCCCGTGCACGCCTATGACGCCGACGGCAACGTGAAGCGCGACGAGAACGGCAACCCGATTTACGATGACGGTATCGCCGGCACGACCGACGGCGCCGGCACGCGCCCCACGGCAACGAACCAGAACGTTGTCTGCAACCTCTACGAGGATATCCGCCGCACGGTATCGCACAACATCTCCACCCGTTCGTATGTCGAGGTGAAATTCCTCAAGGACTTCACCTTCACGGCCAACTACGCCTTCGACTACCGCGGCTGGAACGGTACGACCTACTATACGCCGACCATCGGTGACGGCCAGTCGTTCGGCGGCCGAAGCACCAAGTCGTCGCAGCTCGAGACGACCTCGACCTTCAACCAGATTCTGGCTTACCACAAGACGATTGGCAAGCACGACATCAGCGCCAAGGCCGGTCACGAGTACTACAACTACAACTACGAGTATCTCTCGGGACAGAAGACCAACTTCTTTGACCCGTCGAACCCCGAACTCGACAACGGTGGCGCCATCCAGTCGCTGGGCAGCAACACGCAGAACCACAACATCGAGGGTTACTTCGTGATGGCCGACTACGACTACGACCACAAGTACTACGTATCGGCAGCGTTCCGCCGTGACGGTACGTCGCGCTTCAAGAACCGCTGGGGTAACTTCTGGTCGGTAGGTGCCGCATGGCGTATCTCCGCCGAGGAGTTCATGTCGGGCACGAACTCGTGGCTCAACGACCTGAAAATCCGTGCATCGTACGGTACGCAGGGTAACGAGAACATTCCTCTGAGCCTCAACGGCGCCTACTCGGGCCGCATCTGGACGCTCTATCAGGACCTCTATTCCGTTACCTGGGACGGTTCGCAGCTCGGTACGACCCGCGCCTTCTACGGCAACCCCGACCTGACGTGGGAGAAGCAGAAGACCTTCGACGTCGGTCTGGACTTCCGTCTCTGGGACCGCGTTACCGGTACGGTTGACTACTTCATCCGCCGTACGGACGACATGCTCTTCAAGCGTACGCTCGCCATCTCGACCGGCCGCCCCTACAACTGGGAGAACCTCGGTGCGATGCGCAACTCGGGTATCGAGTTCGAAATCGGCGTCGACATCATCCGCAAGCGTGACTTCAACTGGAAAGTCTCCATCACGGGTGCACACTACGCCAACGAAATCCTCACGCTTCCCGAAGAGAACCGCGCCGACGGTATCACCAGCGGATACTTCAAGCTCTATGAGGGCAAGAGCCGCTACGAGTACTACATGTATCGCTATGCAGGCATTACCGCCGACGGACGTCCTTCGTGGTATAAGAACGAAAAAGATGAGAACGGTAAGTATATCGTGACGACGGATTATACCGAATTGAACACAAATGACAAATTCTGGCTCGGAAAGTCGTCACTTCCCGACTTCACCGGCGGTCTGAACACGCAGTTCTACTACAAGGGCTTCGACCTGTCGATTGCCACGGCATTCCAGATTGGAGGCTACGCCTATGACTCGCAGTACTCCGGCACCCTCTCGTCGTCCTACTACGTTGGCCACCACCGCGACATGTGGAAGACGTGGAACCCCGAGACCGGCAAGGGCGAACTGCCTATCTGGAACGCCAACACCACGTCGTCCTACACCCAGTCGTCGGACGCGCACCTGATTTCGGCTTCGTACTTCAGCTTGCGCAACGTGACCATCGGTTACACCTTCCCGGCCAAGTGGATGTCGAAGTTGGGTATTCAGAGCATCCGTGTCTTCGTATCGGGTGACAACGTAGCGCTCGTTTCGGCTCGTCAGGGCTTCGACCCGCGTGTCGCCATGAGCGGTCTGAACGACGACTACGGTGGCTACTCGCCGATTCGCACGATTTCGGGCGGTATCAATATTAACTTCTAAACGAAACGATATCCATGAAAAAAATAGCATTGTTACTCGCAACCGCCGGACTTGCCGTCACCTTCTTCTCCTCGTGTATCGAGGACTCCGAAGTGACCGGAGTACTGACCGACGACAAGAAGGACGAGATTGCATCGGATGACCCCGACAAGGTCTTCACGGCCGACCTGGCAGGTATGTATACCAACCTCCAGCAGTATGTCTACCAGAACATGAGTCACAACTATTTCGGCCAGAAGAGTTTCGACTACCTCACCTCGCTCATGGGCAACGACATGGTCATGACGGGTCAGTATGCGATGAGCCTTTACCACTACATGCTGCAGTACCGTGGTGCCAGCTACGTGCCCACCTACAACCGCTGGTACGAGTACTATACCTGCATCGCTGCGGCGAACGACATCATGAAGGCCATTGACCCCGAGGATACGCGTCCCGAGGTGCTGAAGTACAAGGCATCGGCCCTGACCTTCCGCGGCTATGCCTATCTGCAGCTCACGATGCTCTATTCCTACTCCTACTACGTCGGCGCCGACGGCACGAAGTGGGGCAAGGGCACCACGTACGACCACTCGCAGGACCTCTGCGTCCCCATCAACACCGAAACCATCACCGGCAACCAGCCCCGAAGCACCGTTGCCCAGGTTTACGAGCAGTTGATTGGCGACCTGGAGACCGCCTACAACCTCTTCGAGGAGTGCGGCATGGTGAAGACCGCATCGCCGACCGACATGGACGGCTGCGTGGCTGCAAACTACCTGATGCGCGCCTTCATGGTAAAGCATGACTGGAAGAATGCCGCCAAGTACGCCAAGGTCATCATGGATAACTTCGGCGTACTCGACACCGAGGCCGACATTACCCAGGGCTTCAGCGACATCAACCTCAAGGACGTTGTCTTCGGTTGTGACATCAACACCAACAACAGCACGGTTTACATGTCGTGGTTCTCGCAGATGGACGCCTATGGCGACGGTTATGCCGGTATCGGCGTGACGCGTGCCGGATTCGGTCCCTTCGTCGACAAGATTTCCGACACCGACATTCGTCTGCAGTGGTTCTGCTGCGACCGTTCGACGGGCGGCCTGCTCCGTGATACGGAAGACCCCGTTGCTGCCGACTACCAGTCCGTCAAGTTCATCGGCACGGGCCGTCCGAACATCCAGGCCGGCATCCGCGAAGGTTGGGAGCTGGGCGACTACATCTACCTGCGCTCCGAGGAGGCTTACCTGACCTATGCCGAGGCGCTTGCCCACCAGGGCGACCCCAGCGCCAAGACGGTTCTCGAGGAGTTCATGCGCACGCGTGCCCCGCAGTACGTATGCCGCGTCAGCGAGAAGGCCGACCTTATCGAGGAAATCAACTTCCAGAAGCGCGTCGAGTTCTGGGGCGAGGGTATGGAGTACATCGACAACCGCCGTCTGAACATCCCGGTAGACCGCACCGATGCTACGTGGGGCTCAGCCAACAACCACTACACCGCGGCCAAGTTCTACAAGGACCAGGAAGATATCGCATTCCTCTATCAGCTGCCCAACTCCGAAATCGAGAACAACCCCGAAATCGGTCCGGGCAACCAGAATCCCTGATGCGGGTAATGACCGGATGCTCCGCTCACGGGCGTGAGATGCACGCCCGGGGCGGGTGCAACGGCCGACCCATTTGAAAAACAACAGGAAAAAATATCCACGTATATGAAGACATTGAAAAACATATTCTATTTTCTTGCTGCCGCATCGCTTGTGGGATTCACCTCCTGCAGCGACGACGTCGCAACGACGTCGCTGAAGGGAGCCCAGGTCTTCTTTGGGACCGACCTGAGCAGCACTATCAATCTGGAGCAGAACTCTTCGTCAATCCAGATTCCCATTCAGCGTATGAATGCAGATAACGCGGCTTCGTACCCTCTCTTCTCTTCGGATGAGAGCGGACTGTTTACGCTTCCTTCGTCGGCAGACTTTGCCGCAGGTGAGACCACGACCAATCTGGTCATCTCTTATAATTTTGACAACTTGACACTTGGTCAGTCTTATCCTTGTACGCTGACCCTTGCGGATTCTGAAAATTCGTCCTCGTATGGTTTAACTTCTTATTCGTTCACATTAGTGGCAGTCGATCCTGTTCCGTATGAAACAGTTGCCACCGATGCAATCTTCATCGAGGGTGGTATGTCCAAAATGTATCGGGACTTCCCGACGCAATACCCGGTTACTGTTGAACGCAAGAGAGGGACAAACCTGTTCAAGATTGTGAATCCGTATAGTTATCCGACCTATCCTGTTGCTAAAGAGTCGTGGACCTTTATATCGGATGTCTATATTGATGCAACTGATCCTAACCGGGTTGTGACCCGGTTGACCCAACTCGCCGATTTTGGTTACGGAATGACCATAATTGGTAACGTGTTCGGTAATCTGACTGTTGATGGACAACCTGCAACCGAGGAGGAATATCCCTTGGGTACTTATGACGAGGCGACTGGAGTGTTCGACCTTGGAGCCATGTTCATCGCGGATGATGAAGGCGCTATGCTTGCCGATCCGTTCAAACTGTATCTCAATCCCGATGCTCTCGTTGCAGCAGGCATTGCTTTGGAATACACGGGTGTTTATACCAGTGTAGACGGTAAGTCTTATGCCGTAATCAGTATTACGCCCGAAGCAGATGTTGCTACTTATCGGTACGCTGTCGTCGAAGGCGACATTACCAACGATGCAGAGGCTCTTGAAAAGGCAAAAGAGGATATTCTGAGCGGTACGCTTACCTCGGAAACAGGAAGCGGAAATGCCTCCAAGGGGCTTGAGCTTGAAGCAGGAGAATATACGGTAGTAGCTTTGGCTTTTGATGCATCGGGAGCGAATATCGGTTCAATTTCGAGCGTTTCTTTCGTATTTACGCCCGGAGAGGTGAAGGATGTAGATTTTTCCTTCACGCTTGAATCCTATACCGATGAAGAAAAGGGATGTTATCCTTATAATTCGATGTTGGTAAAAATGACTGCATCTGAGATTAAGTCCATCAAGTATCTGTTTGCTCCTAAAGCGAATGTCGAGGATGTGATTGGATTGACGGATGACGCTATTATAGCCTATATCAAGACGATGAGTGACGATTATGCTTTCCCCGCATCGGTAATAGAACTTCTTAATCAGGAGGAAACTTACGAATCTGTATTCAATAACTTAAATGCCGGGACCGAGTATCTTTGTGCAATGTATGTTGGTAATGGTTCGACCTATAAGTTGTTCGTAAATACCAAAGCGACCGAGGCTAACAGCTCTCAGTCTTCTGTTCCTACTTCTTCGGTTTTGAACGGCGGCATTTATTTGGGAGTGACACCTCTTAACAACGTAGAGGCTAATGGTTATATCGGTGTAAAGTTGAATAGCATTGATGTAAATCCTGCATCTGTTGAGAAAGTCGAAGATACAAGCAAACGTCAGTTTCGTTCGATTCGCTTCTAATTCGTCTCCAGAATAAGATTAATCTTGCGAGAGCTCTCTTCATGAGAAGAGAGCTCTTTTTATTCTATTCCGATGCGATTGCCTGTTCTCTAAGCGTGTATTTGTCGCTGATTTTCACGCTGCGTATACTCTATCTCGCAGATGCGGATTGTCGGTTACGCCAATGGGACGCTCAAGGTCAAGGAGGATTCGGCATCTCGCTCGGTGCCCGCAGCCTGCAGTTCCACATCGCGCCGGTGGTTCGCTTGCCCGAAATGATGGTGACCTGGGCCCCGAAGAGGTGGAGCTTTTCTCGGACGACGCCTTCGGTATGTTCGGCGCACTCAACGGTGGCATCACCGATTCGCAGCTTGAACTGGACCACTCGTGGGACGAAATGCACCGCTACTATGCCTGCATTGTGGGTAAATACGGCGTTTCCGAGCCGCCGTGCGCCGCATGATGGAGTTCATCGAGCGGATGAAGTGCGACCCCGTCTACGACCCCGTTGAGTTGACGATTACCTTCGACGGTACAATCAAGGGAATGGAGAGCAAGGGCCCGATGTGGGGATACGGTCTCGCCTATACGGATGAGTCGAAGAGTGAAATGCTGGCTATGCTCAGCAACCAGCGGACCGACCCCTGCGTGGTAAGCGTCAACGAAGACGGTACGCTCAAGGCCTTCACTACGTCGCTGCAGCTTATCGGCTTCTCGACCAAGGATGGTTCGATTACCGGTTTGTACGAGCAGATTGAGGCCAATACGACGATTACGAAGGGTGCCGAAAGCGGAACCACGGCTCGTATTGCCAGCCGCAGAGTTCAACTCTCGACCGCTCTCCGCGCGAACTTCTAACAGCGGATTTATTCCCGCAGGCAAACAGAGGCCCGCTTCCGTCAAGGGAGCGGGCTTTTGTCCGTTTCTTTTGTACGCAGCCTGCTGTTACTTCGTGTGCTGTACTGTCGATTTGCAAAAAAATACTAATTTTGCAGCAAAACAAAAAGATTCGACGTTATGAAAATCACGGAATTTATCCCCGGAATCCATTATGTGGGTGTGAACGACCGTACCACGACCCGTTTCGAGGGCCTCTGGTCGCTTCCTTACGGTGTTTCCTACAACTCCTACCTCGTCGTGGACGAGAAGGTGGCCCTCATCGATACGGTCGAGGAGTCGTTCGGCAGCCGTTTCGTGGACCGAATCCGCGAAACGCTCGGCGAACGCCCGGTCGACTACCTCATCGTGAACCACATGGAGCCCGACCATTCGTCGTCGATTCCCACGCTGCGCCTGCTCTATCCCCAGATGCAGATTGTCGGCAACGCCAAGACGCTCCAGATGCTCGCCGGCTTCTACGGTATCACCGACGGAACGCTCGAGGTCAAGGATGGAGCCAGCATCTCGCTCGGTGCCCGCACCCTTCAGTTCCACCTGGCGCCGATGGTCCACTGGCCCGAGACGATGGTTACCTGGAGCCCCGAAGAGAAGGTGCTCTTCTCGGGCGATGCCTTCGGTACGTTCGGTGCGCTCAACGGCGGTATTACCGATTCGCAGCTCGAACTGGACCACTTCTGGGACGAGATGCGCCGCTACTATGCCTGCATCGTCGGCAAGTACGGCGCGCCGGTGCAGAAGGCGCTGCAGAAGCTGGGCGGACTGCCCATCGAGACCATCTGTGCGACGCACGGTCCCGTCTGGCAGCGTGAGATTCCGCGCGTGCTCTCCATCTACGACCGTCTGAGCCGCTACGAGGGCGAGCCGGGCGTGGTGATTGCCTACGGCTCGATGTACGGCAATACGGAGCAGCTGGCCGAGCGCATTGCCTGTGAACTGGCCGAGCAGGGTGTCCGTCCGATTGTGATGCACAACCTGACGACGGCCGATATGTCGATGGTCGTGCGCGACGTCTTCAAGTACAATACGTTGCTTGTCGGTTCGCCGACCTATAATGCAGAGCTCTTCCCCGAGGTGGAACATCTGCTGCGCAAGATTGAGGCGCGCTGCGTGCCGCACCGCAATTTCGGTTTCTTCGGTTCGTTCTGCTGGGCCGGAGCCGCCGTGCGCCGCATGAAGGAGTTCGCCGAGCGGATGAAGTGGGAGCCTGTTTGCGAGCCTGTGGAGATGAAGCAGGGCTTCGATGCCCGCAGCTACGACGCGGCGCGTACGCTTGCCGGAGCTGTGGCAGCGCGGTTCAACGAGCGGTAGACACGCCGCCTTGCGTCACGGCCCGCGCCGCGGTGTTCGCGGCCGATGGCAGACGGGCCGTGAGCGGAAACTCAAACGGGAGACCTTCTCGAAAGAAGGTCTCCCGTTTGTTTTGTCCGAAGGCGGGGTGCCTGGCGGCCGTTCGTTCGGGCGGGGGCGGCCGCCCCACGTCCGGCTCAGAGGGTCGGAAGGGCCGCGCGGCGGGCGTTGAACTCCTCGACCAGCGAGGCTACAATCTCTTCGGCCGAGGGGAGGTCGCGGATGAGCGAAGCCGTCTGGCCGATTTCGAGCTCGCCCTCGTCGAGCTCGCCCTCGAAGATGCCGCGGCGTGTCCGCCCGAAGCCAATCATCTCGCGCAGCTCGTCAGCCGTGGCGCCGCGCTCCTCGGCTTCGGCCATCCGGCGGTAGAAGGCGTTGCGGATGAGCCGCGTGGGGCTCAGCCGCTTGAGTGCGAGCATCGTGTCGCCCTCCTGCAGCGTGATGCAGAGCTGCTTGAAGGACTCGCTGGCCGAACTTTCGGCGCTCAGCGCAAAGCGCGTCCCTATCTGGACGCCTTCGGCTCCCAGTGCGAAGGCGGCCAGCATGCCGCCGCCCGTGGCGATGCCGCCGGCTGCAATGAGGGGCAGCGTCACCGCCTCGCGCACCTGCGGGACGAGGACCATCGTCGTGCTCTCTTCGCGCCCGTTGTGGCCGCCCGCCTCGAAGCCCTCGGCCACGACGGCATCGACGCCCGCAAGTTCGCTTTTCCGGGCAAATCGCGAGCTCGAAACCACGTGGACGACCTTGCACCCGGCGTCGTGCAGCCGGGCGGTCCAGGTGGCCGGATTTCCCGCCGAGGTGAAGACCACGGGGACCCGTTCGTCGATGATGACCTGTATGAGCTCGGCCGCGTAGCGGTACATGAGCGGGACGTTGACGCCGAAGGGGCGGTCGGTCGCCTCGCGGCATTTGCGGATGTGCTCGCGCAGCAGGTCGGCATAGACCTTCGTGACGATCGCGGCGTACTCCGGGCGCTTCATGCGCCCCTCGATCTTGAGCGACGCCACGCCGGCATCTACAAGCTCGGGCAGATGCGCAATACCCAGATAGTCGC
>OHSG01000264.1_pt1 | contig 26272 bp, 19 predicted proteins | sample 1578601 | NCBI WGS metagenome assembly OHSG01 (sample SAMEA3879534, study PRJEB24766) | human gut metagenome | biome: human-associated habitat; feature: feces | place: USA | collected 1985/1987
ACATTCAGAACCACAATCTGACGCTCTAACCAACTGAACTATAGTCACCATGTTGATTACCCTTTCAAAAGCGAGTGCAAAGGTAGAAAAAGATTTTTTAATTTGCAAACAAATACGAGAAAAATCTCATCAAAAAAAGTACATAAGGTTTCTTTTTATCCCAATTATCGCTATGTCCACCAATATAATTGCCTTATTATCGGTATATAAAAAAGTACCTACAACTGGATCAAAAGCCTTACCGAAGAGCGTTCATTAAAATTTAACAAGTTTATCCCTTCGTAGCTATAAGCAGTCTATTACTTTGCGGGAAACTGAAAAAATGAAGGCTTAAAAAAACAGAAATACTTTCTCTGATAAAAACCACAAGCAAACTCACTTATAGATATATGAATAAAGAAAATTAATCACCAATATGTGGGGAAATATGAAACAATTTCATTCATTACTATGCTGTAGAAGAAGTTTTACAAATAAATAGATATTTATTTGAAAAAAAACATCTACACAATCACATTAATAATATCTTTTCCATATCTTTGCATTCCAAATAATAATCTGTTACCTGCAAAGCGACAGAACGATGAAAAACGCACATAAACGACACCGAAAATACACATTATAAAATATGCGGAACATGAAGAAAATCATTTGTATACTTTTTCTGATGGTTGGCATATCTTTGTCAGCCCAGAATGTTACGGTTAAGACTAACCTACTTTATGATGCTTCAACAACCATTAACTTAGGTGCTGAGATAGGCCTTTCTCCCAAGTGGACTTTAGATTTATCGGCCAATTATAACGGATGGACTTTCAGCGAAAATAAAAAGTGGAAACATTGGCTGTTGCAACCCGAAGCCCGCTACTGGTTCTGTGAGCGATTCAACGGTCACTTTCTGGGAGCACATCTACTGGGCGGAGTCTACAATGTGAGCAATTGGGATACAGACTTTACTCTCTTGGGGACCGACTTTGGAAAACTAAAAGGACACCGTTACGAAGGATGGCTTGCTGGAGTTGGTATAGGATACGGATACCACTGGATACTGGCAAGACATTGGAGCATCGAAGCCGAAATCGGGGTCGGTTACATTTATACACGGGCAGACAAGTACGAATGTCCACGTTGTGGCGAGCAACTGGAAGACAATAAACCACACCATTATGTTGGTCCGACCAAGGCTGCAATCAATCTGATTTATGTATTCTAAAGAAAAGGAGATAGAGAGTATGAAAAGAAAAACTTGCTATATATTGCCTTATTTAGTTTTCGGTGTTTCGGCTCTATTACCTGCTAGAGCTTTTACACAGACACAACCCTCCCAAAGCGGTGTCAGTATAAATCATGTACAGATAAATCGGGTACGCGACAGTGTCCGTATCGCCTTCGATTTTAATTTTGACAATCTCCAGCTGCGTTCCAACCGTTCATTGGTGTTACAGCCCTTCTTCAAAGGAGATGGTGGCGACCAATGGCTCCCTGCTGTTGAAGTTATGGGACGCAGACGCTACTTATATTATTTACGCAACGACTTACTATCCTATGCTGAAAAGCCTTACCGCGTAATAAAAACAGGTAAAGACATGCAGCGACAGCTTCCTTATGCAATCAGTCTGCCTTATGAGCCATGGATGGAAAACGCTTCACTCTATTTGGGAGAAGACGAATGTGGATGTGGACAGGTCATCAATATGAAGCAGCAACCTCTTGCTGTGGCAGATATAGCCTGGCATCCAGCCCTTGCCTATCTTGCACCAAAGGTAGAAACTGTGAAAAGTCGTCAGCTCAGCGGTCATGCCTATCTGGATTTCCCGGTCAACAAGACCGAAATCAATCCAGACTACCGCCGCAATCCTGAGGAACTGGCAAAAATATGTGCCACGATAGACAGTGTACGCTCCGACAACGATGTACGTATCGTACAGATACACATCAAAGGTTATGCTTCTCCCGAAGGCAGTTATAGCTCCAATGCCCGACTGGCAGAAGGACGTACCAACGCTTTAAGGCAATACCTCATTGACCGTTACTCGCTGGCCGACACTTTGTTTAATATAGCCTTCGAGCCTGAAGACTGGCAAGGCTTCCGCAAGTACGTTGAAACAAGCAACCTTCCGGACAAAGAAGAAATCATGCAACTGATAGACAGTGATGAAGATATCGACGTCAAGGAACGCCAGATACGTGCACGCTATCCTCAGTCATATCGTACCCTATTGGAAGACTGCTACCCTGCCTTACGTCATTCCGATTATCGCATAGATTATGTGATCAGAGGATTCAATGTGGACGAAGCGAAACAGCTCATTCATACGCGTCCGCAAAATCTCAGCCTCAACGAGATGTTTGCCGTAGCACAGACCTACCAGCCCGGCAGCGACGATTTCAAGCATGTATTCGATGTAGCTGTACGTTTGTATCCGGATAGCGAAGTAGCCAACCTCAATGCTGCCTGTGCCCTCTTGGAGCAAGGACTGACGGAACAGGCTAAACCCTATCTTGACAAATCGGGCAACAATCCGCAGGCAGCCAACGCCCGAGGTGTAGCCCTATTACTACAACACCACTATGACGAAGCTCTGCCCCTATTTGAACAGGCTTTGCAAGGAGGAGTAATGGAAGCAAAAGCAAATCTGCAGATATTGAAAAAGAACTAAAAATTTAATATGCTGTTACTCTCATCTATAAAAATAAGACCCGAATATAAACTCTAAATTCAAAAGTATGAAAGCAATTTTCAAAAACATGACATGGATGCTTTCCGCGACACTGATAATGGCGGCTTGCTCCGATTCATTAGATGAAAGCACCAACACGCCCGTTCAAGGTCCTGTTGTTGGTGAAGGGTATGTTAAGGTAGCCATTAACATGCCTACCACAAGTGGTAACTCAACCAGATCTACAGACAATGGAGAAGATAAAGCAGATGTTACCCTCGAGGAAGGTGAAGCAAATGAATACAATGTAGAAAACGCTATTCTAGCCTTCTTCAAATGTAATAAGACATTAACAAGTGGTACTCCTGAAGCACAAGCCACTTTTGTAAAGGCTTATGCGTTAAGCAAACAAGATCTGGGAATCACTGGTTCTTCAGAAACTCCACAAGTAACAGAACAAGTATCGGTCATTACTGAAGCTCCTAAGGTAAGCGATGGAGAACAACTCTATGTGCTTGCAATCTTAAATAATAATAATACAGTATCTGCAAACAATGGCAATTTAACAGTAAATGGGACGGATTTGACGTCTACAAGTACACTTGCTGATTTACAGAATGAAATTACATTCACAACTCCCACAACCTACCAGCAATTTGTTTATCAATTTACCGGTGGCAGTGATGAAAATCCGCAACGAAACCAATTTACCATGACCAATGCTCCACTGTCCAACCAAATAGGAGGTGCTGGAACTATCGCTAGCGCAAAAGCATATACGTTGGTACCTGTTACAGTTTATGATACGAAAGCTCAAGCTACAGCGGGTAATGTTGCCAAAATTTATGTGGAAAGAGTGGTAGCTAAAGTAACGTTAACTACACCTGGTAATGCGGAAACAATAAATGTTTCAGGTGACGGAAACAGCGGAGATCAAGTACAGATAACTGGCTGGTGTCTGAATGTTACCAACAATTCTACCAAACTTGTGCGTGACGTAAGCGGATTTAAAGAAACAGATGGATGGCTGGCATCAGCTAGTGGATATTCTCCTGCACGTTTTGCTGGAACAAGAGGAATCAAGGCTTCATTTGGCATTAGCGGTGAGGGTGATTATTATCGCATTTACTGGGCTGAAGATTGTAATTATACCACCGCTGACCTATCTGAAGACTTTACGACCTATTCTGGTACGAATGCTCCTGCAGCTTGGAACGGACTTTCAACTTCTACAGCTTCCAATGCTTGCTATTGCCTTGAAAACACGATGAACTATGACCAACAGATCCAGAACCGCACTACCGGAGTCCTGATCAAGACCAATTACTTAACGAAATTTCAGGGTGAAACTGAAGCTACTCCTAAAAGCTTCTTTATTTGCGGAACAAGTTCAACAAAATATCCTCAAAACCAGATTGGTAAAGGTTCAACAAGTGGTGGTACAGATGCTTTTGTCACCTATGTCATGACCGAAGCTGATAAACTCATCACTACCGATGACAATAAATTTAAAGGTGCAGGATTAAGCTTAATAGATGACTTGACATCAGGAACCTACACAGATATTACTAACGTATTTACATTTACAGCAACCGACGCTAAGCTTACTGCCCAGCAGAATGCCGTAAAAGCAGTAGTAGGCAGTAGAATTTCTTATTACAAGAATGGAGACAATTATTACTATTCTTCATTAATCCGTCACTTCCAGGATGGTGAGGGTGTAGGTATACCTACTTCAGGTATTGCATCGGCCACCGACTATACATTGAAACATTTAGGTCGCTATGGTGTAGTTCGTAACAACTGGTATGAAATAAATATCAACTCAATTAGTGGTCCTGGCGATCCGGTAATTCCAGAGCCAGGTGAAGATCCCGATGATACAGCAGAAGGTTATATCAACTGTACCATCAATATCCTCTCATGGGCAAAACGTTCTCAGAACGTAGATCTATAAATCATATTATTAAGGTAGGGACTGTGATTTTGAACACAATCCCTACCCTACTCAACCAAAGATATAAAAACATTTTATATGAACCATTGTGCCAAACATATACTAGGGGTAGGCTGGCTGGCATGCTTGCTGCTGGTCTTATCCGTCACGTCGTGTACCGACTTAATTTTCGACAGCCGTGAAGGGTGCGAACGAGGAGTATACGTAAACTTTAAATACGACTACAACCTTTATCGTGCCGATATGTTTGCCGATCATGTAGGCGAAGTGACACTTTATGTTTTCGATGAACAAGGAAACTATATTACACAGTGTACAGAAGCTAATGAAGAGGGAAATGAACCGTTAAAAAAGGCTGATTACGCCATGTTCCTCGATTTACCTGAGGGAACCTACCGCTTTATAGCGTTGGCACATCAACGCAAATACGATGACCTGATTCAAGAAGAAGGTGCCAAGTTCCGGCGCACGGAAATGAACGAAAACAATGTGATGGAGGATCTGAAAATTACCCTTGATCACATTTCAACATACGAAGGAGAAGCGTATATAGACCATCAGAATCAACCGCTCGATACCCTATGGCATGCCATGTCCGAGGAAACCGTAGAAGTAACACAAGGAAAAATGGCTCACCATACGATGTCTTTAGTCCGTAATACCAAATACATCAGTGTTACCTTGAGAGACATCGAAGAACCAGATTTAATGGATATCAACGATTATGAGTTGTACATAAAAGGAGCAAATGTACAGCTAAATCATGACAACTCGGCAAGTAATCACCCCAGAGCCATCTGTACTCCTTTCGTGACTTGGAACACGAAAGATCCCGACAGTGACACCCGTACTTCGGTAGGAAACATGGGACATGCCGATTTTATGACTTCCCGCATTTTCGTTCACGATAACTTAGCAGATGATGAAGTACTGATAGTAAAAAATAAAAAGACAGGCAAAACCGTGATCGAAGTAAATTTACCCGACTTGCTTAGCCGTCTGTGTAACTACGACGAGCTGCATCGCTACTCCCGTCAGGAGTTTCTTGACCGCGGCTACGATTACAACCTCTCATTCTTCCTGTCTGGAGGCAATTGGGCATACGCTAACGTATCCATTGGCGTATTGGGATGGAGCAAACGTATTCAAAATGTATCATTAGGAGAATAAATACCATGAAACGACCCGTTCTGACATACTTATTTTTCTTCTGTCTGGTTCTGATAACCGCAGCTTGCAAGGATGATAGCCTTCCAGCCTCTTCTGTAGAAAAGGAAGGTGGAAGCAATGTATATGTAAGCATTGTTGTGAATACAGAAGATTCACAAAACAGCCGTGTTTCCACTCCCACTCCCGGAGAAGATGGAGACGGCCCACAAATTGGCGTAAATGAAGAGAATGTAGTACACGACTTGAATGTATTCTTCTTTCATACAACCGATGGAGAAGGACTAAATACGACAGATCAGTCAGTAAACGTTGTTTCAATATATTTCGACCAACTAACAGGTAGTACGACAAAATATACAACAGAAACGAAAGAGATAGAAGGTTTAGAGATAGGTTCGTCTTATAATGTTCTGGTCATTGCAAACTTGGGCGAGTCTTTAAAAAACATAACTACCTTAGAAGGCCTGCGTGAGTACACCGTTAAAACTCCGATAGTACAAACGAATCATTTTGTAATGGCATCTTCCGAAACGGGACCCCCTGTTACAATTCAAGCCACTTCCAAAAACAATCCGACCGTGGTTTCAGCAAACGTAGAACGACTGGCAGCACGGGTGGATTGTCGTTGGGATACTGAGTATTCAGTGGAGAATGATAAAGTTGTCATCACACAAGCCATGTTAGTCAATAAATATACAGGAGGAACGTATGCCTTCAAACGAGTAACCAATTCTACTACAGACTTTACATTTGATTATTTGGGAACGGAAAAGGTAGAGGGAAATCTTGCTGCAAATTATGTCATAGACCCCAAAACACTGAATTTGCCACAAACTGATATCGCTGCTGATTATCAGCCCTATTTTCCTACGTACAACAATTGGAGTGCTACAAGTTATTGGAAATCATTGTCTACAGCTGTAACTTCTACTCATAACGATGTAACCTATTCCTTGCTCGACTATACAACAGAGAATGTGGTAAAAGCAGAAGATAGTGAAAATACATGTGCCACTTATTGTACCGGCATTGTGTTTAAAGCAAAATATAAACCTGCAGGTATTTCTACTACTGATGGTACCTTTTACCGATATAACGGTACATGCTATGCTTCATTAACTGATATAAAAAATGTAATCGGAGATCAATCCATTAGTGATAATAATTTGTCCCAGTTTGGTATTACTAAATATCAAGGTGGCAACTGTTATTATACTTACTGGATAAAACATGCCGAAGACGGAAATGATACAACGGTCAGTCCGATGGAATACGCCATTGTACGCAATAACATCTATCAGATAAACGTAACAGGAATAAACGATATCGGCACGGTAACGCCTACAGACTATGGCTTGTATTTGGAATGCACGGTTGCCGACTGGATTCCGGTAGATGAAATCACAATCGATTTCAGCGATAATTATGATGGAGAGATAGCAGGAATTCATGTTGTAAAGAATCAAGATGCTGTACTTGTTGCTTATAGTCAGGACAACGAGGTCCGCGATGCTCAATTCTCTTTCACGATGAATACTCCGGTAGGCATTGGATGGACGGCCCACCTTACCAATCCGGATGATTTTGAGTTTATAGGCGACTATCATGGTGTAGGAGGTCAAGGTCCTGTTACGCTGCGTATACACCCCAGAAAAACTTTCGAGGAAGGAGTAACTCGCAAAACGGACATGTATATCACCATAGATACAGACAATAGTTCATTAGACTTCAACGTGAGCTCGGGTGATGAGTTCCCGGGAGATAAAAATATTATCCATATTCAGCAAGTTAGCACAATTGAATATGACAATCTTCTAAATAATTCACAAAACTGAGCACTATGAAAAAAAGAAATATTATATATAGCATTGTTTGTACATTGTTCTGTTTCATCTGCCTTTCGTGTTCGGATGAAAAAGGCAATCCCCTTGCCTCTTCTACAGAAACAGGACTAACCTTACAAATAAACGCTGGACAGAATACTTTTACCCGTGCCGATGGAACAACCAGTTCCGCAGAAAGTGCATGGGACAATGTCATTCATTATTTGGATGTATTCATATTCGATAGTACGACGGGACAACTGGTTCCAAATTGTTATTTCCACTTTGGCGACGGCTCAAATATCGTTAATCCGGTTTGCCTGATTTCGGGCAATTGGAAAAACCGTTTCCAGGATCACGAAACTTGTGACGTATATGTGATAGCCAATTTACATATCCATTCTTCAGGAAACAATACAGCAAGTGAAACTGATTTAGAACAGATTCAAACTCTCAGTGATTTGCAGCAACTCGTAGACGAATATAAAAATATATATCAATCCGTTTCACAAGATAGTAAAATGCCTTTTACCATGAGCGGGTATCGCATGGGATGGAAACCGGCTGAATCTTCCAATGTATATACCATACCTGTTGAATTGACCCGACTGGCCGCAAAAATAGAGATATCTTTAGATTTGAAGTTTACAACAGACCAAACAACAATCAATGGAACTACCTACCAGTACCCTACCAATGACGATATTGGTCAGTTGCAATATAGTGTCCATAACTATGCTACGAATGCACGAGTCTTGCCCGGTAATGATGATACATTCGGATATACCATAGCATCTGCAGCAGAAACGAGCCTTAAGTTTATGGACACAGACAATTCCGACAACTCAGTTCCTAAGATTATTGCCTACACTTATCCTACAGAATGGAGTAACGATATCTTAAAGGAAACGTATGTCATTCTCAACGCGCAACTGAAAAGTACTACTGATCAGGGGGGAGATCCTCAATATATGAACAACTATTACAAGATTCCTCTCCGCCTCTCTACCGACGATAATAAGAAACTGGAGCGTAACCACTGGTATAAAGTAAAGGCAACAATAACAGCGAAAGGAAATGCCACACCCGATAAGCCGGTTGAAGTTACAAACGTACAATACGAAGTAGCTCCTTGGTATGATACGAATATAGATATTAACGGAGACACTCCACTGTATCTGGAACTGAGTGAATATGATGTGGTGATGCGAAATGTGGATACGTATGATTTAACGTTTGCATCGTCAAGCCAGATAGTAAAAGCCCCAACCGACGTAACCAGCCAAAAAGCAGAAATTGAAATCAAGGAAATTTATTACAAAAATAAATATGGTAAAAAGATAGATTTAAAGAATGACGAGAACATCATAGACAACACTTATTTAAGTGTAGAGGGAGGTTTAAATGGTCATCTGGTTATACACAGCCCCATACCCGTAAACAAGACCATCCGTTATATCACACTAACGGTAAAGAATGCACAATACGATGAGTCTATTTCAGGTACTCACAGTTGCATCAAGACCGTAACCATCAAACAATATCCCTTGGAATATATTACAGGCATTGCCGGATTGTATTCGTATTTGGATGAGGATAAATATACCGAAGCGTGGCCTAGGAATAGTTCCAACACTATATTATCGTCTTTGGAATATTCCGGTGATAACTATGTGTATAATGGCCCTATACAAGATGAAATCATCCATGGTTTTAATGGCACAATAAGTGGCTTGGATGGAAAAATTGGTAATAACGTTGACATGAAAAGTAAATTCTATGTGGAAAATAATAACGGTGAAGGCCGAATTTTTCGTATAGATTACAGTTACGTTAAGACCTACGAACAAGTATCATCTCCGCAAGATTTTGCTACTGTTTATGTAAGGAAATATATGTTAGAAAAAGACAAGACAGATGATGATGTATTGGTACCAGAAAATGAAGAAAAAAAATATCAAATCACTGCCAAAAAACAGGAGGGAGGAGATTATATTAATGTGGGTGACGAATATATTCAAGTTCAAGATGGTACAGGAAATTACACAATAGAAACTAAAGTAAGTAATCACGACGGAACATACATAGACGTATATGGAAAGACAACGGATACTAATAAAAGTAATTATATATATTACGCATATTATAAGGATCTCCCCTTATCATATTATTTGGAAGATAATGGTACAGCCTCCAATAATCAGATGTATCATGTAGTTATTACGTCCACTTCTGAAGATTATCAATTAGGACGTCCAATCATGAAAAAGGATACGGATAATGAGGAGATTGTTGATCCCAATAATCTTGACAATGACAATCTGGTATCTCCTTCTTTCATGCTTGCATCACAATTAGGAAATAGTTCTACAATAAGTTGGGAGGACGCTAAAAATCAATGTAAGAATTATGTAGAAGTAGGCATAAATGGAGAAGTCTACGATGACTGGCGACTTCCTACCGCGGCTGAAATTAATATCATCATTAAATATCAGACAAATCCTCAGGTAAATACGAACGATGACAGAGCCGTAATGGATTATGTATTGAATTATGAAGGCCAAAGTAATCCTGATTATTGGGTTTCACGCTCTAATTACTTCATGCATATACCTGCAAGTGGAGCAGGAACATTAGAAAAAGAAGAATCAAGTGAAGCCGAGCACCGTGTCCGTTGCGTCCGTGATTTCCATGTTGGAGAACCTACAGAATAACCTTTCGAAGTAAAAAAGAATAAGTTATGATTAAGAAAATAGCATTCTATCTCATAGCAGGCATCGTAACGATGCTTTCTGGCTGTGTCGACCCGGATATGGGAAAGACAGGCGGTAATACCAGCCTGCCCGATGAACTGAGCCTTCGGTTCAGTTTTACGATACCGGGAAATACGGTAGTCAATACCCGCTCTATTGACCCCGACGGAGAGCCTGTTTCGTCTATCTGGCTGTTCCTCTTCAATGAAAGCGGTTATTATTTAGGGCATGTACGAGCAAATGAAGTTACATACCAAAAAACAGATACCGATGAGGGAGGTACATTCTCTACCCCTTCTATCCCCAGCACGGTGCGCCGCATTCACTTTATAGCCAACTATAATGCGGCAGATGTGGACGACAGCGAATTGCTGAACCGTACAGAAAAAGAAGTAATGACCCGTTTTACCTCTTCTTCGGGCCGACTGGTATATTGGGGGCGGAAAGTTTTTAATTCAGATACCGAGTTGACTTCATATTTTACAGATAACTCCACATCGCCGATCATACTTTACCGCAATCAGGCGGCTGTCACTTATCAGAAAGCAGAGGATGTAACGGGTGAATTTGAAATTCAAGGTTTTGCCATTTGTAATACATACGCCAAGGGTACGGTTGTTCCTTACAATCATCAGAATGAAACAAATCCGTTCGATTTCGATTTAACAACAGAGAGCCAAGGACGTGCTGTCCACGATTATGTGACACTCTGCTCTGGTGAAGATCTGATAAAGGCAACCGATCCGGAGGATACGGAAGTACAGAATGAATGGGGATTACGGTATATTTTCGAGCATGAAAATGCACAGGATGATCCGATGTTTGCCATCTTTAAGATTGACGGCAACTATTACAAGCTGATGATTGTAGATAATCAATCCAATCCGTATAAGATTATCCGCAATCACCGTTATATTTTCAACTTCCATAGTGCTCCCCCAACCACATTGGGATATGCCACCTTTGAGGAAGCAAAAAATGGCGTAGCTGCCAATAACGTATGGGTATCTATAGATAATGAACTGCCTTCCATCGGCGACGGAACTTCTTCGCTGACGATTGAGGGAGAAACAACCCGAATCTATACGGAACGAAAAGATGAGGTCATCAACTTTACCTGTAAAGGAGAAATTACGTCCGATCAGGTAACTGCTACTTGGCTTTCCAACGAAGGACTGGCAAGCAGCGACCTGAATTTACAGTATGATCCCGCTACCGGTAAGGGAAGTGTGACTGTTTCCCTGAATGAAATAGCCGATACTCCCCAATATGGTACGTTACAGATAAAGGCAGGAAAGTATCCGCGCACCATACAGATTGTCTATTTGAATAAATTCGACTTTGCACCGGTATGGACTTCCAGTTCAGTGCCGAGACATTCCGGCGAACAAGTATCTATTGTATTCAATATACCCGACACCTATCCCGAAGAACTTTTCCCGGTAGAGTGCAAAATTTCGTGCAACCTGTTCGATGCAAACACAAACAACCAGTTGGAAGTGATAGAGGAAGAAACCGCTTTCACCATAGATGGAGTGAAGGTAGAACGAGACTGGGATTACAAATATGTATACAAAGCCGACAAGCCGGGCTTGCATCGTGTGGACTTCAAAACGCTGATAAACAGTTACCCTGATAACCCTGACAATCCTGCAACGGAGAACGAGGTATTGACCTGGTTTCTGGAAGCACCGTATTTCAATACGATAGAACGAACTATCAATATGGTGAATGATGAGTATGCTGACCAGAAGATTATTATTTACGAAACGACATTGAATGGTAATCAAGCATCCGGTACTTACGAACGTGAGATTGCTCCCATAAAAGGACAGACTTTCGATTTAAAATTCTATCTGGAAGACGGTACTCCAGCAGGAAATCAGCCGGCAGGAACGAACATACGTATCTACATGGACAAGGCGGTAGAACCTGGACATCAGGAAGGTGAGTGGCCCGCTAATTTAAGCCAAGCCCAATATGATGCCCCCGATGCAGGCCGATATTTTATCTATACGGTTCCAGAAGACGCAACATATAATGAAAATAATAACACCAGATACCTTGTAACCATTCCTTTCCGCACGGTTTCGGCTCAATGTGAAGGTTACGCTCGTATAGCGGCTGCCAGTACCGATAACAAAGATGCTGACCATTGCTATAAGTCAGCTATTGTTACTCGTGTCAATAATCCGGAAGCGTATAACTTTTACTTACAAGCTAATAATACTAAAGAGCTTTCATTACCCTACGGTACAGGACAGAAGGTAGCACTAAGTATCACCCCCGATTTGGGAAGCCATACCGTATCTTCCGGTAAAATCCTCATCAAAACCCAAAACCTAGAACCGGCAAACAAGGATGCTGTTGTATGGGACAATGAGCGGGACGGGTACGTATGGACTATTACAGACCTAAGTGCCCAAAACTATACATTGGACATGCTAACAAAAGACGTCGTAAGTGCTGAAACAGTAACAATCAGCGAAATAAGCGGCAATGTAGCGTTTTATGAAGATGAGATTACGATAAAGAATCAGATTCTTAGCGGGGATATACAGATTGATGGCTATACATTCCAGACGACTTCTCCTTTCATTGCTTTGGAGAAATCGGATGGTACACGTATCGGGGCGTTTACTGTAACTGCAACCATTGGCGGAAATACAGGAACTTATCAGTTGACTCTCCGTGGCGAATACGACTTTACCGAGAATGAAGAATTGAAGGTGATTTATTCGCCCATAAATGATACGAATGTCTATGTAGGCCAAACAACCATTACGGAATTGTTGAAATCTCCAACGTTGAATTTACAATTACAGCAATAGCCCGGTAACCTAATACAAACAGATCATCTATCAATCATAACACAAAAATCTCCTGCTTTTAGCCATCAATAAACAAAGGCTAAAGCAGGAGATTTTTGCTTCGGCAATTTTATTTTAAAACTGCTTTCCTATGGTTGAGGGTGTGCACCCCCATGGAATCAGTCTTTGTAAATAGCCTTCTTTCCGGCAAGCAATGTATTCTTCATCAACGATACGATGGTCATCGGTCCTACTCCTCCCGGAACCGGAGTGATGTACGAGCATTTAGGAGCAACTTCATCGAATTTCACGTCGCCTGTCAGTTTAAAGCCCGACTTCTTTGTCGCATCGGGTACACGTGTAGTACCTACGTCAATCACTACTGCACCTTCTTTTACCATGTCGGCTTTCACAAAGTTGGGCTGTCCCATGGCTGCAATAATGATATCCGCTTCACGGCATTCTCTTACAAGATCCTTGCTCCGGCTGTGACAAACCGTAACCGTAGCATCGCCCGGATAGGCTTTCTGCATCATCAGCATAGCCATCGGCTTACCTACGATGTTGCTTCTTCCTAAAATCACACATTTCTTGCCCTGAGTTTCGATGTTATAGCGTCTCAGCAATTCCAAAATTCCATTTGGAGTAGCCGATACGTAACAAGGAAGACCAATCGACAATCGTCCTACGTTGATAGGATGGAAACCGTCTACATCCTTACGATAGTCTATGGTTTCAATCACTTTCTGCTCGGAGATATGTTTGGGCAGAGGCAACTGTACGATAAATCCGTCAATATCGGGATCGTTGTTCAACTCGCGTACTTTTGCCAGCAGCTCTTCTTCGGTTACATCGCTTTCGTAGCGGATGAGCGTAGACTTGAAACCACATACTTCACATGCCTTGACCTTTGCGGCTACGTACGTTTCACTTCCTCCGTCGTGTCCTACCAACACCGCAGCCAGATGCGGGCGCTTGCCTCCATGGGCAACAATATCGGCTACTTCGGCAGCAATTTCTTGCTTGACCTGTTCCGAAACCTCTTTTCCATTAATCAGTGTCATAATACAAACTGCTATATTAGGTTGTTCATAGTACTAACAAATTTACGACTTTTCGACGGGGCCTGACAGAGATGGAATCTGTGTTTATATTTTATTAACTTTCATTTGACCGGCAGGTCCGAGTATTTCTTATGTCCCCGTACCTTCGACTGCCACAAGATGCTGAACGAAAATCGTCCGGACACGTTGAAGCAGACGGCATTATCCAAGTTTTCCTGCCGGTCGGCTTTAAACTGCGGACGCAGACGGGCATATTCTTTTCTCGCCTGTATCACGGCACGGAAATTTCCCCAGTCGCCTTTCAGCAAAAAGACACATGCTGCCACATAGTCCAGACAAGCCCGTATATTCATGACCGGACGCAATTCTTCGGGAGAAAGGTTTTTATACAGCATCAGCAGGTTATTGCGGAAATTCAGAAAGGTCTTCCGCGGATTCTCTTTCTTCAGCGTAGCTCCTCCTACATGCCAGACTTTGCTTTCGGGCAGGCAGAAGAGTTTGTAACCACGGCTTCGCAAACGCCAGCACAAGTCTATCTCCTCCATGTGGGCAAAGAAACGTCCGTCCAGACCGCCTACTTCACGGTATTTATCCAACCGGATAAACAACGCAGCTCCTGTTGCCCAAAAAACAGATATCGGTGTGTCATATTGTCCTTTGTCTTTTTCTACGACCTCGAAGATACGCCCGCGACAGAACGGATAGCCGTAGCGGTCGATAAACCCTCCGGCCGCTCCGGCATATTCAAAACAATCCTTCTGCTTCCAGTCGAGCAGTTTGGGCTGGCAGGCCGCTATTTCCGGATGAGCATCCATGAACTTCACCATCGGAGTCAGCCAGCCGGGAGTTACCTCCACGTCGCTGTTGAGCAATACGGCATATTCGGCGTCAACTTGTTCGAAAGCCTTGTTGTAGCCGTCGGCAAAGCCGTAATTCCGGTCCAGACGAATCAGACGGACTACTGGAAACTCCTGCTCCAGTATGCGGCAGGAGTCATCGGAAGACCCGTTGTCTGCTACGCACACTTCTATCCCCTCACCAGCAGAACCAGCCAGCACGGAAGGCAGAAAACGGCGAAGCATTTCGGCTCCGTTCCAGTTCAAGATGACTACAGAAACCTTGTTCATATCATTGTTCCTTTCAGTGCAGTACCTTCTTCATTGAAGTCGCCCAGACGAACCCGCACCAGATGATTGTCCAAATTGTCGTCGTGATTCAACTCCACACGGATATAATTTGCCGTAAACCCATGCATTGGCGTTCCGGTTTTGGAATGTTCCATCAGTACAGTAGCCTCCTGTCCGATGTGACGAGCATAGAAAGCCTTTGTCTTTTCGTCCGACAAAGCCAAAAGACGCTGGCTTCTCTGATGCTTATCTTCGGGAGAAACTACATAGTCGATCTTCAGCGCTTGTGTTCCGGGACGTTCCGAATAGCTGAACACATGCAACTGGGTTACATCCAGACTACGTATAAACTCGTAAGCCTGTTCAAAATATTCCGGAGTCTCTCCGCGCGTACCCACAATCACGTCCACACCGATAAAGGCATCGGGCATCAGCGATTTAATCTTCTGTATCTTGTGTGCAAAGAGTGCCGTATCGTAACGGCGGCGCATCAGCTTCAATACCTCGTCGCATCCCGACTGCAACGGGATATGGAAATGAGGCATAAAACGACGCGAACGGGATACATATTCTATAATCTCGTCGGTGAGCAGATTGGGCTCGATGGAAGAGATACGGTAGCGCTCAATGCCTTCCACCTCGTCGAGTGCTTTCACCAGATCGAAGAAACTTTCTCCCGTCGTCTTGCCAAAGTCACCGATGTTGACACCCGTCAGCACGATTTCCTTGCCGCCTTCTGCCGCTACCTGCCGAGCCTGTTCTACCAGATCGGCAATCTTTCCATTACGGCTCCGGCCGCGCGCAAACGGAATGGTACAGTAGGAACAGAAATAATCACATCCGTCCTGAACCTTTAGGAAATAGCGTGTACGGTCGCCTTTGGAGCACGAAGGAACAAAGGTACGGATATCCTTTGTAGCCGTGGTGATAGCCTCACCATGCTCGTGTTTCTCCAGATTGCCCAAATATTTCATCAGGTCGCCTTTCTGCTCGGCTCCCAATACAAGATCTACTCCTTCAATGTCTGCCACCTGTCCCGGCTTCAACTGAGCATAGCATCCTGTTACCACAATAAAGGCACCCGGATGTTCTTTTGCCAGACGATGAATGGCTTGCCGGCATTTCTTATCCGCCATTTCAGTCACCGAACAAGTATTAATCACACAGATGTCCGCCTGTTCGCCCTTACGAGCGGTACGCACACCCGCCTCCTTCAGTATTTTACCGATAGTGGAAGTTTCTGCAAAATTCAGTTTGCAGCCCAATGTATAATAAACAGCTTTTTTATTCTGAAAAATAGTGGTATCTGTCATACGTTAATATAATGATTCGAATTGCAAAGTTACGCATTATTATCTGAACACAAAGATAACTGCCTCATCTTACCCCCAAGAAAAGATAAAATCAGGATCAAAAAGAGTCTCTCCTCTGGAAATCTGCCCGTCCCTTCAGAGAAAAAGGGAAAAATCGTTTAAATATACGAAAGATTTACGTATTTACCTTATCAGGAAACATCTTTTAGGAAGAAAACTATTTAAAAACATATTTTTTTGAAAAAAAACGCTCAAAAGAGAACAACGTATTAAAAAACTCTATATCTTTGCAACGTTTTAAGAAAACAACATAAGTATTACAGATTTAAAAAAGCAAAGAAAATGAAAAAATTAGTATTTTTGTTCGTAGCATTCGCTGCTGTATCTTTCGCATCTTGTGGTAACAAAGCAGCTAACAATGAAGAAGCAGCTGACTCAGCAGCAGTTGAAACAGTAGAAGAAGCAGCTCCGGTTGTTGACTCTACAGCAGTTGTAGCAGATTCTGCAGCAGTTGATTCTGCAGCAGTAGTTGCTGAATAATTTCGAACAACATTCGAGAGAATTGAAAGTCTGGCGCATGCGAAAGCATACTCAGACTTTTTTTATGCCCTTACGTTTCCTCACATTCTACAGGTTCCCCTTCCCTTTCCTGAAGAAAGCTCTTGTAATTCAAGACATAAAATCACTTTCCACAACCACTCCACTCTACAAGTGGATTCCAATTCTTTCGCAGCAACCGTACAGCTCCCCATAGGATATTATCCGGATACACACTATTCATTCATTGCACAGAATTTATCAAAGACACAAAAAAAAGAAATCCCGAGTAGAATAAAAGTTCTACTCAGGATTTTATCAAGTATTTACAGACTGCAAAATTAAGCTTCTTCTGCAACAACTTCGAAAGGAATTTCAACAGAAACTTCCTTGTGAAGTTTAACGATTGCTTTGTAGTGACCAACTTCCTTCACTGCATCCTTAACAACGATAATCTTACGATCGATGTTGTGACCCAATTTAGCAAGTTCTTCAGCAATCTGAATATTACCAACTGAACCATAGATAGCACCTGTAGCGCTAACTTTTGTAGCAATCTTCAAAGATACATCTTTCAAAGATTCTGCAACTGCTTCAGCATCTTTCTTAATCTTTTCCAATTTGTGAGCACGCTGTTTCAGTTCTTCAGCCAGCATTTTCTTAGCAGCCGGAGAAGCGATAACTGCTTTGCCTGTCGGAATAAGATAGTTACGACCATAACCTGACTTAACGGTTACAATATCATTCTTGTAGCCCAAGTTAACTACGTCTTCTTTCAAAATCAGTTCCATATTCTTATTCCTCCTTTATTATTTCATCATATCAGTTACGAAAGGCAGCAAAGCCAAGTGACGAGCTCTCTTAACAGCCTGCGCAATACGACGCTGGAACTTCAATGAAGTACCTGTAATACGGCGCGGAAGGATTTTACCCTGTTCGTTCAAGAATTTCTTCAAGAATTCAGGATCTTTGTAGTCGATGTACTTAATACCGCTCTTTTTGAAACGACAGTATTTTTTCTTCTTAACGTCTACTGAAGGCGGAGTTAAATATCTGATTTCTGATTGTTGCTGTGCCATGATTAGTTTTCCTCCTTTTTAGTTGATTTTACATTTCTTCTCTTAGCAGCGTATTCTGCAGCGTACTTATCCATCTTGAAAGTCAAGAAACGGATTACACGTTCGTCACGACGGTAGTTAACTTCCAGCTTCTCGATTACAGACGGTTCTGCTTTGAATTCAATCAGTTGATAGAATCCTGTAGATTTTTTCTGAATTGGGTAAGCCAATTTTTTCAATCCCCAGTTTTCTTCATTGATGATCTCCGCACCTTCCTGAGTAAGGATAGCTTTGAACTTCTCTACCGCTTCCTTCATCTGAACATCAGACAAAACGGGAGTTAAAATGAAAACGGTTTCGTATTGATTCATACTATTCGTTAATTAAATTAATTAATAATGATTTTTTATTTGCGCGGCAAAGGTACGACTTTTCAATTAAGAAACCAAGACTTCCCATATATTTATGCAATAAAGATTCTTAAAAAAGAGATATTTATCTTCCAAACTCTCTTTTCTCTACTTTATATATAGGTGAAATGTCATATATTTGCAAAGTTGTTTAAACAATAATTACATGATAGAACAATTCAATTTTGACATTCAACTGATATTTGCCATTTTAAATGGAAAAGTATCGGCTGCCATTAACAGAAAGCTGAGCCGGAATTTCCGATTAAATGACATGGAAATTACACCGGAGCAATGGACCGTGCTACTCTACCTTTGGGAAAAGGATGGAGTTACCCAGCAGGAGTTGTGCAACGCCACTTTTAAAGATAAGCCCAGCATGACCCGACTGATTGACAACATGGAAAGACAACATCTGGTTATGCGAGTGCCCGACAAAAAAGACCGTCGGACCAATAAAATTCACCTGACAGAAAATGGAAAGAAATTAGAAGAAAAAGCGCGTTTCATCGCCAACAAGACACTAAAAGAAGCCTTACACGGACTTACATTGGAGGAATTAAGAATCAGCCAGGAAGTGCTTCGGAAAATATTTACCAACACAAAAGACTAAAAAAGTGGAATGATTCAGACTTGTTACCCTCAGCAAGAAGCATAAAAATCATTTCATTTGTCAAGCTTTTATAAAACGGCTTATATATATGCTCAAATTTCCGTTTTTTTTCACGAAATAATTTTTTGGATAAAAGAATTATGCTTTAATTTGTAACCATGAATAAATAAACCATAAAAAAGAAGACACACATGAAAAGCTTATTACAGAATTTAGGAGTGATATTGGTTATCATCGGTGCTGTGATTCTCATTGCAAGCTATGCAACAGGTAATGTGAACAACAACGCAGTATTGGGAGTTTCTTTGTTACTCGTTGTTGCCGGATTGATTTCATATATCATCCTGAACAAAAGAATTACAGATTGATTTTTTCAATCAACAGCAATAAAAAAGCCTGAATTAAACATTCAGGCTTTTTTATTGCTCACTTCCGAAAAGTCTTTATTCACCTTCCGGAGTAATCAATTTATATCCCTTTCCGTGAATATTGATAATCTCAATTGAATCATCTTCTTTCAGGTGCTTACGCAATTTTGTGATATACACATCCATGCTTCGAGCATTGAAATAGTTGTCGTCAATCCATATCGTCTTCAACGCAAAGTTACGTTCGAGAATTTCGTTCACATGTGCGCACAACAAGCTGAGCAATTCCGATTCCTTCGTCGTCAGTTTTGTAATCTTGTCTTCAAACATCAACACTTGCTTCTGAGTATCGAATGTAAACTTGCCAATCTTATACATTGTAATCTCCTTGCCCTTCTTGCCTTTCACACGGCGCAGGATAGCTTCAATTCTGAAAACGAGCTCTTCCATGCTGAACGGTTTGGTGATATAGTCGTCGGCACCCAATTTGAAACCTTCCAGGATATCCTCTTTCAACGACTTGGCCGTCAAGAAAATAATAGGCACCTCGCTGTTCACGGTACGTACTTCCTGAGCCAGCGCGAATCCGTCCTTTTTCGGCATCATGACATCGAAAACGCACAAATCATACTTGCCTTTCAAAAATGCCTTGTAGCCGGCTTCGCCGTCAGGAAACAAATCTGCGTTAAAACCTTTCGCCTGAAGATATTCTCTCAATAACATACCGAGATTTTCATCATCTTCACATAACAAAATACGCAATCTTTCTTCCATAATACTAACTGTTTATTATTGGTAATGTAATGATAAATTTCGAACCCTTGTTCAACTCACTTTCCACACGGATATCCCCTTTCAGTTCCGTAATCATCTTGTGGACATAGGCCAATCCCAATCCGAAGCCTTTGACATCATGACGGTTTCCGGTGGAAACGCGGTAGAACTTTTCAAATATTTTCTTCAAATCGTCTTTCTTCATGCCGATACCATTGTCCTGAATGGATATTTCAATACGCCCGTTCGGCAAATTCCGGGTTTTCACGTTAAGTTCCAACGGGGTATCCTCCCGACGGTACTTCACGGCATTGTCGAGCAGATTGAATATCACGTTCGTAAAGTGCATTTCATCCACATTGACAATCGGGTCGTCCGCATCCAGCGATGCGTTGATGCATCCGCCGTATTTCTCCACTTTCAGCTTAAAGGTGTTGACAATGTTATAAATGACCGAGTTGGCATCCACTTCCTGCAACTTGAGCGTAGCCTTTTGACGGTCGAACATCGACATCTGCAATACCTTTTCCACCTGAAAACGAAGACGTTTCGTTTCATCGTTGATGACAGTGGAAATATGCTGCATCATGTTCGGACTCTTTCTCACGGAATCGTCGTTAAGCATCTGTGCCGCCAGCGAAATCGTGGAGATAGGTGTCTTGAACTCGTGCGTCATGTTGTTGATAAAGTCGTTCTTCATTTCCGACAGCTTCTTCTGGCGGAATGCCATAATGATGGTCAACAGGAATATCAGCAACAGAATCACCGTAAAGGCAAAAGCCGGAATCATGAACGTCACCGACGAGAATATGAACTTGTCCTTGTCGGGGAAATACACATTCATGTAATGCCGGCGCGACTCCGGGTCATTCGGGAACAACGTCTGCGTAAAGATTTCCTCCTTTTTGGCCGACGAATCATAGTTTTCCGACTCGTACACCATACGGCCGTGGCGGTCAATAATGGCATACTCAAACGGAAGATTGATGCCGTTGTTGTCCAGCTCCGTACGCAAATACGTCTTAACGATAGCCGAATCCGCCCGTTCCGTGATGGGCCGTGTGCTCGACTGGTTCAGAATCGTCAGAATCACCTCGTTGAGCAATCCCTTCTGATAGAGATACTGTCCCTTGAGCGCTTCCTGAAATTCGCCGAACTTGTCGGACATGTCCTCCTGTTTGGGCTTTGACAACTTATAATCGTTCTCCAGTCCGTACTTGCCCTTCTTATCCAGCCCCAACGGGTCGGAAGAGGCAAAAAGCGTCGGATCGACCAACATCAGGTCCTCTTCCAGATATTTTTTCGTCTCGTTCTGTTCCAGAGCCGTCGACAGCGCATACAAGCTGCGCTTCACTCCTTCCGAGAAATGTTGCTCGCGCATCTTTATCATCTCCTCCATATACATGATCTGCACATAAAGCAAGCCGACAAAGGTCAGCGCCATTACTATCGTAAGAATCCAAATTGTCGATTTTTTCATCGTGTCAACATTTTCTAAACCTAACAAATTGACGTCCAACGCCACTATGACGTCCGACCGTCCATGATAGTCTTTGCAAATTTAAGAAAGAATTCTTAAAATCAAAACTCATTTTATATAAAATTTCACGATTTATTTAAACAACACACAACAATACATATTTTAACATATTTATCTTTTGCATCTTCATTTTTAGCACATAAAACCAAAACGAAAACCACCGATTTACCATAAAAATATATACCTTTGCAGTAAAGAAGCCGCATAACCGACAGAAATGCGGCATCCGCAGCGGCGACAGGCCGCACCCGCCCGTTTTTCGGAGGAAAGATTACGGCATCCTCTTGTGAATGCCCAACACCACAGCAAAGAAAATGAAAAAAACTGTTTTCGTTTTATATAAAATCATCCGCAGCCTCCTGGTCACTACGCTCCTGTTGCTCGTAGTGATATATTCCGGCATTTACATATTTCTCTCGCTGCCTTCGGCACAAAACCGAATCCGCCAGATTGCGGAAAAGGAATTGTCCACTTTGCTCAACACCTCTGTGACCATCGGGAAGGTATCGTTCAGTCCTATCAGCGAAGTGGTGGTCTATGATGTCAGCCTGCCGGACAAAACGGGAAAACAGCTTGCCGAAATCGACAAACTGGGAGCTCGCATCAGTCTCAAGTCGCTGCTGCTGGACCGGACCATTGTTTTCAATTATGCGGAAATAATCGGACTTGACGCCCATATCACCAAAGCTACGCCCGACAGTCCGACCAACCTGCAGTTTCTTATCGATGCCTTAAAGCCCCAAAAGCCAAATCAAAAGCCTAAGAAATTCCAATTGGCATTCGAGGCTGTCGTGCTGCGCCAATGCCGCGCATCGTTTGACATCGAAAGCATACCGGCAAAAACCGACAGCTGCCTGTTTGACAAGAACCACATAGCCGTCAGCCAAATCAATGCCGACATTCTGATTCCGAATATCAGCAACGACAATTACGAATTCAATATCAAGCGGTTTGCTGCAAAAGAAAAAAGCGGCCTGGAAATATCGAACCTGAGCCTCACGGCCGGCATACATCCGACGGAGCTGGTGCTTAGCGACCTCAAGGTGGAACTTCCCCATTCCATCCTGACACCGGAAAATATCCGTCTGCACTACTCCGAGCTGAAAAAAATCGGACAGGAACTCGACCGTCAGAACCTGTCGTTCCGCATGGGCAACAGCTACATTACCCCTGCCGACCTGCAGGCCTTCGTGCCGGCACTGAAACTGCTCGACTCGCCGTTCTACATCACTTGTGCCATCAGCGGCAATACCGACCAGCTCGAACTGGAAACATTCGAACTGCAGTCGGAAAAATCCCTGTTACGGCTGCAAACATCGGGAACTGTATCCCATTTGACGAATACCGATTCGATAAAAATCGACATTCCCAACATTAATCTGACCGCCGACCTGAACGAAGTGGCGACTCTCCTCCGAAAGAACGGAACCACCAATGCCAGTGTCACCAAGCTGATTGGTGACATACAATACCTTACCCTGAACGGAACGCTGAAAACGGATCTGAAAAAAATCAACTACATCGGCAACATCAACTCCGGACTCGGACTCATATACATCAATGGTATCTATGCCTTTGACAAGGAAAAGAAATTCCGCCAATACAGCGGACAAATCAAGTCGAACCGACTGAACCTGAACAAAATTGCCGCCAACAGCCAACTCGGGGAAGCGGCTTTCGACATACAGCTGAAATGTTCTTCCTATGGGAAAAATCTCAAAGGAAAAATGGAAGGCGACATCCGCCATCTGGACTTCAAGAACTACCGATACAAAAATATCCGGACAGACGTAATCTTCGACAACAAGTCGGTTGAAGGTGTCGTTGCCCTCAACGACCCCAACGGACAACTGTCCGTTTCCGGTCTGGCAAAACTTGACGGGGAAAACACCGTGATGGATATCGATGTCCTGCTGGCCGACGTTTGTCTCGACAAACTGAACCTTGATACGAAACACCCGGACCACAAGCTGGACGCCCGTCTGGAAGCCTCCTTTACGGGAAACAATCCGGACAATATAGAAGGCGACATCATCATTTCCGGCATCCACTATGCAGATGCCGACAACAACGGCCTGCACATCGACCACTTCGACCTTTCCTCACGGAAAAAGGATGATGGCAAGTACATGACCGTCAACACCGACTTTCTGAACGGACATATTGACGGAAAAATCAATTTTGCACGCCTTGTCCCCACCATGAAAAATATTCTTTCCACGGCCTTCCCTTCACTGATGGCAGGACAGACGGAAGAAAACCCGACAGCCAAAAACAAGAAATCAGGACAGACGGAACCGCTGCAAGGAGAAAATGTGTTCGACTTCTCATTTACGGCATCCGAAAACAACGAGCTGACGAAGTTTTTCCACCTTCCGATTCGGGTGGTCCACCCCATCAATATCAACGGTTCGGTGAACGAGCCGCTGAAAAAAGCCAATCTCGGCGTGGCCGCACGCTATATCATGCAAGGCAACAAGGTGATAGAACGTACGAGCCTTTCTGTCAACATCGACGGCATCAGCGACCTGTGTACGCTGACCGCCACCACCCAGCTCGACCACAAGAACGGCAATATCACCCTTATCCTTAACGGCAATGCCGCCAACGACCGACTGGATACCGATATTGCATGGCACTACGACCGGAAACAGAAATTTGCCGGAGAAATCAGCCTGTCGACCCTGGTGAAAAAGACAGCCCCCGACAGCATCGTCGCCAACATCAACGTCAACCCCACACAATTTTTCGTAAACGACACTGCCTGGCAGATTGAGAAGGCTAAAATCAATATCCGCGACAAGCGTATTGAACTGCGCGACATCAACGTCAACCGGGAAAATCAGTTCATTAAGGCCAACGGATTTATATCGGCAAGCCATGAGGATGAAGTGAAAATCAACCTGCAGGACATTGACCTCGGCTATATTTTCGAAACGCTGAAAATCAACCACGTGACGTTCAGCGGAAATGCCACGGGAGACTTCTATGCCTCCGGAGTCCTTTCCGGCTCACCCCGTCTGAACACCGACAATCTATTTGTCAGCCGATTCTCCTATAATGATGCCGTACTGGGAGATGCCGACCTGAAAAGCTACTGGGACAACGACAACAAAGGCATTGTCATCAACGCCGACATCCATCAATACAACGGAAGGGAATCATATGTCCGCGGCATCGTCTACCTGGCTCGCGATTCGCTGTCGTTTCACTTCCGTCCCGACCGCATGAATGTGAAGATACTGCAACCGTTCATGTCGGCCTTCTCCTCCGAAATCAGCGGTGTAGCCTCGGGCGAGGCCCTGCTTTTCGGCACATTCAAGAACATAAACATGCGCGGACGGCTCTATGCGGAAGACTTCCGCATGAAGCTCGACTTCACGAACGTCTACTATACCGTGTCGGACTCCGTACTGCTGGACCCTGACCTTATCGTACTGCCCCAAGCAACCGTGCGCGACGATTACGGCAACACCGCCACCCTCAACGGACGGATTACCCATAAGAATTTCAAGGAAGCCAACTTTGATTTCTCCTTCACGGACATCCACAACCTGTTGGGCTTCAACACTACGGAACGACAGAATCCCATCTGGTACGGGAGGGTATTTGCCAGCGGCTCCGCGTTCGTGAGAGGACGTCCGGGCTTCGTCAATCTGGATCTCAACGTGTCGGCGGCACCGTCTTCCAGCTTCACGTTCACACTGTCCGACCGTCAGGAAGCCAGCGAATATACCTTCATCACATTTACCGACAAGCGGAAAGAAAAAGAAGAAGCGGAACGGGAAAAGGAAACGCCTGAGTTCCTGAAAAAACTGAACCGCGAACAGCAACAGGAGGCCAATCCGTCCGTCTTCAGCATGAACCTCCAGGCCGACCTGAATCCGGACATTGCCATTACCTTGGTGATGGACCCGAACGGAGGCGACAAAATCCGCGCTACGGGAAACGGCAACCTCCGTCTGGAATATGCTTCCGACCGCGACATGAAGATGTTCGGAAGCTATACGGTGGAAGAGGGACACTACAACTTCACGTTGCAGGACATCATCATGCGTGATTTCACTATCAAGCAGGGAGGTACGATATCTTTCCACGGCGACCCGATGAGCGCCAACGTGGACCTTTCGGCCGCCTACTCGCTGAACGCCAACCTTCAGGACCTTGACGAGTCGTTTGCACAGGACAAGGAACTGAACCGAACCGTTGTTCCGGTCAATGCGCTGCTGAATCTTTCCGGCATCATTTCCCAGCCGAGCATTACGTTCGACCTCGAATTCCCGACACTGACGCAA
>OHSG01000268.1_pt1 | contig 25976 bp, 20 predicted proteins | sample 1578601 | NCBI WGS metagenome assembly OHSG01 (sample SAMEA3879534, study PRJEB24766) | human gut metagenome | biome: human-associated habitat; feature: feces | place: USA | collected 1985/1987
CAATTAACAGGGATGTTTCCAGCTTGTTTTTAAGAACAGAGAACTGGACACCCTAGTTGTTAAGATTCTGTGAATGGTCTAAGTACGATCGCTTGGGACATGCTTTAGTTTTAGGACAGAACGTGCGACATTATTATTATAGAAGAGACAATTGGATTGCCTTGCCGTTACAGGTGCTGGTTGACAATATTGTATGGTTAAGACATAAGGCTTCTGTGTTTGAGGATATTGCTGTAGCAAAGGAGTTGGATAAACTTTATGAGAAATATTTCCTTAAACTATATAATATGAGCAACATTGATTACCCATGTAATGTCTATTACCAGTCATGGCTCTTACGTGGAGATAATCCTCAATGTTATAATGGTACTTATAATGATCAGAAGGACTTTTGGAGCTCTTGTGACCAAATTAAAAAAGAGGAAAATCTACAAGCACAAGCCAACGACAAAGCAGTATACTTGTTTCGCCTTTATCATTATAATAAGAAGATTAAAGAAAATGGACAGTTATGCGTTGAATTGAAAATATCAAAAAGGCTTGTCTCTTTTATAGATATAGTTCGTGAAGGCATGTTGAATGAAATAGAAAAACAGGGATTTATGGTAGAAAGCAATCCCTCATCAAACTTGAGAATTGGAGACATGGACAGTTACATTAAACATCCTATCTTCAAGTTTTATACAACTCCCAATCTATTAAAACTTGATTTCACTCACAATATTTCCGTGTCCATCAATACTGATGACAAGGGTATATTTAATACTTCATTAGAAAGAGAATATGCTCTACTCGCTGCTGCATATAGCAAGGATCATACAACAAAGCAAGAACAAAGTGACTTGTTTGAATGGTTGGATTCCATAAGAAAAATGGGACTGGAACAAAGTTTTGTTCCAACTAACCAATAAAATAAATACGACATGGGCAACAATAAAAACTATATACGAAGAATAGGAAGTGACATTCATTCGATGTCATTTATCATAGGTGCAGGATTCAGCAAGAATATCTCGGATAAGTATCTTACATGGGGAGAACTCTTGCAAGATATGATACATGAGATGTACGCTAAGGAAATGCGTTCTGGATATATGAACGAATGGGAGATTATAAACAAGTATGGTTACTTGGGTATTGCCAGTGAGTATATCAGAAGAAAGGGCTACCATGAGGCTATAGATGTATATATTGAGCAACGAACACCTGTTCTAATAGATAATGGGAACGGAACCTATGATATGAAATTAGGAAACGCTATGGTGAAAAACGTTGATGTTTCCCTTCATCGTACCCTATTGGGTATGAAGGTCAAGAATATCTATACATTCAATTATGACAATGCGTTGGATGTATATAGAGATTTGACTTACACTTCGGAACGGTCAAGAGAAATCAAACAAAGTGATTCTAATATTAAACAGATTAACGAACTTCTGGCACAAGTCGCAAGTTTGAAAACTGACTTGGAAGCCTCAAAAGACAAATTTTCTGATGAGAATAACATAACTGATTTGAGAGAGGATTGGGATGCACAATATGAGCAAATAGTAAGTAATCCTGTAACTCAGAGTGTGTACAATTTTCAATATAGCAAGGAGAAAAAGAAAAGAGTTATTCTTGACGAAGTTGCTAATGCTATTTCATTATACAAACAACAGCTTGTGGAATGGAATACTTACAAACATGATGCTTATTTTGTCGTAAAAAAGAGTGGTGATATTACTATTGGTGATGCGAGACGAAACATATTTAAACTTCATGGTTCGCTAAGGAAGATAGACAACACAGATGAGCACGTTGATTATGGCTTTGATTATGATAATCATACCCAGTACATTATAGCACAGGAAGATTATGATTCATACAATCTGAAACATGAGGCTTTTGTTGACTTGATGCGTATCAGTTTGTTGAAAGACGCTTATTGTATTATCGGTTTCTCCTGCGATGACCCTAATTTTTTACTTTGGATAAATTGGGTAAAGGATATAGTGGATAGGGAAGCTATAGCATATAAAGAAGAAAGATTTTGGAACAAATATTTCATTAATGTTGATAATAAGGAATTAGACCCAGATAAGAAATTGTTGCTTTATAATCATTATATAAGGATTGTTGACTTATATAAGGTTTATCCAACTGCATGCACCCGAAAAGAAAGATTGTTTGCATTTTTTGATGATATAAATAAGAAGCAGGCGGTCAAGTCAATAACAAATGACTTTTGGGAGCATTTTAATTTCAACACAAGCAATTCTCTGCAACAAAAAAATAGGATAGTATATGATAAGGAGAAAATTGACAAGGTATGGAAGCTAACAAAAGACAATCCTTTTTCATTCTTGGCAAAACCATTCGATTATTATCGTTCCTATTTTTGGGAAAGAATCAGAAAGGTTATCAAAGCTAGACAGTTGGATGAAAGTATCTGTAAGTCCTTTTTGTTGGCTGTGAACCAAGACAACCTTCCTTTAGATATAATACTCGATGATGAAGAAGTGGCTTATATTTCTGACTTTGTCTCATCCATTGATGACATATCTTTGAAAAAATGCTATAAACTCTTGATTGAAGAAGGTAAAGTCTTGAATAATACATGGATAGCGGACAAGTCAGATAAAACGGACCAATCTGTATTGAATCAAGTTACACAATGCCTTTTCAATTTTGATTTTGAAAAATGCGATAATCTGATAAATGGTTGGATTCCTCAAAGTCAATATTTTATGACCGTTCGCTTTATGATACTGGCTTCATTAAGAAGAAAGATAATGGTTGAAGAATCTGAAAACATCCTAACCATTCATAAAAGCCAAGAATATAGTAATGATCAAGAATATCTGTTGGCATTAGAATTGCCATTAGGACTTTATGAGTATTTTTGGGGTGATAAGATCTTTTTTACCAAATCAGAAGCGATACAAGCGAAAATAGAAGATCTTGTTTCCAAGAATAAAGATATCATACGGATTTCAGATTATTTTTCGTGTCTACAGAAAGAAGTAAGAAAAGAAGAGAAAGTAAAACCATTGGGGCGTAGCGGACGAACAATCACATTCGGAAGTTCTGATAGTGTGGCTTTGGGTGCCATACGAATATTGCAAGTACTTACGAAAATGGGATTCATAACAAGGAATATGTTTGAAAGATGGGTGTCGAATGAGAGTCTTTTTCTGATTGTTGAGAGAATTTATGCGCTCTATCCATATCCATGCCTTTACTTTGCTTCCCAGTGTACCAACAAGGATTTTTCAAAACGAGTTGCGCAATTGTATTGTTTCAGTAGTTCGGAGAAGATACAGAATGTACTACCTGATATTCTCGTTAAGATATTGAAAGCTTGCCATTCTGAAAATTTATCAGAGGAAAGAAAAAATGTACTGTATATCTATGCGACTTCATTTATCAAACGTGTGCATCCGAGATATTGGAGGAAAGAATTTAAGACCTTGTACAGAAAGCAAAATTTGGGAATTCGAAATGAAAGAGAGTTTTATGAGACAAAATATACTTTTGCTCAACAAGCGGTTGCTTATATGGATGATGCCTCTTTTTCTCTGGAAATAATTGATAGTATTTTAGAAAAAGGTGCAGATATATCACATAATGACAATGCATTATTGATTGCTGCGACTAAAAATATAAGAAAAATAAGCAAGGAGCAGATCCAAAAGGTATATTCCATTATGGGTAATACAATGAATGTGCCGCAAGTCTTTGTACTGTTCAATATGAGATCTTTCCTACCAAGCCGTAAATTCTATGATTGGTTGGAACATGTAGATAAAAAATTGCTGAAATCTCCAAGCCTGATACTTGCGGTAAGTCAGGTCGCTCGAAAGTGTAAGCGTTTTGAAAATCTTGCTTTGAGTCTGTTGGAAGAAAGTGATCATCTTTGGAGTACTGGAATCAATGAACAGGATGAACATATTTTCGTTTCCGGTACACAATCAATTAATGTGGATAGCTTTGATACAAATGTTCATATTTTAGGAGACGCAGAATCTAAGTCCTTCAATACGATAAAAAGCGAACTATCCCTTTTAGATAAGGCTTTACATTCACAGTTCCATAATGATTGGTTCCAAGATTGGAGCACAGAAGTCTATTCAATGAAACTTTTCTTAGTACGACATTATAAGTCTTTTGCGGATAGCAATGAAGTGGATGAACTTATAGAAAAATGTGAACGTCTCTATTTACGTATTTCTGGGCAGAATAGTTTGCAAGAAAAACTTATACACCAGGAGTCGTATAAAGTCGAAGAAGGTATAACTGAGTTAATGAAGGGTGTTCGTACTTATGGAATCAATCATTTCTTCTTGGAATATGAGATTATTGCCAATCTTATAATTCAACATAACACAGAGGCTTTGGATATGTGTGTCAGGCATTTTTCTTGGGCTGTTTCTTATAAGAAATATCAAAAGTTCTTTGCCTCTCATAATTTTCAGCAAACAGTATTGTTGATACTTCGTGTTTACAAACCATTTTTCATGGGGAGTGATATAGAAGAATGGAACTTGAATGCAGATAAGAATGTTGTGGAAGACTGCATGATAAAAATGAATAGCTGGCTGAAAGAATTCGGTTTAGCTGATTCTAATTGGGAAAAATATAAGCCAGTTTTCTACTATAAAGAATTGTAATTATGTGCACAAATTTCTAAGAATAGATATGATTGATGAAAAAGAATATTACTTGCAATTGATAAAGGGGACTTATGACAATGCTAAAAGTTGTATTTGTCAAAGGTTAACCCGCATAAACTTCAATGCAAACTTGTTTGAACTGAAGGAAAGTGTTCAAGAAAATGGAGAGCCTTACTTTGTTGTGCAATATGATTCGAAAGCATTTCTGATCATTAATCCGTATCGTAAAAGTTATAGAAACTTGGCAGGACAGATTTGTCTAAGGACTAGTATACCTGTTGAACGGAAAGATGATGCAGCATGGTATAATACAGAGTACAAAACAATTAATGTTTATGTAAATGAATATATGGGGTGGGAAGTAAATCAAAAAGAATATGATACTGATACTTTCTTGAACCATTTTTTACCGGTAATGAAAGAACAAGATTGTGAGATAATAAAAAATGATTTGTCCACTATAAATTTTCCTATAGATGATATACTCTTTGATACTATGAATCAGAGATATCTTTTGAATGTGGATTTCTTAAATTATCTCAATCCCAAGAAGGATCATAGCGAACAGGAATTGTTCTTGTACAAGTATATGTCTCTGGATACTTTTTTGTGTATTGCACAGTCTAAAAGTATAAGGTTAAATTCTATAGTATCTATGAATGATTCTTCTGAAAGTTTTTTCTTAGGTGATTATTTGTGCAGTGCATATGATGATGTGAGAAGAAAAAATATTGATTTTGATTTTTATCAAAAATATCCTGACGCATTGAGATTTAGTAAACTTATTGAGCATAAAAATTATCTTATCATGTCATTGACAAATCGGAAAGATGATGCTATGATGTGGAGATTATATGGTGATAATGGTCGTGGCGTTTGCTTATGCTTTAGAGTTCCACCTGATCTTGTCAAACCTATTATTTATATTTCAGAAAAAAATAAAAGGCTCAATTCTCTGAAGAATATTGTCTCTAGATGGCGAGAAAAGAATATCAATGTCACATTTCCAGCAATAGATGACTATATATTTTTTACAAAAAGCCTTCAATTTGAATATGAGGATGAGTATAGAATTTTAAAAATGTGTGCTGATAATGACTTGAAAATCGCAAAATATGGTAATCTCATAAGTTTTTATAAGGATTATAAAATTTCGGATTTAAATATAACACCAACAAGCTTATATATAGGTAGTAATTTACCTAATAGAGATGTAAATTATCCATTACTTGTTGATATTGCTAAAAGGTTATTACATGTTTTTTCTGTAAACAATAGCATTGTTGATCAGTTGCGTGTTTAGAATTTATTATTTACCGGAAAGTATTACTATAATGATTCTGGTTAATTAGCGTAGTTACAGAATTCACCTAGCACTGGGCTAGTAATTTCTGCTGTAAACACTTGTGGTTTTTGGGTGAGTTACAAGAACTTTATTCATATAGACTGATTAATGGAGATTTCAAACTGGCTGAAGAAATAAAACAAGAGATTATTAAGCGGCAAGTAGAAATCACGAACTTACTGAGAGTGCATTTCGTAAAAAATGATAATATGGAAATCAATAACCCACAATATAAATCCTTTCTTTGGCATCTAGATATTGAGCCATTTACCTGGAAGACTTGCTACGGAGAGCAATGCCCATCCTTTGTTACGGAAGAGAACAAAGAGGTTTGGAGGCGTTACTTGGTGAAACTCATCAAGAAGCATCTGAAGGCTGAGGTGATGAATACTCCTGAGTTCAGGGAGATTGAGACGATGGTGAACTATGAGAAGCTGGTGCGCATCAAAAATGCTGAGCAGCGCAAGCGGATGATGGAGAGGCAGCGGTATTGGGCTGGGATGGAGCGACCAAGAATCAACTATATTCCGAAAGGGCTGAGCGTGGATTATGAGGAGGAATACTCCAAGTATCTCCTGCAGGAAGTGAGTTTTGAGCCAAGAGACAATGATGACTTCATGGCTCTGCTGCGGCTTTTGGAACGTTGGCACAAGAAGTCCATTCCACAGATACTGGCCAAGAATAGGCCTGATGCTGCTTATGGCATCGCCATGGCGCTGTGCAAGCATATACCATTGCTCATCAACCGAGACGATATATAGGATTTGGTTGGTGAATACAAAAGGCGTATTGGTAAGCTGTTATTTGACAGTTATCAGGCTTTGGTGGTTGCTGTCAAGACTTGGAACCATGAGGAGAAGAGGCAGGAGGTATGTCGTTTCATTGCAGAGACGGCTGTTCAATACCCAAATCATCGGGGTATGAAGAAGAAACTGATGGATTTGATGCCGGTGGAGCCTTTTCATGGGGAGCCTTTGGCTGTGGTTCGTGAGCCGAATGAATTGGATGCTCTCTGATGTAGATATTTTTTCTGATTATTTTTGACTTTACATACTGACATTTATATAGGACATGATGAGAAATGCACCTGTAATTTTACCTGTGTTTACAACGAGTGTGCCTTTGGATTTTCCGTCTGAAGGCACGTTTGCGTTCAATAAAAAGACCAACAAGCAGTTGGAGGTGACGGTGAGAATCAACGAGCACCAGTACTTCAACATGAACTTCCTGAACCATGACGGTTACATCATGGCATGTTGCCGATGGGCGCATGTACTTGATTTTGCTGAGAATGGTTATGACCGTTTTGAGCGCATCATCAAGAAACATTTCCGGAAGAAATATCCTGTTATCAGCAGTTTGTATGGACAGCATACTGATACGGCTGAGGACATTCACATATCTACCATTGGTTTTGAGGGGAATCCCAAGGAATGGTACATCTCCATGCGCATCTATGGAGAAAAGTTTGATGATCTGCTGCATGGTAATTTCCTGATGAACGTGGCGTTTGCCTCAGCCGTGGGTAATCTGTGCATGGCAAGCGTGGATGTGTTCCGGGAGATTATGAAGAGTGATGCCAAGCAGCCGAAGATCTTGTTGAAGGAGTTGACGGGTATGGACTCAATTGACAAGGGGTTTGACTTTGGCAATTATTTCGATGCCCGAAATCCTGAGACGGGCGAGATCATATCGACAGCAAGAGAGGATGGCAAGGCTTCGGGGGTGGAGTTGCCGAAGGAAATAGAGATGCCTCAGAGTATGAAGGTTTATCCTGTCATCTATTATCTTCCTATCTTCATGAAGTCGCTGAAAGACATGGATTTTGTCACATTTTGCAATGCCTTGTATTTTGAAATTCATGGCATGATGAGCAAGTTGGAGCAATTTGGGTGCTTTTCTTCCGATGAGTTGGGGAAATTGGAGAAGAATATTGCTTGCTTGGGTGACAAGGTAATTGCAGGAGAAGATGCTGCTGCTGAGCGGGAGTTGATTTCTTCAACAGTTTATCAGTTGTTATCGAAGATGCGCGACTTATTATTGGATGAGAAATTTCAGGTGAAGGAGACTCTGGAAGGTAAGTTGGCCTTGGAACTGGACGTCTATATCAGGAAGCTCATCTGGAGGAAATGGGACACGACCTATCTGGAAGAACAGATTAAGCAGGAGAATGAGATTGCTGCGAAGGTGGAGGCAAATCAGGTTCTTGTCAAGAAAAAGAGTGCTGAATTGAAAGCCGTCATGGAGGGCATGTCATTCAATGCCTTTTTGGTATTCCACAGCAAGATAAACGAATTGATGAAGGGTAGGAAGGCTACTTTGATAAAGTATGTTTTTCTTACTTCAGAGATTCTGAATGATCATCAGCGTAATTGGGCGGGTGCCTACTACTGGCACAACAAGGAGTATGATGAAAGGCAATATAGGAGATTCAGGTGTCAGGCTGAAAGCCTTGTCATCCTATTTTATGAAAGTATCCTGAGTGGTACGCTCTATGACAATCATGCCAGAACGAGATATGCTAAAAAGATTTATGGCATGATAGAGGAACTGATGAACAGAGACTGGAGCAAAATTAATGAAACGCTTAAATAATTCTATTGGGTGATGAAAATCAAACTTTATGATTATCAGGAGGACATGAAGGGGCGCATTGAAGGTGAGTTGCGCCTTCATCGGTCCGTGATGGCTCAAATGCCAACGGGAACAGGCAAGACATACCTGTTAACAGCAGTCATAGACTCTTTTGTGAGCAACAATCCAATGGAGAAAGTATGGATTGTAGCCCATAGAAGAGAGCTGGTGTCACAGATAGACGAAACCGTAAGAAAGTCCCATTCTTATTTCGCATCAAACACCTCTTCCCTATTGTCATCCGTCAAGGCAATGTCCATTCAGTGGCTGATGAGACACTACGACGAGATAGAGGAAGAACCGGGAATGATAGTGATTGACGAGGCGCACCATGCCCTTGCCAAGACCTATAAGGAGATGTGGGAGAGATTCCCAAATGCTAAGTTCCTGGGACTGACGGCTACACCTTGCCGATTGAATGGTAAGGGATTTACGGATTTGTTTGATGTCTTGGTACAGTCGTGGAGTGTTCCTGAGTTTATCAGCAAGGGAAGATTGGCGACATACGATTTCGTGAGCATCAAATCGGATGGTGTGACGCAACGGCTCATTGACTCCTTGCAGAAGCGAGGGGCAGATGGTGACTACCAGAATAAGGAAATGGATATGTTGCTGAATAAGAAACCGAGTATCGAAAGGCTCTATCGGAGCTTGGAAGAATATGGTAAAGATAGAAAGGGCATCGTGTATGCTATCAATATTTCTCATGCTAATGCTATTGCCGAGTTCTACAGAGAACACGGCATCGCGGCTGTTGCTATTGATAGTAAAACGCCAAGTTCTTTACGAAAAGAACTTATAGAAAGGTTCAAAGCTTCTAATACTTCTCAAAATCTTCCTTTTTCGAATCACCCTGTCAATTCTTCTAAAATCACCCCGTCCCTCTTTACCATTAAAGAGGGCTCCACCTCTCACCCCGACCCTCTCTCCTCAGGAGCGAGGGAGGAAACCGCTCCTCCTCGTCGCTCGGAACCGCTTCGCTCTAAGGATGGCGGACCATCAAAGGTCTCGCCAGATTGTGCGGGATGGGACCGCCTTACTGATATTTGCTTGCGAGCTGGTGATGGCCTGGGTGCTACTTGCTTGCGAGCTGGAGATGGACTGGGCGCTACTTGCTTGCGGGCTGCTGATGGACTTGCTGATGGGGCTGCTCCTATACAAGTGTTGGTGAATGTGGACATCTTCTCGGAGGGATTTGACTGCCCGGATGTGGAGTTTGTACAGTTGGCTCGACCAACGTTGTCGCTTGCCAAGTATCTGCAGATGGTGGGACGTGGATTGCGAGTGGCTAAGGGAAAGAAGAACTGCGTAATTATAGATAATGTGGGACTATATCGGGTGTTCGGGTTGCCTTCGCAAGTATGGAACTGGAATGCTATGTTCGAGGGAAAGCTGAAAGTTGGCAAGAGAAAGGAGACTCCGAAGGATAGAGAGTTTTTCCTGATGAACGAGGAACAAGACGATATTCAGATTCATCCAGACTCAGAAATGATGATGGTGATGAGCCATGAAGAATTGCTCCAAACACTACAGTATCGTGAGTTTGTAGATAGCAAAGGGGAGTTTGCCATCATCAAGCTGCCTGATGGAAAGATGACGGTAGTGAACCGACAAGGAGAACAGGTAATAGAACCAGGCAACTATTATGACATGAAGCTGTTGGATGGCAACATCCTGTTCTATCGACCTCGCAGAAAGACTGTATGTTACTACGATCTCTTGGCGAGGGTTGTCATAGACGAGGACATTCATGCGAACGATGCTCCCGAGGTAATCACCATCAACAAATGGGAGTTCGTCGAATATAATGGTCTCTTCAGATCTCGTACTTACGAGTACTTTGCTTTACCTATTCGCCCTTCCCAATATGACCTATGGAATTATGGATATTATTTGATCTACAACTTTCAACGCTCTACAGCCAGTGGTTGTCAGGAATGGATCTATAAAGAGGAGGATGGCGGCTCTATGCGAATGCATAAAGAAAACAGTGAAAAGGTTTGTTTTTTACGTGGCGACCATACTCATGTATATTGGCTGTGCGCCGACCTATATGACAGTGGCATAGTGGTCATGGACAGCCATGAGGATTATTACTTCGTTGACTCCAGCTCGAAAAAGACCTATATAGGTTGCAATCAACCCAAAACAGAAAGCGAGAATTTGATGGTTGCGATGCCTCGGCTTGGCAAACTGGTCTATGAGCGAGAAATGCAGCGCAGGAAAAAGCAAGAGGAACAGGAGTTATTGCTGATGCAAGAGAAGTCGGAGGCGGGGCATGTAGAATTATATCAAGCAGGAAAGAAATGGGGTGTGAAGGTAGATGGTAAAGTTATCGTGCCACCTCTCTACCATAGTATAGCGCAACCTGTCGGTGCCTATTGCGCCTTTGAACAGATTCCCAGACATTGGGGTGTTATGACAGTAAAAGGCAAGGTGATAGTTGATGCCAAATATGAGAAGGTGGAGATTCGTGACAATGGAATCGCCGTGGTAACTGATATTACGGGGAAAACACAGACAATCCATCTGAAATGATCTACTGTATGAGAATGGAATGCTATTAAGGAGGAAATCAAGTTCATTGCCTTCCTGGTCTTCTAGTTGTCCTCTGCATAACAATCAAGCAAGCTTGTTGTTCTAAGTGTTTACGTATCGTTTGCGTTAAAATAATGCAAGAAGTTTGGCGATGTGAGGGGGATCATGTATCTTTGCTTATTCAAAAAGACGTTTTAAACGTTTAAAAGGGGAAGATTATGGAACAAATATTAGTAACTAATAAGTTAGAAGGCTCTTAGTAAGAATCTTCTTGCCAAAAGGTAACTATTCCAAAACAATAATATAATGGACTTAAAGAAAAGCTTTGCAGAAAGATTGCATAACGCTCGATTAATGCGAGGATTGTCTATGCAGCAGCTATGTGATATGATGGGCAACATTATCACCAAGCAAACTCTATTCAAGTATGAAAAAGAAGTGATGCTGCCTAAAAGTGGCATAGTGATAGCCCTGTGCGATGCCCTGGAGATAAACCCGGATTATCTTTTCAGCTACAAAAGCTCTTCTCCTAAAAACATACGCTATGGTAAACTGCAGGGATTGAGCAAGAGGGAAGAAATGACTATCATCAGTATCATTGAAAATACAATTGGACGAATTGGTGAGATAGAAAATATCTGTGGAAGAGAACATTCGTTCAATTCTATTCCTGCAGAACAGCCGGTAAAGACACTTTCTGATATCTATCAGGCTGCATCCATACTTCGTGAGGCATGGAAAATTGGTAGTGCAGCTATCACCAATGTGATAAATCTCTTGGAATCAAATGGCGTAATCACAGCAGAAATTGATGCTCTTGATCCATTCATAAGCCAACATGCTATTCTGGATGACACCATTCCGGTGATTGCCATCAACAGCAACATGGATACAGAAAACTTTCGCTTTGCTGCCCTTAAGGAATTGGCGCATGCCATTCTTTACTTTGATGAGAGTATCGATAACAAAAAGAAAGAGCGTTTTTGCAGCGTCTTCGCCAACGAAATGCTTCTTCCACATGATGTTTTCCTCTCTGTAATAGGTGAAAAACGTCATGAGATAGCCTTGATGGAGCTGAAATATCTACAGAGTGAGTATGGCATTTCAGTGGATGCTCTGATGTCTAAGGCAAGATATCTCGGTGTTGTTTCTTCAAATCACTATTCCGATTATTGCAAGAACCTTGGCAGTGCTGATTCCACGAAGAAATCAGAACCAGGCTCCATTACCAAGGAGAAGGTCACAAAGTTAGAGAGTAGGGTTTACAGAGCATTGGCAAGCGGTATCATCACCCAATCCAAGGCTGCTGCTCTGCTGAATATGAACACGGTAGATGTTGTACGCAATTTTGTGACTGTTTGATATCGATAGAATAAATAACTAACACATCTTAAATATGAAGAAGATAATTTTGTTTCTTCTTGCTATCCTGTATGTGGGGATATGCAAGGCGCAGCTCTCGGCAGCAGACTGCAAGTATGTATTGGAAATATTCTGCAGGAACTACTATGGTTCCTGCTTCGATGGGAAGACGTATGTGCCCAACACCATCATCATTACAAGTGTGGGCATTGACCAGAATAGCGGTGGAACCTTTGTGTCCGGGCTTCATTCCTACCAGGGACAGTATATTCCGTTCCGGGGGAGAAAGACCCATACAAATGTGCAGTTCAACGCTGTGATCGTCCGTCAGCCAAAGCGTGACTATGTGGTTTTCAACAAATGGTATGAACCGGACATGCTCAACCGTAAAGGTGGATGGGAGACCGGGCAGAGACTCATTACCTACAAATAGAATCAGTTTGTTCTATATTGGTATCAAGTAATCTCTTTTTTATAATAGGGGGCACGTAAAAGTGTAAAAGAGCGCTATGATCACAAAGGTATTGCAAAATAGTGAATTGTATTTCACTTACTCTAATTTTGTATTTTTCGGGTGTAAGTGATTTAAAAAGGTTCCATTAGAAATGTGGATGTCTAGTGGAACCTGATGAGAGGATATCATACCATACTCAATGTCTCTGCGATCTTCATTGTAGGTATGGGAGAATCTCCAGTGGAGAACTAATTGCTTGGTCGTATGCGGTGCCAAGCAGCATACTTTTTTCCTTAGTTCCCCAAAGGCATGCAATGGCTTTTATGCCTGCTTTTTTAGCTGCAATCATGTCTATTGCCCTATCTCCAAAGCTCAGAACATCTTCTGCTTTCTCATTCATCAGCTCCAAAGCCTTTAGCATAGGGGCTGGATGAGGTTTGATGGGATGGGCGTCATGGTAGCCAACGATGAATCTTGCTGGAATCTGGTAGTGGCTAACGATTCTTTCCACGTAGGGACGGGGTGAGGTGCTGACTATTGCCATCTTGATTCCTTGTGCTTTTATCTTGTCTAGGACTTCTTGGATTCCTGCATACATGGAGGTATATGGGATTAGCCCATATGCCTCGTGCCAGTTTCTCATCTTTCTGGCATTTTCCAGTATTGTGGTATCTACAAGGGTCAAGTCCAGATCAAAAATCACTCCTTTTATCATATGCTAGAATAATGAATCCTTGATTTTGGGTTTGTTGATCTTCTCTACTGATTCTCTGATGACGGCAAGGGCATCTTCGAATGAACCTGATGTCAGGGCGTGTGCTTTTCCTTCTTCCAGGAACTTCTTGTTGCCTTCTGCTTTTCCGCCTACCTGTCCATCCATGTTCTTGTATCTGATCATGAAGAGGGGCTTTCGGGCTTTGAGGGTGGCATTTACTGCATGCATGGTTCCTCCTCTAAGACCTGTCTGGATGACGATGGTAGCATATGAGAGTCCTGCCTGCAGTCTGTCACGCTCCACCAGGGTATAGCGGTTGCCTCTTTGTCCTACCGGGTACTCGGAAAGCAGCAGTCCTCCGCTTTCCGCGATGTTCTTGGCCAGTTCCAGGTTCTCTTTAGGGTAGATGGATTCCCAATCCAAGCCGTTGGCTAGGAATGCCGTGGTGGTTCCCTTCACGTTCAATGCTCCCTGGTGACCGGTGGTGTCACATCCTATGGCAAGACCTGATACGATGTTGAAACCCTGTTCTGCGAACTTTTCTGCGAAGTAGATTCCTGCCTGGGTTCCTGCTTCTGTCGGTTCTCTTGTACCGATGATGGCGATGCCCGGCATTTGGAGAACTTTGATGTTGCCTCTGTAGAACAGAAGCAATGGAGCGTCTGCATTGCCATCTTCATTGATGGTCTCACGCAGGATTTGAGGGAAGGCTTCTTCGTAATAGGAGATGATGCCTACACCTTCTCTCTCTGCATCGTTGATGATGGTCAGTGCCTTTCTGTTGGCTTCCTGGAGATCAGTGGCAGAATACTTTTCGAACTTCTTGCCCTTAAGTGTTGGCCAGAAGTGGCATAGGTCCTCGATGGTTTGCACTTGGGATGGAGCAAACTCGGCTATGGAGAGAACGGTTTTGTTTCCACACCCTTTGAGGTTTTTCAATGTCAAAATGAGTTCTGTATTGAGTGCCATATTTCTTTATGTTCTATTTCTTTTTTATTATTTCTGTTATGCAGCTGCACGTTCTGTTTGTACTAGTCGATGTTCCAATAGGCATCAGGATCGCCGTCGAAAACGTCGTCTATGTCCTGGTCGCTCCAGCCTTCTACGTCTTGGGCGTATGAACCGTTGTAGTTGTCATATGTCTCTTCCTCCTCGTAGTAGTCTGATGGATCGTAGTAGTCTTCCGAATCGTAATCGTCCGTCGGATCATAGTAAGGATGGTAATCTGGGTTGAAGGTCTTTGCCAGGAACAATCCTGTTACGCTTACTGCCCCCATGGTTTCCAGCTTTTCTGCAACCATTTGGAAGGTTCTTCCTCTTGTGATGATGTCGTCAATGACGATGATTTTCTTTCCTGCGATGTCACTGGCGTTGAAGCCGAAGCCTTCGATTGGGTTGCCGGTTTTTCCTGTGAGGTGACCAGCTTCATGGTCGTGCTCATTGTAGATGGCATTGATTGCTACCTTGTAGCCGGCTGCCAGGATTGCTTCTGCAAGCTTTTTGTAGCGTGCCTGGGTCTTACTCTTGGTGGATGCAGGGATGAAGCAGATACTCCAACCTGTTTTCTCGCCATTTGTTATTTCCTGGATCTTGTTCAGGAATCCACTCTTAACTTCGTCGTTGAGGTAGCCGTCTTTGAAGTTATAGCAAGTCTGACGGTCTGCCAACTGCTGGGCATTTGCCTGGTATCTCACTGGGAGATATTCTTTGAGATATTGATAATTTTTCATTTTGATTGTATTTTTGATTTAATTTTTTGTTACTTTGTAATGATGGTCTTTGCCAAGAACAGGCCGATGACTGATTTTGCTCCAAGTTCTGCAAGCTTTTGGCATGTCTTGGTGAAGTTTGTTCCCGTGGTGATGATGTCACCTATCAGGATGATGTCTTTTCCCTCGATTTGCTCCTTGTTGAAGAGGAAGTCCTCTGCTGGATTAGTCTTCCCGGTAGCCATGTGCTGAGTGATTAGTTCTGGCTTTGGCAAGATGGTATGGTAGTCACTTGGTATGCCTGTTTCTGTCTCGATGGCAGTTGCCAGTTGTGAGTAGCGGAGGGCTGTCTTGTCTGCAGTGATGGCCGGCATGAAACAGACTCTCAGCTTCACGTCCTTGCGTTCTTCCTTGAGCTGCTTGATTGCATCGGTGAACTGATTCTTCAGTTCCGGTGAGCATCTTCCCCTCTTGAAGTTGCTTACAATCCTGCGATTTTTTTCTTCCTCTAACGTTGGAGGGTATCTCAAAGGGAGATATTCCATGAGGTTTACGTACTCCAGTTTATTGGTATCCTGTACTGTTGATGCAGCATCCTCTGTCATTGGGATGGCGTTCATTTTGAGTTCTTTTGTCATGATCTTTATATGTTTTAACGTTTATTCTCTTGTTTTCTCTGAAGGGCTATGCTGAATGTCTTACCCAGTCAGGATTGATTGTTTTGGCGAGGAAGAGTCCCTTTACCATGTTGGCACCATTGTTGATGAGTTTGTTGGTTGTGTGCACGTATGTCATGCCTCTTGTGATGACGTCATCTATGAGGATGATGTTCTTGCCGGCAACGTCGCTTGTCTTGATGTTGAAGTTCTCTGCCGGGTTTGTCTTCTTACCTGTGATGTGGCCTGATTCCTGGTCCTGGATTGGCAGGATGGTATGGTAGTCGCAGGCAATTCCTGTTTCCTTCTCGATGAAGGTTGCGAGCTTTTGGTAGCGGCAAGCTGTCTTGTGGTGGGTGGATGCTGGTATGAAGCATACTCTCCAGTTGTTGCCACCTGTTTCGTTTTTTATTTCCTTGATGCATTCTACGATTGTGTTCATCAAGCTAAGGCTGCAGTAGCCGTTTTTGAAGTCGTAGATGACTTCTCTGTCATTCTCTTGTTTCATTGTAGCGGAGTATCTCTTTGGGAGGTATTCCATGAGGTAGCGATATTCGTAATTCATATTCTTCAATTTTAATGGGTTTAACTTCTTGTTCCTGTTTTCGTTTGCAAAAGTACTGTGGGAGTTTGAAATGGTATTTCACTCACTCAATTTTCCCTTTTTTTGCTACTTTCTTTTGTTTTATGCCATTTTTATGAATGGATACAACTGTGTCGCTAACAACTTAACCATAGCGGCTTTGGTTTTTCTGGGTGCAAAGGTAGGGGAACATCGTGAAATGATATTTCACTGGCTCATTTTTCCTGTTTTTTGTTGTTAGGGTGCATATAATACCTTATTATATATATGTGAGGAATAGTTTTTTTGTAGTTTGATTTGTTGGTTTATGATATTGTGATGGTGTAGTTTACTTTTATGCTGAAGAGTGCTTTTTGGGTTAACTTTTTGATTTGTTGTTAACAGAACTAAATTGTCAGGTCTAAAAGGCCTAAATATTTTAGAATAATTGGCTTGCATATCTCAGAAAAAAGTCGTACCTTTGCACCCGCTAAGGAATAGTTAATTTTCGGTTAAGAAAAGTTAATATTTGTTTAGCAAAGTTCTTTAACTTACTGATAATCAGTATGGTCTTATAAGGTCGAGTACGAGACCATTGTCCACTACAACAAGGATTAAGACCCATTGAAGAATGGCACTAAACCACAATAGCAGTGTACGAGACTATTGTCCACTACAATAAGGATTAAGACTTTCAGCTCATGCACAATACTGCAATCTCAGAGAAGGTACGAGACCATTGTCTACTACGACAAGGATTAAGACCCTTGAAGTACACCTGCAAGAAGTTTGGTGTCAAGGTACGAGACCATCTTCCACTACAACAAGGATTAAGACTGTGCAGGCTGTCCAGTCATCATATTGGCTGGAATGGGTACGAGACCATTGTCCACTACAATAAGGATTAAGACTTAAAATCTTTCATACTTTTTAATTTTTAAATGATTAGTACGAGACCAACGTCCACTACAATAAGGATTAAAACGGTACGAACATCTCTTTGCTGAGAGTGAAGTTGAGCGTACGAGACCATTGTCCACTACAACAAGGATTAATTTGAACTGCCTACGTGCTAAAGACTTGTGGACAGTTCAACGTGCTTTTTTCTTAGAGATACTTTTTAAGGGGGTACTGAAATAGATTTCTTTTAAAGAAATGGCCTCATTTTCATGTATTTTGAGGAATTATCAGTAAAATTCCTATCGAAAAGTTGGTATTCTATTATATTTTTAATACTTTTGTATAAAAGTGCTTAAACTTATAATAATGAATAGATATATTTTCAATGAATGGTTAAACAGGCGAAATGTTCTGGTAATCCCTTTGCTCTGGGGTGGTGCTGCTTTGGCATCTGCTCAGGTTGGGCTTAACTGCTTGTACTCTTTTCTTCTTATGGTGTTGGCTGTTTATGTGGCTAGCAAGGATGGTATTTGGCTTAAGTCAGATAATTCTGAAGTGAGGAACGTGTTTCAGGTAGCTATGTATTCTACGTTTGACAAGAAAGAGTAAGCTGTTTTTATATGGAACTTTTACTGTTAACTATGTGAGTTTCTTTGATGGTTTTTATGTCAAGAAATTCAAGAACAATGAAATATAAAAATGAATTATGTATACTATTGATACATCGATATACAGATTGTTAGGCGATAAGCTGATAACAACGTTTACTTACAACAAACTGTGGGCTCTTTCACTGTTCACTGTTGGAGACCTTCAGGCTATGGGGATAAAAAAGTTGTGGGCAATACCAGGGATAGGATTGAAGGTTATCAATGATGTGGAGCATGTTTTTGCTACGATTAATTCTCAAGATCCTCTTTTGGAGGTAAAGCAATTTTGTGGTGATGAAATCATGCAAAAGATGGTCATCTGTTATGCTCATTTATGTGAGAATGCTGGAGATAGCAAGGAATTTCAGGCAATATTCCCTTCTTCGTTAGATATACTGAAGTTCATTTGTATGAAGGGATCTCACTTAATGTCGATGGTGGATAATTATCCTAGGGCAGCTTCATGCCTATATGTTTTCTTACTTTGTCTGGAATATTTGATGCATGATATTCATAACGAGTTTAGTCTTTATGTTCATGATAATGCTAAGCATTATATGCATAAGGTGGGTAAAGATGCATTGGGAACGTTACTTTATTCTCGTCTTTCTAATAAGAACAGGTTCTTGTTGGAATTGCATTATGCTGTCTTTAAAAAAAACTTTAAGGTGATAGATGATGTCCAGATATTTCCTTTTGTGGAAGATAGATTGACATATGAAGTTGACATGTTCCAATCATGGACATATCATAGCTTTGATAAATTTGATCGTTTTGGCATTGAATATAAACTTAAACATTCCTTGAACGATCATTATCCGTTGTCTTTGCTTGATTTTCTTGTAGAGGCATATACATCCATAGACTTTGAACATACCTGTTTATGCACAATAGGATTGTTTCCATTCATGACGGATAAAAAGGTATCCTTTGTGATTGATTTTCATCGGGCAAATGGTTATTATCCGATGTTCACTCTTTTTACGGATTATCTGGATAGTGGAATGTTTAATGAAAGAAGGTGTTTTTTCTTAGAATATAGAGGAATCGGGACAGAAAGAAGAACTCTTCAGGAGTTGATGAAAGCCTACAATATAAAATCATATAAACTTAAGAAGTATCTTTCTTTCCCAATAGGGGAGAATACTGAACCAATTACACAGGATGGACATTGGAAATATTACGACTTTTTGTATGAAATGCCGTTTATTGGATTCTACTCGCCTATTTGTAAGAATATCTTGGAAAAAGAGCATTTGCAGGATGTCATTGGGCTGATGGAACTGATATTTTTGAGAAATTCTTGCTATCCTTTAAACAAGCAGTTTCGAAAGTACAATTATCAAGATAGATTTATATTGGTTAATGCATGTCTGTTTGATACAAAAGAAATAGCCAAGCTGGTTGAGAAGATGAAAGAACTGTTGGCTACCACTCGTTTCAAGGATGAGCATTATCAGGCTAGTATGTTTTTAAAGGAGTTGGATATTCAGAAATTAGGTGGTAAGGAGCATTTCATTTCATTCTTTACTTATCTGATGTTGGATATCTTTGGTTTGGAAGTGGATAGTGAAGGTGGTTTTGTGGCTGAAAGAAACAAAATCTCCGTTACTTATGAGCTACTGGATATACTGAAAGAAAGAGGCAAACCAATGCGAGCGGAGGAAATTAGAGACATTTTTCTAAGAAGGTGTCCTACTTATCGTCATCTTACGGTTAATACCATCCGCGTTTATTTGCTTAAAATGAAGGAAGTGAAATCCATTGGACTGTCAGGCTACTATGGATTGGCATTTTGGGAGCATATCTATTGGGGGACGATGGTAGACAAAATTTATGAGGTGTTGTCTCTGGCCGGTAAGCCATTGTCGCTTATGGAAATATATCAGCAAGTGAAGGTGTTTTTCCCAAATTCGACGAAATCGTCCATTGAAGGTAGCATGAGACTGGATGCAAGGCATCGGTTTAAATATGACGTAGAGGGGCACGTATATTTTTTGGTAGATCATTCTACTTAACTTCTCATTACTGTAAAGTACGATACCATCGGCCATTACAACAAGGGATGATTCCTGTTCGATAGTTCCACTATAGCTTAATGTCGATGGTGTTTTTCTTTTAAATGTAGAGATAAATTGATATAATCCAAAAGGAATATTCAAATATTACAAAAGATTAACGCTTCAATGTGTTGGGATTTCAATGGAAAAATATAACTTTGCAATTGCGAAAGTGTTGGATTGGGGGAGAGGGTCATAGCTACGTTCTCATTTTTACCGCCAATGTTTTGCATGGCAGTTGGATATTCGCAATGAATGAGATTGCGCAGAAATGCCAACTGCATAAAAGAAAGGTTTGGAGCGACAGCACCAGTTCCAACGAAAGGCAGCCTAGGGGTTCGATGGTAGCTGCGCCTTTCTACCTTTGGTTTGTGAAAGAGCTTTGTCACTTCTCAATTAAGTTAGGTGTAGTGTTCATACTCTTACATCTGGCCAAAGGTTCTTTCTTTTTTACTTGCTTGAGGTTCTTGAAGGGTTCTGCTTTGGCACAATTAATGGGGAGTTCTTTCATTTTAGGTATGCTTGCTTACGAGCTGTCTATTCTGTAGGGTACACCTAATTGGGGCATACCCTAAGAGTAGATCTTACCAGTTCTTAGATAATTGAACTGTAGCGTGATGATAGTTTGCTTTGTATTCTGGGTACTGTATGGTTTTTACTGAACATTTGCGACAAAATTATAAATAAAATGTTTGCCTAACCCCAGGATATCTCAGTTCTCTTTATTTTGTTGTACAATAATTTCTTCATTCAGCCATTTTTTTACAGTGAAGAAATCATTCAGTAAAGCCATTAGATATTCTTTCACGTTGGGCAATTCTTTTGGCAATATACATTGGCGTTTGGAATGGAGAACAAATTTCTGTTCTTCTTCGATGGTGTAATATACGGTTGTTCCGCCCCAGCTATTGGTTACGTTAATTGCCTTACGTACGTTAGACATTTGCTCTAGATCATCCAATGGAACAATTAACCACCATGGATCCCACATTTCAATGAAGTAGCTGTCGTTACTGGCATCAATGACAATATGTTCTCCCTGATACTCAAAATACAAGCGGTTCTCGTTCTCTTTCGAAGTAGTTACCTCACAATTTAATTGCTTCAGTAGCTCTATGCACAAATCCTTGGTGTGTGGAGGTTCATCCTGCTTTTCTTCTTGCTGTATGTCTGCAGAAGCCTCAGGTTGCGTACTACTATCTGTCTCTTGTTCAATAGGCTTTACTTTTCTTCGAGTAAAGAAGTAAGTACAAGCTACAATCACAATTGTTGAAATAATAGTCTCCATATGTATTGTTTTTATTTGATGTTTTTTTCCAATAACTCTGCTATCTTTCTGAAAGTTCGTCCTGCCATGTTTCCTCCAGGAGCTGGTGTCCCTGGTCTCTTATAGCTGACGAATACCGTGTATTTCGGTTTCTCGATAGGGAAGTAGCCGCAGAAGTCTGCATAGATGCCATCTTCCGTATGGATACTTCCTGAGATGCCAGCCACATTGACCATTTTTGATTCTGCCTTCTTGCCCAAGCCGTTTGTGACGAAGAATCTAAGTGCTTTCTGCATAGATTCAATATTCTTCTTTTTGGCTATCATAGAGTCTACTACGATGGCAGAACCCTCCTGCAATTTTGGACAGACCATCTTTCCTCCATTGGCAATGGCATTGAAGAAGCTCACCATGCTGGTTGGTCTTCTATGATGGAAGCCTAGAGCATAAACAGGCCAAGAACCTTTGAAAGTAGAATCCTTCTCCAATCCCATTTGCTGTAGCTTTTGCAAGAAAACATCTTTATTTTGATAAGCCACATCTACAGCCTTGTCAATGGCAATACTGGAATTGTATGCCAGCCCTTGCAGAAGAGTCAGTTCTCCATATCCACCTTTTCGCCAGTTATGGTCATAGATGGTATCCTGTCCGATAACATCAATACCGGCATAAGTATGAAACATATCGTCCAGCGTAACTTTTCCGGTTTCCAGAGCTGCAAGCAGGGATGCCCCTCTGAAAAGGAAAGTTTCACGGGCCTTGGAGAGTAGGGTGGTGTCCTCTACCACTTTCCCTTTATCTTCCTTCCATCCTACTACTGCCCGGAGATTACCTGTGGAGGTCTCCATGACGATTACCATACCTTCTTGAGCAGCAAATTCCTTCATATCCTGCTTTACAATGCTGTCAACAGAGTTCTGTAACTGAAGATTGATGGTGCTTTCTGGAAGTTGTTTAGCAGTGCAAGCAGAGAATACTGTTATAGCGAGCATTGCGATTGCTATCAATAATGATTTTTTCATATTTCTCTTCATTTTTGTTGTTGATGTTTTAACTGTATACATTCATTTGCGGAATCATGGAGTCTATAGCTGGATGATTCTGAAAGTTGGATTTGTGCCCGATATGCCACTTGTTGCAGTAGTTGCATTTGTAAGCTGTCATCTCTCTGGAATCATATGGGTGATTAATCTTCCATTGGGCTATAGCCTTTTGTGCAGATTCTTCGTTTTTGTACCCCATCTTCTTTTTGAGGACTAATTCATTGGTGATAGGATCTTTCTTCCATTTCCAGTGGGTGGACTCGCCTCTTCTTGTGTTTCTAGTCTTTTCCTTCTGTCCGATGTTGTACAGTTGGAAGGCGGTGGCTCTGTCCATCCAGTACTTCTCTCTGTTGCTGGTTTTGTAGCCTTCATCCTTCTTGTGCATCCGGTGATAGGCCTGGCACATTCTCTTCTCCACGATGCGTCTTACCTTTTTGGAGTCATGTGGAGCTTCCGTCTCAATGTCGAAGTTACGGAGCAGCATTCCTTTCTTGAACTTGAGCTTCTCCTTGAAGATTTTCTCGGTCTCTTTCTTGAAGCGTACATCCTGGCCATTCAGGACAACTCTGTTTCCATCCATTTTCACTAGCATGGTTGTGAGATCTTTCTCTTTTGCTGCTTCCATGTTCATGAGTTTTTGGATGGCATTGAGTACGCTCTTGACGTTGAAGTTCACTCCGATGATGCTGTCTCTGATGTACTTGATCAGGTAGTACTCTTCTATTGTACAGTCATTGTTATGTAGGTACCATCCCAATGTTGCCAGATTCTCAGAGTAATTCCAGCTGTCAATCTTTTGGAAGCGGATGAGGGAAGATTCCCAACTAGTTAAAATGTTCTTGATCATTGTATTCATAGTCTTTATTCTTTTTGTTGTGCTCCTAACTTTAACCATAGGTGCTTTGGTTTTCTGGGTGCAAAGGTAAGGGTATATAGTGAAAAGATATTTCACTGGCTCATTTTTCTTGTTTTTTGTTGTTGAGGTTTGCTTTCTATACCTTTTATATGTAGGGATCATACATTTTATTTCTTGGACTTTTTAGTTTTTGAGTTGGATAAATATGGGGGTTCGGACCTTGTGTAAAGTTTCTAAATAGTAAATTTTGAGTAAGTTTTTCATGCTCTTCGTGGTGACTGGCTTATTGATTAGCGTTGCTTTTAGTTGATTGTTGAATTTGTAGTCTATAGCGAAGAACGTACAATGGTTAATGGAGCTTAATTTTTGGGCAGAAAATGGCTAAATATTTAAGAATAATTGGCTTGCATATCTCGAAAAAAAGTCGTACCTTTGCACACGCTAAGGAATAGTTAATTTTCGGTTAAGAAAAGTCAAAATTTGTTTAGTTGAGCTCTTTAACTTACTGATAATCAGTATAGTCTTATATGGTCGAGTACGAGACCATTGTCCATTACAAAAAGGATTAAGACTCCATAATTCTTTAATTTAAAATGTTTATAATATGTGTACGAGACCATTGTCCATTACAAAAAGGATTAAGACTGATGATGATTTTTGGAGTGATATATAAGTTGGTTGTACGAGACCATTGTCCATTACAAAAAGGATTAAGACTTTTTTGTTCCTTTCGATCCGATATTTTTTTTATCAGGTACGAGACCATTGTCCATTACAAAAAGGATTAAGACTGAACTCTGTGAATTACTCTTGAAATTTGAAAAGTTAGTACGAGACCATTGTCCATTACAAAAAGGATTAAGACCTGATTTCTCAAGAGTGAGAATCTTAGCAGATGCCAGTACGAGACCATTGTCCATTACAAAAAGGATTAAGACAATTAAACCTCACAACTTGTGAAAAAAAAATAATCTGGTACGAGACCATCGTCCACTACAATAAGGATTAAGACTTGAATCTTGCTCCGTGGAACATGATGAGGTTACGCAGTACTAGACCATCTTCCACTACAATAAGGATTAAGACTCCACTTTTATGCCAAATGGAGTTCCATCGGCAAGTACGAGACCATCGTCCACTACAACAAGGGATAATCTCTGTTTGATAGTACCTATGTATTTTATTATTGATGGTGCACTATTAAATGCATTGATCAATTGTTATAAACCAAAAACGTTGGATAGAGGGAGAGGGTCATAGACGTTCTCATTTTTACCACCAATGTTTTGCATAGCAGTTGGATATTGGTCGGAATTGGGCTGGCTGAGAAGTGCCAACTGCATTAAAGAAAGGTTGCTCCCAAGTATGTACGACTAAATGTAGGATATACTTGCATAGTGGCAAACGAGCACTAACCTTGTTGCTTACATCAGCCTTTCTACCTTTGGTTTGGGAAAGAGCTGTGTCATTTCTCAACTAAGTAGGTGTAGTGTTCATACTCTTACATCTGGCCAAAGGTTCTTTATTCTTCACTTGGTTGAGGTTCTTTCATGGATATGGAGTGATTGTTTAAGTGGGGATTTTTTGTTTTTGATATGCTTGCTTTCGAGCAGTCCATTCTTTAGGGTACACCTAAATGGGGAATACCCTAAGAATAGACCTTATCAGTTCTTAGATAGTTGAATGTATAGTTATGATAGTTTACTTTGTATTTTGGGTTCTGTATGGTTATTATGGAACTCCTGCGACAAAATTATAAGCAAAAATCTTGGTTGGTTTGGACTCTCATTGATTGTCAATAATGTTTTTTAATGACTTTTGGCAATCTTGGCACAGTCCGTTTCGAAAGTCTGCACCATCTTACCGCCCGAGAGGCCCCAACTCTTTATCTCATCGGGAGTGACATGTACCTTTTCATACATTTCGTATGAGCCGTCACGCCGTACTAAAAAACCAACATTATAAAGCCCTCCGTCCTCTTTTACGTATGGCATACTACCCGTAATGATATTAATATTATAACTGATTGCCAGGTTGATAAAACGATCACGCACCTCTTCCGTATATTGCGCCAGCCCGCGGATGCTCTGTGCTTCACCTAAATGGTTGAATTTAGCCATTAACGGTGCATTAAAATATTCGGGAAAAAGTACAAAATCACTTTTATAATCAGATACGGCATCAACAAAAAATTCCACTTGCTCGAACACATCATCCAATGTCTTGTAGGGACGCATCTGCCATTGTACCAATCCGACACGAACAGTTGTCTTTTTATCTACATAATCCTGTGTAGGAGGCTGATAATAAATATTATCCCATTGCAACAACGTGGCGCAATGCTTAGATTCCTCATCATTAGGAAGATAATTCTTCATGACACGTCTGACGTGAAAGTCATTAGACAACTGGAAAGTCAGTACCGGATCATAAATCTCACGCGAACGAACCTTGTCAAGATATTCCTTCGGCCGCATCGTATCGGCATATTTATGGTAATTGGGAATACGTCCGCCAAACATTATCGCCTTCAGGTTTAATTTCTCGCAAAGCTCTTTGCGGTATTCATA
>OHSG01000270.1_pt1 | contig 25931 bp, 21 predicted proteins | sample 1578601 | NCBI WGS metagenome assembly OHSG01 (sample SAMEA3879534, study PRJEB24766) | human gut metagenome | biome: human-associated habitat; feature: feces | place: USA | collected 1985/1987
GGTAAAATACTTACTATCAGACAGATAGACTAGACTTCTTGAGATTTCTACAAGAGTCCCCTCATTGAAATGGTAAAAGAGACTTACCCCGTCACTCTGCTCGCCTTGGTTAGCTGAGGACCTAGCGCGATTAGCTGAGCGCCTAGCGCAAGCACTCGCTAGCGTGCCACCGCTACAGGTGACATACTTGTCTCGTGGAGACCTTCCCGTAAGATGTAGTTGTGATGACATCTCTATAAAGAAGCTAGTCAGAGTTACTCTTTTGCTGTTAGGGTCGTAAACTTTTCTTTCGAAACGATCTACATTTCAACCTCTGTCTGCAAAGGTATGTATTTATTTCCACTTTTGCAATAGCTTTCGCAACTAAATTCAGCGCATATCACGAGTAGTGCGCTGTGGGAACGTGCAACGAGTCTATCCGACAGGTGGAGGGGCGATTACACACGCTTAAGAGTCCGTTTTTTGATCGGTCGGGGACGTATATATAATAATAGTAGACTGGAGATGCTTCCGTCACTTGATAGCTCCATGCGCCCGTGTCATCGGATCGTTTGGCGGAAGCTGTCGACGACCTGGCGCATATCCTCGGGTAGATAAGCGAGGGCGCACTGCTCTATCTCGGAGGGTATCCCGAAGTGCGCCTCGGCGAGGCTCCCCGCGATAGCTCCTATGGTGTCGCTGTCGCCACCGATGGAGATGGCGAGACGGATAACCTCCTCGAAGGTGTGTCCCTCTAAGAAACAGACTATCGCTTGCGGGACGGTCACCTGGCAAGTTTCGTCAAAGCTGTTGTGCTCTCGGATGTAATCAACCCGCTGTGTGAGATCGTAGTGATAAGTTTCCTCGAGATGCTTCTTGAGGTCGGCTTTGCTCGCCCCACCTCTGAGCTGGTAGATGGCGTCTGCGATAGAGACCGCCCCTTTTATCCCCTCGGGGTGGTTGTGGGTGCACTCAGCGCTGGCCTTAGCTTGCGATAGGACGGCATCGCGAGTAGGTAGCCAGCCACACGGTGAGACGCGCATAGCACTGCCATTGCCAAAGCTGCGGTACGGCACTGGTGGGGTCGTGTAGATCCACTGATGAAAGCGTCCGCCGTAGGCTCCTTTAGGATGGGGGTAACGCCTGCACCAGGTCTGCAAGGTGTCGGCAAAGTCTGCACCTCTCAGTAGCGCATCGGCAATGGCGATGGTACAGATTGTGTCGTCCGTATAGTTGCACCCATCGGCAAAGAGCTCGAAATCTGTACGATGGGTATTTGCAAACTCAAATCGTGAGCCGATGATGTCTCCTACTATTGCTCCTAACATAACTTGCTTGTTGTTTGGCACAAAGGTAATGCTTCTCTGCGAGTCGGGATGCAGACCATCGGGACGCAGACCGTCGGAACGCAAACCTTCGGGACGCCCGGCTCTGAGCGTCTAACGGGGAGGGCTCCCCATATAACAATCGTCATATGCGCTCGGAGAGAAATCCAATTCCCACGTGGAGATTCTCGATTCTCTACGTGGCAAATGGAAATTCTCCACGTGGGCGAGAAATAAAACTTCGGAGGAATCAAATGAAACTTCGGAGGAAATGATTCACCCCCACGTAGAGAATCAAAAATATCCACGTGGGAAACGTCAAATCTCCACGTGGATATTCTGTTTTATCGTCTCAGTGACGTAAAATGCGCTAGCCTAAATCTCTTCCACCTCCTCAAAATAGAAATTAGCCTACCTATGGCACTGTAGTTTCATCCGTATGAAACTAGAGTTTCTTACCTATGAAACTGTCGGAACCTCTGAGGAAGTCGAGAGATTCTTCTACCCTGTGCTTCAATATGGCATACCCTGCGGTGTATCTTTGCACTGTGTTCAACAAATCAGATAAAGAACTATGGATATAAATGACTTACTAAAGAAGCAGCTGGACGAAGCTGCTTGGAGAGATCTCTCACTGGCGTTCCCCTGGACATTAGAGACCCTCAGGAAGTATGGTAAGAAGCTAGACTGGGAATCCGTCTCTAGCAACCACGAGATCCTGTGGACACCCGAGATGCTTGAGGAGTTCAAGGATTGGATAACCTGGGCGAATCTCTCTCGGGCTGATTGCGACACCATTCTAACAGTAGCCTGCTTGGAGCGGTTTGCAGACTACTGGGACTGGGATAAACTATCTAAGAATCTCTCCATACCACTGGACTATGATACGATAGATCGCTTCATCGACAAGTGGAACTGGGCCGAGCTGATAGACCACTGTAGGTGGAGGGATAACGACCTTGGGGTATCGCGTCTGTACAGCTATGAATTCCTAGAGCGCTACGCTAGCCGCATCCCTGCAGATGAGCTGGAAGAGTCTCAGCTATGGTTCACCATCACGGAGCAGCGCGGGAAAGCACTACGTCGCCAGATCGCCTGCGGAGAGGCGTAGCTCGCTGTAGCTCGCTAGAGATTAGATGTTAGAAGTTAGAGGCTAGAGTCTTAGCCTCTATGCGACAAGCAAAAGGAGACTGTTGCAAAAGTCAACAGTCTCACAATCTTGCAAGCGAGATTGTCTAGATTTTGCAGAAAGGATGAAGCGCAAGGCGCTGAGGGTGAGGTCTGAAGGGAGCATACCTCCGTATGTGACCGAAGCCGAATCCCGAAAGCAACACAGCGATTCGCCTTTATGCAACAGTCTCAACAGTGTGCAGCCCACGCTCGTCACGCTATTGTATGTTTCGGTAAAAGGTTGTACCTTAGTGGCGCAGTTGGGGGGGGCTATCCTCCTCACTGTCACATCAAACATACGAAGCGATTGTGCTTATCTCGAAGTCGGGAACGTAGGAAATTCAAGACTTATTCGGAGAGTAGGCATAGTGGTTTCCACGCAAAGGGCGTGGGCTGCTATCAACGTATCTCTGAATCAAGGTATCCTACGACCTCCGACTTAGAACGTGGCACAGCAGTTCCACGCTTCTTTTTGTTTATGTAGCTCATCGAATAGAAATCAAAACGTAGGACACGTGCTCTCCCTACAACCATAGAGAGCCAACAAACAAACAAAACACTATGTCACAGATGATCAATCGCACTAAGGAGCTAATCCGAATTAGCCCAAAAGACCCTAGAGTCCTTGAGTACTCCACTAATGACGGAAGAACTTGGCACAGACGCTATAAGACCATGTCCAATCAAGGCAACATTGAGGATCTAACGGATAACGGAAAAGAGATCCTAGCAACTTGCGAGAAGGGGCTTTTCTACTCTACCAACGAAGGGCGTACTTGGCATAAACGCAGTTAAGGAGTATGGAAAAGGTCAGAATGGATTGTATATAATTCGTTCTGACCTTTTTGCTTACTTCTTCTTGTCAATAACCTTGCTGTAATCAGGGATGCTTATGAAAAAGAAGAGTACAAAGCAGATGACTCCATCGAAGCTCAGAAAGATAGCTAAGCTACTTTATGTGTTTGATTGGATAGCAGACTTGGTAATTATATCCAATGTCGTCTGCATCGTCATATTGCTAAATAATGAGACCTCGCCACAGATGACGAAGTGGATCGAGATCTTTCTTGACATTAGCCTAGTGGTACTCTTCTTAGAACTGGGGGTGCGTATGTACTACAAGCGCAACTTCTGGCGTACGCCTGGGGATGTCTTTGATCTCGTTGTCACGACAGTTTGTGCGGTGAGCTTGATGCCGAGCTTGATCTCGCTGAGAACACTGCGACTAGTGCGACTGATCCGCATGCTCCGCATCTTTTCGATCAATAGGCACATGCGTCTCTTCTCAGAGGCGATGGTTAAGTCGTTGCCTCGTGTAGCTTGGTCTAGTGGCTTCTTTGGGATGACACTGCTTATCTATGCGATCATAGGAATGGACAGCTATGGTGCGACGGCTCCTGAGTACTTTGGCTCTTTAAGTCGTTCGCTCTTTACGCTATTTCAAGTGATGTCGCTAGAGTCTTGGGCATCGCTTGTTGCTCGTCCTATTATGAGTGTTCATCCGCTGGCTTGGCTCTATTTCGTCAGTTACATACTGATTGCTTCGTACATCTTGCTGAGCCTTGTGGCTGGCGTGATCACCGCAACAACGGTAGAGGTCTACGAGCATGAGGAGACTCACAGAGATATACTCAGTGCTGTAAACAAGCTACAGAAGCAGGTCGATGAACTCTCCAAGCGTCTACCCTCAGAGAGCGACAAGAAGGAGTAATCTCAACCAATCTCATTATTGTCAAGAATAACATCACAATATGTATCACTGAAAATCGTATGAATTATGACAAAGAACTCAGACACAAAAAAGAAAATCATTGTAGCCGTGATAGCTGGTATTGGAGCTACTGTAGGAGCGTTATTGAGGAAAAGATAACTGATCGCTTGGAGAGATGCTTCGTGAAGTCAAGTTTTTGCCGAGAGTGGGGAAGTACTACGACCACTCTAGATGGGGCAAACGTGTGATGGTGCTAGGCGAGAGCCACTACTGTGCTAATCCTAGCGAGGCTACTGCGAATATTACGCAGAGGGTTTTTGAGTATCTCTTTGACTCCTCGTGTGATCACGAAGGCTGGATGAATACTTACACCAAGTTCGCTAGTGCCTTGAGTGGTCAGCAAGAGAATCGCTTCTCCGCAGAGGCGGTGTGGAATGAGGTACTCTTTTATAACTTCATACAGGAGCCTATGACGGCTCCTCGACAGGCGCCGACTGAGGAGCAAAGGGTTGCAGCTCAGGGAGCTTTTTTTGAGGTGATAGAGCATTATCGCCCTGACCTTGTATTGGTGTGGGGACATGATCGTCTCTACGACTATCTCCCTAATGTGGGTCACCAAGGAGCGGATTGCTGTGGTGTGGAGACCTGGATCTATCCTCTCAGTGATGGACACGAGGTGAGGGTATTGCCTGTACAGCATCCAGCGTCAGCCTTCTCGCCAAGTGAATGGCATCGAACTATCAGTGTGGCTTTAGAGAATTAGTTCTCGAATTGTCTAAAGCCTAAGATGTGATATGGCTTTCATATAGCAACCCATAAGGTGCTATGCGAAAGCCATTGCAAATAAGATGGAAAAGAAAACGACCTCTACAGTCACTCAGCGAGGGGAATATTGTATCTTTACCCCTAGACAAGTAGACCAATTTAGATTATAACTTGTTTGACAACGAGACATTAGTGAAGATGGAGAAATATAAAAGACTAGCCTATTTACTTGGGTGCTACATAGTGGTAGCAGATAAGGAGATAAACGCTCTTGAATTAGATGTGCTAGACAACTATGTGCCCACAGAGGAGGATAGCGTAAGTATCCAAAGACAACAGATCTTTTCTGACGATGAGGATAAGCCCAAGCTTAAGACTCTACTGACAGAGTTGCAACTAACTAACATCACCTCAAAGCAGCAAGAGGAGATCATTAGACTGCTTGCGGATATTGCGTATGGTGATGGCTATATGGCTAAATCAGAGAAGGCACTTTTAGATCAGGTCGTAACGGCTCTAAATGTAGATGCCTCAGTAGTGAAACGCATAATAGATGAGTCTGAAGCATCCTCGACAGAACGAATTAAATCGGAGCGGCTAAGTCTATCCCAGCGTGCTATAGGAAAGATTGAGAACCTTGCATATGGTCTCGTCAAAGGGAATGAAAAAGGCAAGGTCATAGACCTTTTATTGGGCAGCTTAGGCTATGACACTGCAATCGAAAAGATAACAGATACAGCTCTAGTTGACTTAGATAGAGTGACCAAAATCGTTGATGGCATTAACGACTCATTAGCCACAACAAAGGACTCTCTGAGCCATCTGAAGATATCGAAAGAAAATGCCTCTAAAGAGGTCGTTGAGGTAGCAAATGCCATAGAGAGGGTGAGAGACGACTTTGACCTTCTGCTCGAGCGATCTATCAGAGAGAACCAAGAAGTCTTAGAGAAGAAGCGCAGGAACATACGCTACTTTACTATCGCGTTTATGGGTAGAACCAAAGCGGGGAAAAGTACGCTGCATAAGATCATCACCCAACAAGATGACGATGATATCGGTGTCGGTAAGTTACGGACGACTAGGTTCAATAGAAGTTGGTACTGGCGTAAACTACGCATTTTAGACACCCCAGGCATTGGAGCTCCAGGAGGAGCGAGTGATACAGAGATTGCAAAGGCTATCATAGATGAAGCGGATGTCATTTGCTACATAGTGACAAATGACTCAATCCAAGAGACAGAATTTGACTTCCTTGAAGAGATCAAAGATCGAAACAAGCCACTGTACATCGTGTTGAACGTTAAGAGCAACTTAACGCAATCCATACGTCTCAACCGATTCCTTAAAGAGCCCAATGCTTGGAAGGATGCTACAGGTGAACAGTCGATACAAGGGCATCTAGATAGAATATATGATCAACTGGCTGGAAAGTATAATATGGATGCTGTGGAGATCATCCCTATCCATTTGCTGGCAGCGCAATTAGGGTTCTCAGAAGAAACCGCAAAAAAGGATGCTACAATACTTCGTGAGGGGTCAAATATCTTTACATTCACTCGTTCAGTTCAAGCTACCGTACACAAAACGGGCGGGTTGAAAAAGAGTCTCAGTGTCGTAGATGGGACTGCATACCAAATACATCAGATAGGATTGGCCTTAGACCATGATTTGAGCCAACTAAAAGAATCTCGAGACCTACTTGTCAATACGTTCAGCCGATTCCAAGTCTTTATGGTAGAAGAAAAGGTTAAGCTATTCAGAGATGTCAAGTTGATTTTCTCAAGCTTTAAAGCTGAATTGGAAAATCGGGCCTCTGCTTTCGCCAATGAAAACTATGATAAGAAGAATGCCGATGAGCTGTGGAATAGTGACCCCACAGTAAAGTCAATCTTTATAAGGCTGGACTCTCGTCTTCAAATGCGTCTAGAAGACTATAATGATAAGATGAAGTCTCGAATAGAAGAAATAGCGGATGATCTACAGGTCATGAGTTCATTCAAAGTAGCATCTACTGTGTCAGGGAATAAAGTTATAAACGCAAGACTACACGTTGGCATCTTCGGTGCATTTCTATCCGTTCTGATCCCAGCTATTGTGTCCAATTTATGGCATCCAGCAGGTTGGGTCGTTGGGGGCATCGGAATTGCAGTGGGAGTTATAGTTGCAGCATTGGGGAATTTGTTTACTTCTAAAAAAGAGAAAATCAAAAAGGCTACAGAGAAAATGCGAAATCAGTTATTTGCTGAGATAGATAAGGCGATGAAAAAGTATCAGCAAGACTTTTTGGGAAATGTAGATACTGCAATTGGAAATATGACTTCATATATCTCCGAACTCTTTTCAACCTATATCGATGGAGCAAAGAAAGTTATTACTGAGATTGACCGCCTGTATGAGCAAACCGCCCAAGATGAGTCTGCGATTAACTCTCTAGTTAGTCTCAGAATCCTCGAGCATGTAGGCAAAGCCAAAGCAAAGGGTGTAGATAAGCTTGACAATCAAGCATTAGCTGCTAAATATCCCGTAAAGCGAGACTGGATTAACCAGTCTATCACCTACAAATATAAAACTCGTCTAGCAAGCAAAGAGATAGACAGAGTAACACAAGCCACTCAAATGAACATCTTAATCAACTAAATAGACTATGACTGAATTCAATTATGCTAAGCATCAAGAGATGCTCCTCTCTCTGATAGAGAAAACTAAGAATCTCTTGGCAGACACGGACAACCAAGCCTTAGTGTCGAAACTAGACGCAGAACTAGAGCAGGCGACCGATCGCAAGGAGTTAAGCCTTGCATTTGTCGGGCAGTACAGCTCTGGCAAGTCTACCATCATATCTGCGATGACAGGGGATAAGCAGATAAAAATAGACGCCAATGTCGCAACGGACGTTGTCTCTAAATACGAATGGAACAATATCCTCTTGATGGATACTCCAGGTATTCTCGCTGGGAAAAAAGAGAGTCATGATGAGGCAACAAAAGAAGCACTGAAGGAAAGCGATCTTGTTTTCTATGTGCTTACTAGTCAGCTGTTTGACGATATTATCTTCAATAACTTCATAGACCTAGCCTATAACCAGCGTCTTGCAGACAAGATGTTTATTGTCATCAATAAGATGGGTATGGAGTCTGGAGAGTACGATGAACTCGTGGAGAACTACACCGTCTCTCTGCAAAAGATTTTTGCAGAGAGAGGTTATAGTCTAGATCAGTTCCCTGTAGCATTCATTGATGCTTATGATTACATTGAGGGCGTAGACGAAAAGGACGAAGAGTTTATAAAGCTCAGCCATTTTGAGCGCTTCCTTGATATGCTCAATGCTTTTGTAGATCAGAAGGGATTGATAAAAAAGCAGTTTGACACACCGGTGCGCATCCTGCAGAGCTATCTTAAGAACATACAAGTCGCTGCAGTAGATAAAACTATCAGTGACTTCTACAATCAGCTTGAGCAAAAGCTTACTAGTAGTGAGAAAGAACTCAAACGCGATGTAGAGCAAGTCCTATCTTGGTTTGACTCCTCTTGTATGAGTGAAGTTATTAACCTCTCTAGTGAGATCGGAGATATAGATGAAGCTGTTTGGACTCAAAAGCAAAATGACTTGAGTAACAAGTTGAGCAATATGATCTCAGAAGCTTCTGATAGGATTGATACGTCAATCAATCAAAATTATGATAGGCTTCTTAAGGAGATGAACGAGTTTAGTGGCAAAGAAGCTTTAGTCAAGTACGCAGAGTCCATTGACGCAAAGATCAACTCTCCTTCGATTAGTATCGAAGAAAAGAAAAGCTTGACTACGCAAAGAAATAGTCTTTGCTACTTAAAGCAAGGTGCCAATAAGGTGTCTAGTATGGCTCCTGGAGTTAACAGCTTATCTGGCGGTATCAGTGGTGCCTCAGGTTCTCCTCTACATGAAGGTGTGCTGACTATAGGACACTTCTTTGGTAAGAAGTTCAAGCCCTGGGAGGCGGTAAGATGGGCTAGCAATATTGGTAAGGTGGCAAAGTTTGGTATCCCTGTTCTTGTCGCAGGTCTTGATATTTGGATGCAAGTTAGCGAAGATAAGAGGGAGAATAAAATAATAGCGCAGATAAAGACCGCTAAGAATCAGTTTGTAACTACCTATCAGTGTGAGATCAACAAGATTAAGTCTCAATTTGAGGATTATCTCCACACTATTCTCGAGAACTACGCCAACAAGCGTGACGAGATCAATAAGTCAAAGGACGAACTCATTACGCTATCTACTAGGAATGAGGAATTAGGTAGGTCAATAAAAGACCTTGAGGGAGAGTATGTTGACTTTATAGAAATAATTGACGGAGACGAAGCGTAAAGCACATATTAGGGCTGCTTTTGATTTTGAAGTGTCGATGGCATTTAGCGTTGACACGTTATAGAAAGCAACTCTCGTGACACGAGACACGTTTGTCTCTTAAAAAGCTGATAGCCACGTGGAAGGTGCTAATTCCCCACGTGGCTATCGTTAACAAAAAACGCTTGGCTATAATCTGCCGACCCGAGATCCTTTTCTGCACCTCACAATAGAACTTAGTCTGTAAGACGGAAAAGCTATGCCTTATGCCATGGTTTGGCAGAGGCAATGTTGTATCTTTGCCCCTAGATAAATAGACTAGTAGTTGTATGGCAAACAAATTCGGACGATATGTCTGGCTGATCGAGCAATTTCGCCAGTACGGACGACTGACCTTTGAGGAGATTAGTCGCCACTGGGTGGATAGCGGGCTGAGTTACGAGGAGCCCCTGCCGAAGCGCACCTTTCACAATCATCGGGCGGCGATCCTAGACATCTTTCAGGTGGATATCTTATGTGACCCCCAAGATGGTTACCGCTACTACATTGACAATCCTGAGGAGCTGGAGCAGGACAACCTGCGCAGCTGGCTCATAGACTCCTACACGGCGATGAATCAGATACAAGCCGACAGCAAGCTCCAGGGGCGAATTCTCTTCGAGCATGTGCCCTCTGGGCGTAAGTGGCTCAACGTGATTGCCGAGGCGATGCGTCACGGCAAGGTTATCCAGATGACTTACCAAGCGTTTGGCAGACCCGAGGCTTACAGCTTCGAGGCGGAGCCTTACTACCTCAAGGTGGCGAACCGCAGATGGTACCTCTTGGCTCGTAGCCCTTACTACTCAGCTCGCAATGTAGAGCTCAATGCTGAGGACGGGGGTTCGCGCCCCAAGGATGTCTATCTAGTCTATGCCCTAGATCGCATCTTAGCGTGCGAACCGCTTGAGGAGAGCTTTGTGATGGATGAGTCTTTTGACATAGAGGCTTACTACCGAGGCTGTTGTGGGGTGATTCACTCCGAGGAGGAGCCTGTGCGTTTGCTGCTCAATGCCTATGATCATGGAGCGGACTACCTTCGCACGCTACCGATACATGAGTCGCAGAGAGAGCTACCCTCAGAGGTGGAGGGTGTGGCTTGTTTTGAGCTGGAGGTCTGTCCTACGTATGATCTTTATCAAGCTCTATTAGCAATGGGCGATCAGATTGAGGTGTTGGAGCCTCAGTCCGTACGAGAGGAAATGTATAACTTTGCCAAGAACCTTATGGCATACTACGAGCCAACAACAGAAGCGTGATGAACAGATTAGACTTTATAGCGATAGACTTTGAGACCGCCACGGGACAGCGCACCTCCATCTGTGAGGTGGGGATCTGTGTGGTACGCTATGGCGAGATTGCTGGGACACGCTCCTGGCTGGTGCAGCCTGAGGGCAACCGATACAGCTATTGGAACATGCAGTGCCATGGCATCCGTCCGGAGGATACGGAGCTGGCGCCATCGTTTGCCGAGGTGTGGCAAGAGATAGCCGCGCAATACATAGGCGAGGGTGCCTTGATGGTCGCGCACAATGTCTCGTTTGATCGAAGTTGCCTGGAGCAGACTGCAGAGCTCTACGAGCTCACACTACCCGAGCTGCAGTGGGACTGCTCGCTACGCCGTGCTCGCCAGATCTACGACTACGGCTGCAATACGCTCGCCTACCTCTGCGAGCAACTATCCATCCCCGAGGGAACGCACCACCGCGCAGGCGACGACGCCGAGATGTGCGCCCGCCTCTACCTACGAGAGCTACACGACAGTAACTTTGACAACTAATCTAAACTAGAACAAGATATGAACTACTACTCAGACAAGTACTGGCATATTCAAATGCATCTGCCAGAAGGTAAAGATGGAACTGAAATTGACCCCACAGAGATGTTATCTCTTCCACAGCCTGTCATTGGGATAGGAGAGTGGGAAAATAGGCAATGTGACTACTTTAAAAGTCTACCTATTGGAACCATTCTAATGGTTAGAAAAGGAGGTCAAATGATAGCTCTGTGTAAGATAACGAGTGAGGCCTATACAGATGATGAACTTGAGAAAAGGTTCTTGCATATCAACTATCGGAATGTAGCTGTACTTGGTTACATATCTGACGAAGATCAGCCAACAAATAAGAAACTGTTTAGCCAGGGTACATTAAGCAGTTGTGGTTCCAGAACTAATCAGTGGAAGTATATTGACAAAATCATATCAAAACTGAAGATGAAAGAAGAGATAGACAACTATGTGCGAGTCCTAGAGCTAAAGAAAAATATCATTTTGCAGGGGGCGCCAGGGACTGGCAAGACTTATACGACAGCCTCCATCGCTGTGCGTTTGTGCAACAAAGACTTTGCCGATTTCTCAGACCACAGCAAGGTGATGGCGGAGTATGAGAGACTACAAGATGAGGGGCAGATAGCTTTTTGCACCTTTCACCAGTCGATGGATTATGAAGACTTTGTCGAGGGGCTTAAACCTGTAGTCAGTGAAGATGGGGGTGGTATCACGTACGAAGTGGAGGATGGGCTCTTCAAGAGTCTCTGCCAAAGGGCTCAAATGAAAGAAGGTGCTGACATCATCTCTTGTATAGATACTTATCTGGAGTCAATCAAGGGATATGAGAATCGAAAAACGATCCCAACGCTCACGGGCAAGTCACAACTGAACGTCTGGTGGAAAGAGGGTAATAAAACAATTAGTTCGCGCAGTGCATTCTCACAGAGTGAAAAAGAGGAGGACTATTCGCCCTCTCCACTCAATATCGAAAAGGTCAAGCTCCAAGCAATCGGTGACGGTAAAGAAAACAACTGGCCAAGCTATGCGGCCGCTTTTATCAATGCTGTAAAGAGAGAGTATCAACTAGAGAATCAAATATCTAGTAAGCCATACGTCCTTATTATCGATGAGATCAATCGAGGTAATGTGTCTAAGATATTTGGAGAGTTGATTACCTTGCTAGAGGCAGATAAGCGTAGCGGAGGCGGTGACCATCACATCCGCTTGACGCTACCATACTCTAAGGAGTCCTTCGCTGTTCCTGCCAATCTCTACATCATTGGCACGATGAATACGACGGACCGCTCTACGGGTAGTATTGATTATGCGGTACGTCGTCGTTTCGCCTTCGTCACGCTGGAGGCTAGTGCTGAGGTTATTAGGACGCACGTTGATGAGTCTGTGCGAGACCTCGCTATATCTCTCTTTGAGGAGATAAATGGCAAGTCTAGAGATGATCAGAATTCATTTATTTATCAACACAAGAGTGGCGACTTTGAGCTTGAAGACTTGATGATAGGACACAGCTACTTTATGGCAGATGATATCGAGTCGCTCCGGCTCAAGATGCGCTATGAAGTGGTGCCTCTGATCAAGGAATACATCAAGGATGGTATCTTGAGAGGCAAGAAAGACGATGAGCACTACTTCAGTAGCTGGATGGATGCGAAGTGCTATCTGACTAAGCTGTCAGAAGATAGTGAGGACTTAGTAGAGTAATGCCAAAGCTAATACAAGTACAGGAGCATGAGCTAATCCCCCTAGAGATCTCTCTGCCTGTTTGGCAAGAGGGTATGCGGCTACCTGCACAGTCGGAAGGCTTAGATAGGTGGTTCTTTCGCTGGCAGTGGGGTGGTGCTTTCCCAATAAACTCTTCCGATGAAGAGTCTTCTGGGGAGGGCTATTATGCCTCTTATGTGATAGGGGCTCAATGGATTGAATCGACTCCTCTAGTTATTACACCCAAGGGTGGGTGTGACAAGATAGACTACCTCAAGATGCTTGCCACATGTCTTAATAGTGGCATAGAGTCGAAGGAGCTATCTAAGATTTATGGTGTCGACCTAGAGCAACCTCGGATTGAAGCTCCCGAACTCAACTCTGTGCTGAGTCCGTTGATTATAGTTCACTTCATATCCCTGGTACGGGAGATCATCAAGCGTGGACTAAAAAAGAGCTATGTGTCACGAGAGAACAATCTGAAGAAGGTGAGAGGACGCATCGCTATCTCCCAAAACGAGTACTACAATGTGATGCGTAAGCGTTGCGAAAGGGTGTATTGCAAATACCAAGAGTACTCTGCAGATACGCCAGAGAATCGCTTGATCAAGAAAGCTCTGCTCTTCTCTCGTCAGATTATAGCTCAGATCGCACAAGAAAACAAAAGCCTACACGCTCTACATCATGCAATCAATCAATGTATCTCAGCCTTTTGTGATGTCAGTGACCAGATAGAGGTGTGGGAGATCAAAAGCATGAAGCGTCATAAACTCTTCCGAGGGTATGAAGAGGCTGTACAGATTGCTCAGATGATCTTGAGATGGTGTGATTATAGCATCACGAGTATCCGTCCTGCTGCGGAGAGCCCTTGCCCTGTCTTTTGGCTAGATATGTCGTTGCTGTATGAGCATTACGTGTTAGGACTATTACGAGAGGCCTATGGGGAGAAGATTAAGTATCAAGCCAAGGGCTATACGGGCTATCCGGACTTTATCTGTTATGATCCCAAACTCGTTATGGATACCAAGTATATACCACGCTTTCAGCAGGGAGGTATTGACGTAGCTATTGCAAGGCAATTAGCTGGATATGCTCGAGATCGAAAGCTTTTTCGGCTTCCAGCCAGTGAGGTAATCCCTTGTATTGTTATCTATCCTAAGGAAAGGGAAGCGCAGAATCCTTTCAAAGATAAGAGCTTGGAAGAGCTCTTGATGGAGGATGAAGACAGACACTTGCTCGGATTTTATCGAATAGCAGTACCTCTACCGACTCTTAATGAACCTGAGACTAACCTATCGTCTAGCTTTACATAATTCAGTCAAGGTAAAAGGGTCTCTTGAAGTAACTCTCACGTACTAGTAATGACAATGAGGATACTACATCTATCTGATACGCACGGCTATCACAGGCGACTGCGGGATTTGCCTGCGGCAGACGTCGTGGTACACTCAGGAGACTTTACTATGCATGGTAGTGCAGACGAAGCTGAGGACGTATCGTGTCGCTCTGATAGCCGACGTAGGAAAACTGCAGGAGCACCTCCCCTGCTGGGAGTGTCAGCGAGTAGTGACCGAACTCGTTCGTTACGGCACCTGTGCGGCTATTGAGCTCCATCACATTGGCGGCGATCAGCGTCTCACCACTCTGTGCATCATGAACGAAGCCATTGATCGTGAACTTGCTCTGCGCTTGCCGTGGTGCTTGCTTTTGTGCTAGCCCGCTCAGTGGCGTGGCGAGCATCATCAGTAGGAGAGCCAGTAGCCCCACGGTAAAGTCATATCGACGTAAATAGGTCATAAGTAGTTTGCTATACGTTGCTAAGGCGAGTACTAAGCAGGCGATCCCCGAGCGTCAGTTCACACCCCACTCCCGCCGTTAGTCGCTGCAAAGGTACTGAATTAGAGGTTAGAGATTAAAATTTAGAGGTTAGAGCTTTATCTAGCGACACTAGTATTCTTAGAGGCACTAGTGCCTCTAGTCAATCGCTTTTCCACGTGGATATTTGCAAATCCCTACGTGGAGATCAGTCTTTCTGTGGTAAATGCATCGCATAGCATAGGAGATCCTTTTTATACTTCCTAGCGCTGCCCCCGCTTCACCACTCCAATATGAAGACCACTCCGACGTGTTCTTATTTTTACAGAACAAACTATAGATTGTTGCTAGAATTAAAAATAAAACTTATCTTTGCGAGCGCAATTCCTCTTGGGAATATGTCGCTAAACAGAGGTCAGGGGTGTGAGTACTCACATCTTCTCCCCCCTTATACACGTACACCATACAACTATTGGCTATATGAAAAAGACAAATACGCTACGTCTATTCTTAGGTCTCTTACTATGCTCGCTCTACTTAAGTACTGCACTACCTGCTCGGGCTCAAGGAGTAGATGGGGAGTGGCTACCCCTCAAGAGTCTTGTCTACACTGCTCAGACCATCTATGGTGAGCGGATCAGCATAGACTCGCTCGTTAGAGCTGGGAAAAGAGTGGTCATAGACTTCTCGGGGACCTATTGTGGTCCCTGCTGGCAAATACACAAGCGAGGCACCGCAGAGCGACTCTGGCAGAAGTATGGTCCTGAGGGGACTGACGAGCTATACTTCATCTGGGTCGAAGCAACTGGAGCCAAGCGAGAAGAGATAGAGGGCAAAGGAAACAACACACAGGGGGACTGGACCAATGGTGGTACGATACCTTATCCCATAGTATCTGACGCTTATATGGCCAATGCGCTAGGTGTCACCATCACTGGCATCCCAAAGGTTGTCCTCCTCTCAGCAGCTGGTACCTATACGGAGGTTCAGGATATCCTCTTGATCAGCGAAGAAGGGGTATACAATAAGAGCAAAGAGTGCCTCTCGTCGCAAGATGCACCCGTAGTACGTGATCTCTACATACCTAGCTGGGGTGTCACGACCGATACTCCCTCTGAGATACAAGCATACGTAGGCTCCGTGCCTCCTGTCACGGAGTATCGCTGGCAGGTCAATGGGACAGACTATGCGACGACCCATGAGCCTCGTCTCGCCCTCACCTGGCCGACCACTGGCGAGGTCGAGCTCTCACTGATAGCGGTCAATCGAAATGGAGCCAGCACTCCGCTATCACAGCGAGTACAGGTGAGAGCTGCGCATCAAGGCGCTATGCAGCTTCCACTCCAAGAGTCCTTTGAGGCAGATGGCCTATTAGGCTGGAGTCGTGCCGATCTCGATGGCGATCATGTCGGATGGACTTCTCTAGCTGCAGAACTCAAGCGTCTCAACGTCTCTGCAGACCAATTGTCAGCAAAGACGATGTCTCGCTCTGGTGAGGACTGTCTCCTGTCGTGGTCTTTTTACCCTACAATATTCAGAGGGTACACAGATTTGGTCGGCTATCCTGTGCAGAGTAACAATTGGCTTATCTCGCCTGTCATCAAGGTGCCTGAAGCTGAGACAGCAGATACAAAGCTCACGCTCTACGCACGCTCATTTAGCAAGCAGTTTAAGAGACAAGACACACTGACGATCCTATCGGTCGTGGCTCCAATAGATCCTACCGTATGGAAGTCGGAGTCTAAGCTACTCCTGACGACCCCAGTCTCATACAATTGGCAAAAGATAGAGTACGACCTCTCCTCCCTACGAGGACAAGAGATACAGCTCATACTAGCTCATCAGACTGCTGGAGCTACGGGCTTACTGATAGACGATCTCACCATTGAGACGACAGGGCATAACGCTACTGACTCACCCACTACGAACGATTGTCGTGTCACGATCCTAGATGGTGTCCCTTACGTAGAGAGTGCTACTCCTATCGAGTGGCGACTATACACACCCTCTGGAGCATTGCAGGCAGAGGGACTCACACCAGAGGGACGGCACCAACTCGTCACGGAGGCTGTGTCACAAGGTCTGTACATCCTCTCCATTACGACCAGCGCAGGCGATAGCCGTCGCTATAAGCTCGTACTACCCTAACAAGTCACTTAACTAACAAATCATATCAACTCAACAAAAGAACTATGACGCAAAGAACCACTTCTTTACTTATGACACTGATCCTGCTATGCTGTGGGATGTGTATCCCGCTACATGGGCAGAACAAGATCACGATGACAACCGAAAAGCTGATCGGGGAGTCGATCAATTTGGAGATCCAGACCGTGCCTGGAGCCTCCCTAGAGTTTGAGGGACTCGAGGAGGATCCTAGTGGTGGCTACAAGGTGGCTGAACGTACCTTCTCCATCATCGGCGATGTCACGCTGATGCGCTTCACAAACTGTGGTATCAAGGAGATATCCTTCTCACCTAACCACAGCACTATACGTGAGGTGTGGGGGAACTTTAACAAGATGACCGGTAGCATAGACCTCTCAGGAGCTCCTGAGCTAACAGCTTTTGTCGTCACTAAGAATCTCCTCTCGCACATCAACCTCTCAGACTGCCCCAAGCTAGAGACGCTCTATGCTGATAGAAATGCTCTAGAGACTGTCAACATAGAGGGGTGCAATGCACTCACTTTCGTCTGCGTATCAGACAACCTGCTCAAGTCGCTCACGTTCCCCTCAGGGGCTACAGAGCTGACAGAGATACTCTGCCGAAACAACCAGATCAATGGCCCTGCTATGAAGGCTATGATCAAGTCGCTCCCAGATGTCAACAACGCCTCTGAGCAAGGTACGATACTAATAGCCAACAAGGATAAGGATACGGAGCAAAACATAGTCTACAAGTCAGACGTGGCAGCTCTCAATGCTAAAGGCTATCTATGCAATGCCATTATAGATGGTAGAACAACTCGCTATGAGGGCGAAGATGATCCCGAGGTACCCGCTCAGCAGATATCTATGACCATAGGTAGCGACCTAGTAGGGCAAAACAAGTTTATGACCATCAAGGGGGTCGGTGAAATTACCATCGATGGCGTAGAGGAGGAGTATGATCCTAACCGCTCGGACTACACCTTCACACAGCAAGAGATCACCATACATGGAGAGGTCACCGACCTGACTTGCTCTATCCTAGGTCTTACCAAGCTAGACCTATCACAGGCCTCTGCGCTCACCAAGCTCGACTGTAGCTCTAATAGTCTTACTGAGCTAGACCTATCTAACACGCCTAAGCTGGAGAAGCTCTACTGTCTAAACAATCAGATCACTCAGCTGAGCCTGGACAACCTACCCAACCTGGCAGACTTCAACTGCTCTAACAATAAGATCACTCAGCTCACTGCTCAAGACAATGCTCAGCTATCTCGCTGCGACATCTATCTCAATAGCATCTCTCGGGAGTCTATGGGTGCCTTCATCAAGGCTCTTCGTACTTGTGATGAGAATAGACCTGGTATCCTGATCGTCGTCGATACGAAGAATCAGAAAATCAGAGAAGCTAATCAGATAACCAATGAGCTCATCGACCTAGCTCGTAGTAAGCACTGGGAGGTCTATGACTGGGCTGCTGGAGCTACAGTACCTATCACCAGTACCGCCATCACAGACGATATGATCACGCTCGAGACTGGACTAGCTGTGGGAGACAAGATAGCTCTAGAGATCAGCGGTACGGACAAGGTGATCCTAACAGGTGTCCTAGAGCCTTTTGAGGAGTACTACAAGGAGTACACGATCAAGGATACAAAGATTACAATCCAAGGAGACGTTAAGGTGCTCGTATGTGCCAACCAAAAGATCCAAAAGATTGATATATCTAAGAATCCCAAGCTGGAGTACCTCCATGCATATAGAAATGAGATAACAAGCTTTGAGATAGCCAACCAGAGCAATATCAAGAGACTACTCCTGAGCGAAAACAACCTATCCGAAGTATCTGTCTCTGACTGTAGTAACCTGGAGAGCATATCCCTCTGGGGTAATAACCTACAGAGCATCAATCTGAGCAACTGCCCCAAGCTCACTTACGTGGACTGTATGAGAAACAATATCAGTGATGCTGCCTTCCAGAAGCTTGCTGAGGCGCTACCAGAAGTAACAGGAAGTGCAGAAGAGGCTGTAATCATGCTCATAGACACGAAGTGCTCGCCTGAGGATAAGAACGTATGCTTGAAGAGCACCGTAGATATGTTCCTTGCCAAGAACTGGCACGTTACAGACTTCGCTAATAACGAGTTCGGACGAGAGGGTCGTCCATTCCTAGGGAGTGATGTAGCTATCGAGGGAGTTATCTCTAGCCACCTAGACATCTACCCCAATCCTACGGCAGATCACGTTTACGTCATGGGCGCTGTCGCTGAGACCCTTGTATCTCTATACACGATCGATGGACAGCTACTACACCAGACACAAGCTACTGCTACGGGCGAGGCTACGATCGATATGACAGCACTCACAGCTGGCACCTATATCCTCCGAGTAGGTACAGAGAGTCAGCGTATCATCAAGAAGTAGAGCCTACTCTTCAGATAGAGACTGCTGCCTAGGGCATCAGTCCAGCTCAAAGATGGAAAGAGGGAGTGGATACGATCGTATCCGCCCCCTCTTTTTTCGTAAGCAGAGCTAGCCCAAGTTTCACGGCAAAAGCGAGAGACTCCCCTCGGTCGGATCGTGTCCGGCTCAGGGGAGTCTCTTGTTGTGTCGGGGTGAGGATTAGTCCCTCTAGTTGCTATCTCCGACCGTAGCTAATTTGGAAGGTTAATTCGTATGCGTCACCTTCCTTTTCGGTAAACATAACGCCTCTGAGAGGTACCTTCGGGTCAAACGTCGTATTGTAAGCCTCATAGGCATTATCTCCAGCGAGCTTTGTAAAGTGCGCATCCTCTGTGAAGCCATAGTGCTTCACAATCTCTAGTAGAGCCTCCTGTATATCTAGATCATCAGGATCTGTAAATGAGTCGGGATCTGCCATATAGTCCTTAGGATAGTGCTTGTTGGGTATCAGCTTGATGTGTAGTGGGGCCCCTGGTATGGAGTGATTGTAGATGAGTGCGTCCATACAAAACTGTGCCTCCTCGGGGATCTCTTTGCCATTGGCATCCACTTTCCTAGGCGAAGCGAAGTAGTATAGCAATTTCTCCGCTTCAGGCTCTTGCTGCTGATAGATCCAGCCGTAGGGGCTTACGGCAGACTTAAAGAAGTGGAGGTTGTCTGGTACGAACTCTTCTTCCGTTGGAATATATATGGGGGCGTAGTACTTCTGATCTTCGGCAGAGGCATCAAGTCCTAGATAGCGAGACCTGTCGACATCGTCAGGCTTCGTTACGGAGACTTTGCAGACTTTAGTTACACCACCTGCGGTCGCTTTGACCTCTGCCTGTCCCTCTGCAATAGCCTTCAAGACACCCTTTTCACATACGGTGACTACCTGCGTGTTGGTAGACTCGAAGGTGACTTTGAGATCTTTTGGGGATACATTTACTTCAAGCTCGTAGGTGTCTCCGACTAGGAGATCTACGGATTTAGTTATGCCGAGCTTTACGTCGACAGGCTGTTCATTGTCCTTTTCCTTACAAGCCCCCAGTCCCATACAGCAGATGAGTAGGGTGACGAGGGTGATGAGATTCTTTTGTGTCATAGACTATAGTGTAAAAGTGGTTTGGTGCGTAGCCGTTTGTCCTACAAAGTTATATCCTTTCTTGATGCGATGCAAGTATGCGCTAATCTCCACGTGGATATTTGCAAATATCCACGTGGAGATAAAACATTCCCTACGTAGGGACAAAATGAAACTTCGGAGGAATGAAACGAAACTTCGGAGGAAATGCATCTCGCCCACGTGGAGAATAAAAAACCGCCACGTGGATATTTGACGTTTTCCACGTGGCGGTCATTTTAATCGGCTGTCTTCTGGCGGGAGTCGCGAAGGAGGGCTATTCGTTGCTGAGCTGCTCGCGGAGGAGCTGCTGGCGGCTTTTACTGCGGGTTACCATAAAGACACCGAGCAGGATGAGGATAGCGGAGGCTACTTTGGTGAGTGTGAGTTGATCTTGACCCATCATAACGGCCAGTAGCGAGGCGATGACGGGGATGCCGTAGTTGTAGATGCTGACGACCGTAGGACGCAAACCTCTCTGTGCGAAGAGCAACAAGAGGTAGGCGACGAAGGTGGCGCCCACGACGACGAAGGCTAGCTGTCCGTAGAAGGTCGCATCGAAGGTACTCCACTCGGTGCTCATCGCATCACGCAGACCCAGCGGAGCGGAGCCGTAGAGGGAGATGACAAAGAGCCACTTCATCAAGGTGACGGGATGGTACTTCTGTATGAGTGTCTTGAAGGAGGTGAGGTAGATGGCATAGGATACAGTTGCCGTGGCGCAGATCAAGTCGCCTAGCGTAGAGCCTGCGGTAGAGGAGCCGTTGGTGGATACGAGGAGCAGGGCGCCTGAGGCTCCGATGAGTACACCGATTCCCTTGAGCCGTGTGATGGGCTCCTTGAGCACGACAGCTGCGAGGAGCATGGTGACGATGGGCCCTAGCGTGGCAACGAGCGACTGATTGACAGGTGAGGTCATCGACATACCAATGGCAAAGAGACCTTGGTTGAAGAAGATACCTGTCAGCGAGGCTAAAGTCATTTTCCCCCAGTCCTTACGGTCGATGCGCTCTCTAGGCACCCACAGCGAAGCGATCCAAAAGAGTATCGTGGCACCTAGGAAGCGACAGAACATGTGTGTACATGGAGTGAGTCCCCCACCAAGGAGTGCCTTGGTGAAGGGCCCATTGATTCCAAAGATAATGGTGACGCAGAGCATCACGAGGTGTAGTCTCCAGCGAGATCTCATTGCTATAGTATGGAGCGTTCTTAGAAGATCAGCTTGCCACACTGGCTACAGTGCGTCGGCTCTTTGCCTAGGAGACGATTGCGTACGATGCTCTCGATGCGGTTTTGTAGTTCCTCTAGAGGCATTAAGTCTATGACATCTCTGACGAAAGCAACGCTCAGCATGACCCGTGCCTCGTGCTCGGGGATGCCTCGCTGCATCATATAGAAGAGAGCCTGCTCATCAAGGTGACCCGTGGCCATACCATGCGAACACTGAACGTCGTCGGCATAGATCTCTAGCTGAGGCTTGCTGTGCATACGAGCTTCGGGCGAAAGGAGCATATTGCGGTTGCTCTGGTAAGCTTCGGTCTGCTGCGCCGACTGCGCTACGAAGATGCGCCCCGAGAAGGCTCCCGTGGATTGCTCCTCGAGGAGGTTCTTAAAGAGCTGCGTGCTATGACACTTCGGATGGATATGCTCGACACGTGTGAAGGTATCGACATGCTGTGTACCATTGGTCACAGCGACTCCGCCTAGTGTCTGCTCAGCATGCTCACCGAGGAAGCGTGTCCGGAAGCTATTGCGCGTGACTCCATTGTTGAGCGTATAGGCAGCGAGGGTCACTTGGCTCTCTGCCCCCTGGCGTAGGAAGTAGGCGCAGGTGCGGTGCGTCTGGTGGCTATTCTCCTCCATATCGAAGAGCTTGATCTGGGCACCGTCACCGACGTAGATCTCGGCCACTTGGTTGACGAGGAAGTTGGTACGATCTATCGTATGATCACAGACGAGAACAGAAGCTTTGGCACGATCACCGATGATAATGAGCCAGCGACGAATGCAGAGGAGTGGCTCCTGAGCGTGGAGTAGCTGGACGAGTTGCACGGGCTGCTCGAGCTGCATGCCATCGGGTACGTAGAGGACAAAGGCGTCCTGCACGAAGAGCGTATTGAGCGCGATGGTGCCGTCGGTGTCTACCTCGGCTATCTGCCCGTAGTAACGCTCCGCTAGGTCGGGGTACTCCTTGACAAACTCCTTGATGGAGCCGACGAAGACCCCTTCAGGGAGCTTGCGTTTCTGGTTTGCGTAGTGGGTGTAGAGGTAGTTGCTGTTGAGTGCACTCGCCTTGATAGTGAGCTCATTGACCGATAGGTCACAGCTATACTGCGGGAGCTGCTTATGCCCTGCGGGAGCTAGGTCTAGCTCCTGAAGGTTGATACCGTAGTCGGGAGCGTAGAGTGCCTCGACATCCGTGCGCTGCCAATCCTCCATACCGAGCTGTGGTAGGGCGTACTCACTCAGAGCTGCCTGAGCGGTGGCACGCTGCGCTTGTAGCACAGGTACGCTGTGCTGCTCAATGTATGCCTGCTGAGACTGGTAAAGGTCTAGATACTGCAGGTGTGCGGTGGGTGGTTGCTTACGTGGACTCATTGCTACTCCTCCTCTTTAGCTACCTCTTCTTTGATCCAGTCGTACCCCTCGTCCTCTAGTCTGAGGGCTAGCTCGGGTCCGCCAGATGTAACGATCCGACCCTTGTACAGGATATGGACAAACTGCGGCTTGATGTAGTCCAGCAGTCGCTGATAGTGGGTGATGACGACGCAAGCGCTGTCGGGACGCTGGAGCGTGTTGACCCCGTGAGCGACAGCTCGCAGAGCATCAATGTCTAGTCCGCTGTCGGTCTCATCGAGTATCGAGAGCCGTGGCTCGAGGACTGCCATCTGAAAGATCTCGTTGCGCTTCTTCTCGCCACCAGAGAAGCCCTCGTTGACTGAACGCTTGAGAAGACGATCATCGAGACCGACCACCTCGCGCTTCTCTTTTAGCATCTTAAGGAATTCGCCAGCGGGCATGGGCTTCTCGCCCTGAGTCTTACGACGCTCGTTGAGCGCTGAGCGCATAAAGTTGACCATACTCACGCCCGGTATCTCTACGGGATACTGAAAGCTGAGGAAAAGCCCAGCATGTGCTCGCTCTACTGCATCCATAGCCAGTAGATCCTGACCGAGATAAGTCACTTCGCCTGAGGTTACGGTAAAGGTGGGATGCCCGACGAGGACAGACGAGAGGGTACTCTTGCCACTTCCGTTGGGACCCATGATAGCGTGTGTCTCACCCTCACGGATAGTGAGGTTGATCCCTTTAAGTATTTCTTTGTCGCCTATGTTGGCGTGGAGATTCTTTATGTCGAGTATTACGTTGCTCATAGTAGTGTGTAATCTGTATCTATATAATGTGTAGCGGGGTCGTGCTAGCCGACACTTCCCTCGAGGGTTACGGAGAGGAGCTTTTGCGCCTCAACGGCAAACTCCATCGGGAGCTTGCTCATCACCTCACGGGCGTAGCCGTTGACAATCAGACCGACCGCCTCCTCGGTGGTGATGCCACGCTGGTTGCAGTAGAAGAGCTGATCCTCATTGATCTTAGAGGTGGTCGCCTCATGCTCCACGACGGCAGAGTCATTGCGTATGTCTGCGTAAGGATAGGTGTGCGCCCCGCAGTGATCGCTCAGGAGAAGGCTGTCGCACTGTGAGTGGTTGCGCGCATTCTCGGCTGTGGCCGCAATGGAGACCAGTCCTCGGTAGCTATTTTGGCTACTACCGGCGGAGATACCCTTGGAGACGATGGTGCTGCGGGTGTTGCGTCCGAGATGGATCATCTTCGTGCCAGTATCCGCCTGCTGGTAGTTGTTGGTCACAGCGACAGAGTAAAACTCTCCCACCGAGTCGTCGCCCCGCAAGATGCAGCTGGGATACTTCCAGGTGATAGCCGAGCCCGTCTCGACCTGTGTCCAAGAGATCTTACTACGGTCGCCACGGCACAAACCACGCTTGGTGACGAAGTTGTAGATACCGCCTCGCCCGTCCTTGTCGCCTGGGTACCAGTTCTGAACTGTCGAGTACTTGACCTCAGCATCGGTCTCAGCGATGATCTCGACGATGGCTGCGTGAAGCTGGTTCTCGTCACGCATCGGAGCCGTGCACCCCTCTAGGTAACTCACGTAAGCGCCTTCGTCTGCTACGATGAGCGTACGCTCAAACTGACCCGTATTGGCCGCATTGATGCGGAAGTAGGTCGACAGCTCCATCGGACAGCGCACGCCCTTAGGGATATAGACAAAAGAGCCATCACTAAAGACCGCCGAGTTCAACGCTGCAAAGTAGTTGTCGTGTGACGAGACCACCTTGCCGAGGTACTTACGTACTAGGTCTGGGTGCTCGCGCACCGCTTCGTTGAAAGAGCAGAAGACGATGCCTAGCTCCTTGAGCTTGGTGCGGAAAGTAGTCTTCACCGAGACACTATCCATGACCGCATCGACCGCCATATTGCCCGAGAGCATAGCTCGCTCGTGAAGTGGTATGCCGAGTTTGTCAAAGGTCTTCTCGATCTCAGGATCTATGGTGCCGTCTCCAGGAGTCTTGTGACGAGGAGCCGCATAGTATATAATGTCTTGATAGTCTATCTCAGGGATCGAGAGATGCGCCCAGTTGGGACGCTCGAGTGTGAGCCAGTGATGGTAAGCCTTGAGACGAAACTCTAGGAGCCACTCGGGTTCCTCTTTCTTTGCCGAGATGAGACGTACCACCTCTTCGTTGATACCCTTGGGGATGGTCTCGGTATGGACGTCGGTCACGAAGCCATACTTATAGTCCCCCTGGGTGATGTCGTCAAGGATATCCTCTCCCGTCGGAGTCACCGCACGCGCCTCTGTGTCTGTAGGCGTGGGGATCGTTTGCTTAGGATTATATTCGTTATTCACTTGATTGTTGCTTTAATTGTTTATCCTGCCAAGAGGTCAGGTCGCCCAGTGCAGCCCAAGAGATCAAGCCACGGACTGGGTCGTATAGTCTAGACTTGTCCCGCTGATCTTGTCGAGGCTCAGCAGGCTCACCCTCTTTTCTTGTGATGTCGGGTAGCTGTTCCAGCACCCCTCGAGGCAGTATGAAGTCGGTTAGATTAAATATAAGGCTAAAGAATAAGATGACGAAGGCTCCCGCAAAGAGAGCTCCCATAAGTTTATTGACAACTGAAAGCGACGAACGCTTAATCGCTCTCACCGTAGGACGTGCTAGGAAAGCGATACCCCAGCAAGAGAGCGAGAAAGTCGCTACATAAGCGCCCACCACCGCCACCCCGTGGGGTAGTCCGAAGGTTTGAGAGATCCAGAGGGCTACAGGTACGCCTATCCAACGCACCAGCACATAGCCGACAGCGATGCCCAGCACACCAATCAGTGCCGATATGACACCCTGCTTGAAGCCTTTGAAGAGTGCCCACGCTGTACAGCCCATAACCATATAGTCAATCCAATTGAGCGTATCCCCTCCCATACTCTTCGTCAGCTACTTCTGTCTCTCTCCTAGTAATGTAATGAAGCGCTCTAGCGTCTCTCTAGTGTCACTCGGCGCGAAGCTCCTGAGCAGGTCGATCGCCTCC
>OHSG01000272.1_pt1 | contig 25803 bp, 16 predicted proteins | sample 1578601 | NCBI WGS metagenome assembly OHSG01 (sample SAMEA3879534, study PRJEB24766) | human gut metagenome | biome: human-associated habitat; feature: feces | place: USA | collected 1985/1987
TACGTCAGCACGACAATTCCACTCATCAAACGCTGTAACCCCGATCTCCGTAGGGACGCTCGGTCTGAGCGTCCGTTGTATCAAAGATTACAGTATCAACACTCGTCACGCTTTGGGTACAACAAAACGGACTCTCGAGCGTTACATAACTGACTCCATATAATATATAGATAGACACTAGATGATCCCTAGGCGCAGGATACTATGTGCATGGCTTGCGTTGCTCTGCGCATTGGTGGGTGTGGTGAGGTTGTTCGCTATGCCTCCTCTCTCTGTATCTGCTACGGCGCTTCCTGCGGGACCAGATAGTCTGCGCTACCCAGTGCATCCGACAGCGCCTGAGTCGTATGAGTGGCTCGAGCAGGAGTCAGCACTTGATCTGCGTACGCCGAGCGTGGTGACGCACGAGTTCGTCTTCAATCCCGCTACGGGGCTTTATCTGCTGGTCACCAAGGTGGGGGGCAAGCAGGTAGGTACGCCGATACCCTACACACTGGAGCAGTATGTCGCTTATGTGGAGCGCAATGGTGTGCAGAACTACTTTCTAGAGCGTGCAGCGCAAGATGAGAAGGAGCAGCAGGGGAAGGGGTTCAACCCGTTTGACTTTGGCTTCGAGCTGGGGCCTGCGGAGAAGATCTTTGGTCCTGGTGGCGTGCGGGTGCGGACGCAAGGCTCTGCGGAGGTATCGATGGGTGTCAAGAGCAATGCCACGGACAATCCCTCCATACCGATTCGCTCACGGAGACACACTTTCTTTGACTTCGATCAGAAGATTCAGGCCAATGTGCAGGCATCGGTGGGTACGAAGCTTAACTTCAATCTGAACTACAATACGCAGGCTACCTTTGACTTCGACAGTAAGAAGCTCAAGCTGGCCTACGAGGGCGAGGAAGATGACATTATCAAGGTGCTGGAGGCGGGCAATGTGTCGCTACAGTCCAAGAACTCGCTGATACAGGGCGGTGCGTCGCTCTTCGGTATCCACAGCAAACTGCAGTTTGGCAAGCTCGATGTGGACTTCGTCGTGAGCCAGCAGGAGGCGGAGACGAAACGCGTCTCGACAGATCGTGGGGCGCAGACGACACCTTTTGAGTTTTCGGCCAATCAGTATGATGAGAATAGGCACTTTTACCTAGGACACTACTTCCGAGACCACTACAACAAGGCGATGTCTACGCTGCCCTTTATCTCATCGGGTGTTAAGATCAACCGTATCGAGGTGTGGGTGACCAACAAGCGAGGCAACTTTGACGAGGCGCGCAACATTGTCGCCTTTACCGATATGGGTGAGGCGGAGCGTGTGACGGCTCGTGGTGTCACGACGAATGGTTCGACACAGGGACTGCCTGCCAATCAGGCGAACTCGCTCTACAGCTGGCTGCTCGGACAGCCCGCTTTGCGCCAAGTGGATCAAGTGAGCCAGATGCTAGAGGGGCAGCTGCGTGGCGGTGTGGACTATGCGAAGATAGAGAGTGCACGCCGTCTGAATGCCAATGAGTACCGCATCAATGACCAGCTCGGTACGCTCTCGCTGCAGGTGCGTCTCCAGCCCGATGAGGTGGTGGGCGTCGCCTTTGAGTACACCTATCAGGGCAAGGTCTATCAGGTGGGAGAGTTTAGTTCGGACCGCTCGGATCGTACGGCTGACAACCTTTTTGTCAAGCTGCTCAAGGGTTCATCGATGACCCCGACGGCTCCTTACTGGCAGTTTATGATGCGCAATGTCTACAGCCTCGGGAGCAGCGTCTACAATCTCAAGGCGGAGCACTTCAAGCTCGATGTCTTCTACCGCAACGATAGCACTGGCACCGCTATACCTTATATTAATGAGGGCAAGGTGGCTGGGCAACTCCTCACACGGGTCTTGGGTATGGATCGTCTGGACTCACGTAACGAGCCGCACCCTGATGGTGTCTTTGACTTTGTCCCCGGCTATACGGTCGATGCGGAGCGTGGACTCGTTATCTTTACCTCTACGGAGCCTTTCGGTAGTTACTTGGCTGAGCAGATAGGTGACCCTGCCATTGCCGAGCGATACGTCTATCGTGAGATCTACGATACGACGATGGTCGCAGCGCAGCAGGTGGCTGAGCGCGATAAGTTTATCTTGCGAGGCGAGTACCAAGCAGCAAATAGCGGGCAGATCTCACTCGGGGCGATGAATGTGACCCCAGGGTCGGTGCGTGTGACCGCTGGCGGAGCAACGCTGGTGGAGAATGTGGACTACACGGTCAACTACGCCATGGGTACCGTCACGATCCTCAACGAGGCAATCCTCAACAGTGGTACGCGTGTCGATGTATCTCTGGAGAATAGGGGCTTTCTCAACCTACAGCGCAAGACGGTGCTGGGACTGGACCTCAACTACCACTTTACGCCAGACCTAACACTGGGCGGTACCTTTATGTACCTTAGCGAGATGCCTCTGACTGCCAAGCCGGTCATGGGGCGTGAGTCGATGCAAAACAGCCTTTGGGGACTCAATCTCTCGTGGCGTACCGAGTCTCAGTGGCTGACGCGTATCCTCGACTACATCCCGCTCCTAGACTTGACCAAGCCGTCGGAGGTCGCACTCAATATGGAGTTTGCTCACCTGATCCCAGGACACTACGAGGGGCGCTACACCAAGGGACACAGCTATATAGACGACTTTGAGACGTCGCAGAGCAGCATTGATCTGCTCAATCCCTACGCCTGGATGCTGAGCTCTACGCCGTGGCACGACCCTGCGGACGGGGTGGCCGACCTCTTCCCCGAGGCGCGACTGGTCAATGATCTGCGCTACGGTAATCGTCGAGCCTTGCTCAACTGGTTTTACATAGACCCGATGCTGAACCGTGCTGGCTCTTCGCTGACACCCTCTTACCTGCGCAACAACCCCGACATGCTCTCCAACCATTACTCGCGAGAGGTGCGTATGTCGGAGCTATTTCCCTATAGAGATGAGAACTTTGCCCAGCAGTCCTACCTGCAGACGCTCTGCCTCGCTTACTATCCCGATGAGCGTGGTCCGTATAATGTCAATAGCGATCAGGTCGGTAGCGATGGTAAGCTGATGAACCCCACCGAGAACTGGGGCGGTATGATGCGCAAGATAGACCAGAGCGACTTTGAGGCGGCCAATATCGAGTATATCGAGTTCTGGATGATGGACCCCTTCATCTATCCCGAGACGGCACCGACGAGTGGCAAGCTCCTCTTCAATCTGGGTGAGGTATCGGAGGAGGTGCTGAAGGATGAGAAGAAGTTCTTTGAGAATGGTATGCCACTCAACGATGACCCCTCGGCAACCATCGAGACAGTCTGGGGACGCGTGCCTATTCGTCAGACGGCTGGTTACTCCTTTGACAATGCCGCTGGGGCGCGTAGCAAGCAAGATGTAGGCTTTAATGGACTAAGCTCTGAGCAGGAGAAGACTTTCCCCGCTTATGCTGACTACCTCTCCGCAATCAGGGGCAAGGTGTCGGGCGAAGTACTCGAGCAGTGGCAGGGCGATCCGATGAGTCCGCTGAATGATCCAGCGGGTGATAGCTTCCGTCACTATCGTGACGAGCGGTATGACCAGCTACAAGCTCCTATCCTAGAGCGATACAAGTACTACAACGGGGTCGAGGGCAATAGTGCTGAGGCAACCAATGAGACTGGCTCCTACAGCGTAGCGAGCCGTGTCGTACCTGATGTGGAGGACATCAACCAGGACAATACGCTCAACGAGCAGGAGAGTTACTTCGAGTATGAGCTAGCTCTCTCGCCGGCAGAGATGCAGGTGGGGCACAACTATATCGTTGACGAGCGGTCAGTCAATGTGAAGCTGGCCAACGGCAAGCAAGAGACGGTCAAGTGGTATCAGTTTAAGATCCCCGTACGAGAGCCGACCCGCAGGGTAGGGGGCATAGCCGACCTCAAGAGTATCCGCTTCATGCGCCTCTACCTGACGCAGTGGGACAAGCCTGTCGTGCTGCGCTTCGGTACCTTCAAGATGGTGCGTGGTGAGTGGCGACAGTATGACCGCCCGCTACACGCTCCCTCCGTCACGCCTATATCTAATGGTACGATGGAGGTCAATACGGTCAATATCGAGGAGAACGGTGACCGCAAGCCGATCAACTATATCCTCCCGCCGGGCGTCTCTCGTAGCGTCAGCCCCAGTCAGGCGCAAGCCATTCGTCAGAACGAGCAGGCACTCAGCCTACGCATCAAGCGACTAGCTCCAGGCGATGCACGAGCTGTCTACAAGAATACGGGACTAGACCTACGTCGCTACAAGCGCATCGAGCTATTTGTCCATGCCGAGGAGCTGCCCGAGGAGGGGACTCCTACGGGCAATGGCGAGATGACCGCTTTCCTCCGCTTAGGCTCTGACTACACAAACAACTATTACGAGTACAGCGTTCCCCTAGAGCTGACCCCCTTCGGTACTTACAGTGACAATGCTAAGGATAGAGAGATGGTTTGGCCAAAGGATAACAAGGTGGACTTCCGCTTTGACCTCCTCACGGGACTCAAAATGAAGCGCAACGCTGCGCAAGCTAATGGCGAGACCGATCTCTACACGCCTTACTCGGTGCCCGATGCTGAGCGTCCACGCAATACGATCACCGTGATGGGTAACCCCTCGCTGAGCAATGTCAAGACCATCATGATCGGTGTGCGAAACAGCGCTGGCCAGATCAAGAGTGCCGAGATCTGGGTCAATGAGCTACGCCTGAGCGAGTACCAAGAGCAGGGGGGCTGGGCGACCAATGCTGACCTGCAGGTACAGCTGAGTGACTTAGGCTCGTTTAACGCTCGAGGCTCTTACCGCACGGCGGGCTTTGGCGCACTCGATCAGTCACTCGCGCAGAGACAGCTAGAGGATACCGGCTTCCTCAACCTCTCGACGCAGGTGGAGCTGGGTAAGTTCTTCCCCGAGAAGGCGAAGGTACGCATACCGCTCTACTACAGCTACCAAAATGAAGTGATCCGTCCGCAGTATAACCCACTAGACCAAGACCTGCTCCTCACGGAGGCACTTGACAATGCCGCCAACGAGTCGGTACGCGACTCTATCAAGACGATGGCATTGACACGGACACAGGCTCATGCGCTGTCGCTCTCCAACGTGGGGGTCAACATACAGAGCAAGACTCCGATGCCGTACGACCCAGCCAACTTTACGTTCGGCTACTCAAGGTCTTGGGATGAGAAGAACAGCCCCGAGATTGTCTACGACCGCAATCGCACGTGGCAAGCTACGGCGCAGTATCAGTACACGCCTGTAGTGGCTCCGTGGAAGCCTTTTACCAAGCTAAAACAAGGCAAAGGCTCCTCCGAGGCGATCCGCACGGTCACCTCGACGCTGAGAGCTTACCAGATCAACTACCTCCCCTCACGACTCGCTTTCAACAGCTCCATACTGCGCAACTACAGCGAGCATCAGGTGCGCAACCTGATGCCTGGCGGAGGGGCTATGGCGGACTGGTCACTACCTGCTACCTTCGTGCAGAACTTCATCTGGCAGCGTGTTGCAAACATTGTTTGGAACCCCACGACCAATCTCAAGCTCTCCTTTAACTCTGGTACCAACGCTCGCATCGTAGAGCCTCACGTACAGGTCAATCGTGAGCTAGCTCCTGACGACTACACGCTATGGCGCGACTCCGTCTGGCAGAGCATACGTAGCTGGGGACTACCGATGCAGTACAACCAGACTGCAAACGCTACCTACACGCTTCCGCTCGCACTCATTCCCTTTATGGACTTCGTCTCGGCCACAGCCACCTATATGGCCTCGTACAATTGGGACCGAGGAGCTTTGACACAACAGGGGGCCTCCATGGGCAATGTGGTACGCAATCAGATGAAGCTCGATGGGCGGGTCAACATCCTCTTCCAGACACTTTACCGTAAGTTCGACTGGTACAAAGATTACGAGAAGCGACAGAACAAGAGCAACAACCGTGACAACCGCTCCGCCTCTCGCCGAGATGCTCGTGTCAGTCGTCCCGATCAGGAGCCTGCGGACAAAGCTCCTGAAGCCTCACAGCGCAAGAAGCCTGCGCCACTGCGCTTTACTAAGGAGGTGGTCCTACGTCCTGACACGACGATTACCATCAACCACCAGCTCGGCAGTGCTAAGCCCGAGGTGACCGCCAAGGATTCGCTCGGACACAACTACCCCGTCAAGTATGCCGTGGTCAATCCCAACAGCATCACCGTCACTGGCACTGACTCCGTCACGATACGGCTCAATGTCTACGCTGCCGACAAAGCTCGTGAGATGCGTATGGAGCGCGTCTATCCATACATTGATGCGGGTATCTCCTTGCTGACCTTCCTGCGAGACATCTCGCTCACCTACACCCGCACTTCGTCGCTGCACTTGCCTGGCTTCCTCCCCGACATCAAGGCTGCGGGCGGCCAGGGTTACCCGATGCAGGGAGTCATGGCTCCTGGCCTTGCCTTTGCTTTTGGCTTTACTGACAATGACTTCGTCCGTGAGGCGGCACAGCGTGGTTGGCTCCTCAAGCAGGCGGAAAACATCAACCCCGCCATGTACTCCCTCGCGGAAGACGCCACGGCACGTCTCAACCTCGAGCCACTCAAAGATCTCAAAGTGACGCTCACCTGGGACTACCACACCAATAGAGCGGTGCAGACGCAGTATATGTTTGAGGGTGCTCCCGAGACTTACAGCGGTACTTTTACTGCTGGAACCATCGGTCTCAAGGGCTTCTTCGCCAGTGCTAATGCTGGCGATGGCTACAAGACGAGTACCTTCGACAACCTCCTCAGCTACCAGCAGGAGATGGTGCAGCGACTGACCAACCAATACAGTGCTATCGCTGGAGCTGATGCGCCCGAGGTGCGCCCCAACAGTCCCGATGTACTGATTCCTGCCTTCATCGCTGCTTATACGGCTCGTGGTCTAGACGGAGCGACGCCTTTCCACTCGATCTGGCGCACCCTCCCCAACTGGAGCATTACCTACACGGGGCTGACTAAGATTCCCGTCTTAGCAGATCTCTTCCGCAACTTCTCCCTCTCCCACACCTATCGCAATAGTTATAGTGTGGCAAACTACAACTCCTTCATCTCGTGGCAACCGATCGAGCCGGAGCTACGTATGGGCTACATAGAGATGCCCGCTGATGATGCTACTGGTGGTGCCAATGGTATGCGTCGTGTCGCCTCTTCTCCCTACGATATCACGCAGGTCTCCATCCGTGAGTCCTTTGCGCCGCTCATTGGGGTCGAGATAACTTTGCAAAATGGACTTGGCTTCAACACGCGCTGGAACAAGTCGAGAGATCTGATGCTCAACCTCACCTCCTTCCAGGTTATCGAAAACAGCCGCAACGAGATCTCCGTCGGGATCAACTACAAGGTCGATGACTTCAGCAAGCTCATCGGCATCAAGCGCCGAGCACCTCAGCGCACGGGAGCACAGGCGCAGGGAGGTAATAAGGAGAACCCGCTCTTTGCTTCGGGCGGTGCTATGACCCTGCGCTGCGAGTACTCGTACAATCACTCCTCGATGCTCATTCGCAAGATACAGGAGGCCTTCACGCAGGCGACCAATGGCAACGTGGCGCACGTCATCAAGCTCAGTGCCGACTACGCTCTCAGCCGTATGCTCACCATACGAGGTTACTTCGACTGGAATATGAACCACCCGCTCGTGAGCACCGCCTCCTTCCCCGTAAACAATACCTCCTTCGGCGTCGCCCTCCGCATCAGCCTCACCCAGCAGTAACGCCCAGCTCGATACGCTCTCTGTATCAGCTCGATACGCTCTCTGTGTCAGCTCGATACGTGTAGCCCTTTGTAGGGACGCACGGTCTGTGCGTCCGTCCTCGTTAAAGTCTTGACGCTGTAACCTTTGACACAACGGACGCCATCCGACTAGACACTAGCGTGCGTCCCTACAGCTGGTTACACGTAGTAATTTTCGATTCTCCACGTGGAAAACAAAAAATCTCCACGTAGGCGAGAAATAAAACTTCGGAGGAATCAAACGAAACTTCGGAGGAATCATTTCGCCGCCACGTGGAGAATAAGAAATAGCCACGTGGAGATTTGGCATTTTCCACGTGACCATCGAATTAGAGATTAGAAGTTAGAGATTAGAGATGTGCATCCGTACTTGCGAATTACTCGTGAGATCGCTCACTGAGGGTAATGCATAGTTTGGAAAATTCGTATATTTGCGAGCGGTTAGGTACACTTTTTCCTCGAAAATCAAGCGGATTTTCCAAAAACATCGCTGTAACTAACTGACAATCAATACGTCTTAAAATTAGCTCTCGCAGAGCATCTTCCATTAGAACAAGGATTAAGACTCAGAGATCTTTACTTCTCTAGAGAAGTCAATCTCCTTCTCGCAGAGCATCTTCCATTAGAACAAGGATTAAGACGGTCGTTGCTCTTCTCATTTCTTCTCCTAAGAGAACTCGCAGAGCATCTTCCATTAGAACAAGGATTAAGACAACTTGTTAGAAAACCTTGTGTGCAATTATAAATTCTCGCAGAGCATCTTCCATTAGAACAAGGATTAAGACTTACTGATAGCAATCTGTTATTTTCTACACCTATTTCTCGCAGAGCATCTTCCATTAGAACAAGGATTAAGACGCCAAAGAATTGTTTTCTTCAAAAGAAGTATAACAACTCGCAGAGCATCTTCCATTAGAACAAGGATTAAGACGCTATCTTTTTTTTCTATGCGGTAATACTTTCCAATTCTCGCAGAGCATCTTCCATTAGAACAAGGATTAAGACTGTCATGGCATCAAATTGATTACCAGACACATAATACACTCGCAGAGCATCTTCCATTAGAACAAGGATTAAGACTGTGAAATAGGTCACTGTTTCGAGCTTTAGTTTATTTTCTCGCAGAGCATCTTCCATTAGAACAAGGATTAAGACTTTCACAAAGGTATTTTACGAGCTTCATTAGTCCTCCTCGCAGAGCATCTTCCATTAGAACAAGGATTAAGACTGTTCTCTCGCCAGAGGACGAGAACGTTGCTTCCAGTATTCGCAGAGCATCTTCCATTAGAACAAGGATTAAGACTCTACAGAACCATCCTCTTTCTTTTCTATGTAGAACTCGCAGAGCATCTTCCATTAGAACAAGGATTAAGACACAACTCCAGATATTTCTGGAGTTTTCAGCTTAAAGACTCGCAGAGCATCTTCCATTAGAACAAGGATTAAGACGTCATATCCTTGTTATTTAAAATTAATCTGCTGTTATTCTCGCAGAGCATCTTCCATTAGAACAAGGATTAAGACTGTTCAATGGGAAGAGTTTTCCCATTGACGGTGTTTCTCGCAGAGCATCTTCCATTAGAACAAGGATTAAGACCATTTTCTGTTGTCTCACAAGGATTCGAACCTTGACTCGCAGAGCATCTTCCATTAGAACAAGGATTAAGACTACTTTAAAGATCTCTTCTGTCATATCCTTGTTACTCTCGCAGAGCATCTTCCATTAGAACAAGGATTAAGACGTCTACCTATTCCACCATCTCGGCATTTTCTGTTGTCTTCGCAGAGCATCTTCCATTAGAACAAGGATTAAGACTTTCCTCGCCATCTTGCACTTGTTTCTCAGAGATGACCTCGCAGAGCATCTTCCATTAGAACAAGGATTAAGACTAAAAGACATTCTCTGTTGTAGCTATGCTTCCAAACTCGCAGAGCATCTTCCATTAGAACAAGGATTAAGACACAGATATAGTTTCTGTAGGATCTATTGTGATTCTTCTCGCAGAGCATCTTCCATTAGAACAAGGATTAAGACATTGTAGAGGTCTACAAGTACTCCAGAGATATCTGGACTCGCAGAGCATCTTCCATTAGAACAAGGATTAAGACTTTCTCAAAGAGGCCTAAAACCTCTTTGGAAATGTTCTCGCAGAGCATCTTCCATTAGAACAAGGATTAAGACTGTGTCATCATACGCATCTACTGTGTTTCTGGTTATTCTCGCAGAGCATCTTCCATTAGAACAAGGATTAAGACAGATCCATTGAGATCATCTGGAGAGAGAAGGCATTCTCGCAGAGCATCTTCCATTAGAACAAGGATTAAGACTTCAGCGCCTTCCCACAGTATTGGAGTTTTCTGCCGACTCGCAGAGCATCTTCCATTAGAATAAGGATTAAGACACGTACTTGTCATTGTCCGAGCGAGCTATCCACGTTGTCCTCGCAGAGCATCTTCCATTAGAATAAGGATTAAGACGCTGCAGCTGCCTTGCTCTTTGTTGCCATAGTTGTATACTCGCAGAGCATCTTCCATTAGAATAAGGATTAAGACTCTCTTGCAGTTTCCTTATTGCAAGATAGTTGTCAGTTCTCGCAGAGCATCTTCCATTAGAACAGGGATTAAGACTAATCGTCAAACTCCTTATCACACACCGCACGGAGCTCGCAGAGCATCTTTCATTAGAACAAGGATTAAGACAAGAAGCCTCTAAACTCACCTACACTGTAGGTGTTCTCGCAGAGCATCTTCCATTAGAACAAGGATTAAGACTACTTCTTGCGGAGGTAGCAACATAGATTCACCATTCTCGCAGAGCATCTTCCATTAGAACAAGGATTAAGACACTTGTTCATCATTGATGATGAACTTGTTGGACCAGACTCGCAGAGCATCTTCCATTAGAACAAGGATTAAGACTTCTTACTGGCATAATTTTATTTAGTTATTGATTACTCGCAGAGCATCTTCCATTAGAACAAGGATTAAGACTCCAGTTTCTTCCAAGAGGATATCATACAGAGTTAGACTCGCAGAGCATCTTCCATTAGAACAAGGATTAAGACCTGCCTTTTTGATAACGATGTGACCCGCTGAGATAACTCGCAGAGCATCTTCCATTAGAACAAGGATTAAGTCCCCCTGAATGATCATCTAGGGGGGGGAGGATATGCCCGTCATACAAAGAAGAGCCTGTTGGCAAAGTCAATAGGCTCCAAAAAGGCAATACCACTCCTATATGGGGGGGGGGCAAAAAGAATAGCGTATTACGCTGATGGATGATGATATCTATATCTATTTGCTGTCCGATTAGTTCCTCCGCTGGAACTAAAGAGTTCCAAGAGGGGAACTCTTTTTGGAACTCGTATATATAACGGACACAACACGATACGTGTAACCCTTTGTAGGGACGCACGATCTGTGCGTCCGTTGTATCAAAGGTTACAGCGTCATGGTTTTAACGGGGACGGACGCACAGATCGTGCGTCCCTACAAAGGGCTATACGTCTTGCTCTGACGAGAACGGGCGGACACATAGGTCCGCCCCTACAAAGGGCTACTCGTCTTGCTTTAACGGGGACGGACGCACAGACCGTGCGTCCCTACAAAGGGCTACTCGTCTCGCTTTGACACAAAGGACGCCCTCCGACTAGATACGAGCCGTGCGTCCGTACATCATTGTTACTCGTCTCGTCGTTCGGGAACGGACGCACTGCGTCCATACAAGTCCTTTTTTGTTATCTTTGCGGAGAGACACATTTATAACTCTTTGGGAGCTTATAAGGAAGCATAAGGGGACGTAAAGGTGTAGACCAAGACTTAGCAATAGATATGGGCGAACTGAGAACGTTGCAAGTGCGATTTGACACACCGATCGCAAGATGGGAGCTACCGCTACTGCGTGGCGCCATCATCAGCTTGCTGTCTCGAGACAATACGATATATCACAATCATGAGGCTGGGGGACTACGCTATGCTTACCCGTTGATCCAGTATAGACAGATCGATGGCAAGGCGGCACTGGTCTGTGTGGCCGATGGTGTGGATGCGCTCAGGGACTTGCTTCAGGCGGAGAGCTTGGAGACGATGATCGGCAAGCGTCACGTGACGCTAAGGATAGAGCATATCGATGCGGATAGACATGTGGTGGAGATGAGTGATGTGCCGGTGATCTATCAGCTGAGTGACTGGCTACCGCTGAATGATAAAAACTACAAGCTGTTTGAGCGTGAGAGAGGGCTGGTGGCTCGTGTACTGAAGCTGCAGCAGATCCTCACGGGTAATATACTCTCGATGCTCAAGGGGGTGGGCATCTTTGTCCCCTCGCTGCTCGAGACGGAGATTACAGCCATGACACCTATGCGATCTGTGAAGTACAAGGGCGTGCCACTGGTGACGCTCGACGTACAGTTTGCCGCCAACGTATCGCTGCCCGATCAGATCGGATTGGGCCGGCATGCTAGTGTAGGCTTTGGGACATTGACAAGAATCAGAAACTAAATAAAGGACTTACTCATGGGATACTTATATGGTGCCTCTGTGCAAGGGATCCAAAACTTTATCTTTCAGACGAATGAGCTGAAAGATATCGTGGGAGCCAGTGAGCTGGTGGCGCAGATCTGTACGCAGCTCTTTCGCGAGACGGTCGGAGCGCCCTATCGTGATGAGGCTCTGATCATCGGCGCTGCGGGAAATGTGCGCTACTACTTTGACGATCTAGAGACCTGTGCTAAGACTGTGCGCGACTTCCCTCGTCGTGTGATGATCGAGGCGCCTGGCATCACGATCAGTCAGGCTGTCGTAGAGATGACGGGAGACTTTCCCGATAGCATCAATGAGCTGGAGGAGAAGCTCCGGAGCCAGCGTAACCAGCCCCAGCCTAGTCTGACGCTCGGTGCGCTAGGTATGAAGCGATCCAACAAGACGGGGCTACCTCTAGTCGCCTCTGAGGGGTCGGGCAAATGTGTCGACATGACGACAGCTGCTAAGAGACGCTATATTCACGCTCTATCGCTCGCTAAGAAAAGCTTTTATGGCACTGATAGTGATAAGAAGGTGGATGCTGATCGATACCCTTATGACATCGCAAAGCTGACGGATAGGAACGATTGGATCGCTATCGTCCATGCAGATGGCAATAGCTTGGGGCAGATCGTACAGAGTATCGGGGGAGACATGGAGCAGTACCGGCGCTTCTCCCAGCTACTAGACGAGGCTACCGAGCGTGCTGCCAATGCAGCCTTTGAGAAGCTAGGAGTGCGAGAGGGCGACTCCTATCCACTGCGTCCTGTCGTGCTGGGTGGTGATGATATGACGGTGATCATACGTGGTAGTCTGGCTATAGCGTATGCACAGGAGTTCATTCGTCAGTTTGAGTATCATACGGGGCAGGGAGAGCTAGGTGAGATCGTGCATGGTGCCACGGGGCTGCCCTATTTGACGGCCTGTGCTGGGGTCGCTTTTATCAAGTCTTCTTACCCCTTCCACTATGGCTATAAGCTAGCGGAGGAACTCTGCAGTGCTGCAAAGAAGGATGCGAAGTCTCACGTAGCTGATGGGGGGAGCATCCCCTCGTGCCTGATGTTTCACAAGGTGGAGGATAGCTACGTAGAGAGCTATGCGGACATCGTTGAGCGCGTGCTAATGCCTACCGATGCTCTCTCCTTTGCATTCGGGCCATACTACTTAGCGGAGCGCACGGGCTACTTTACCATAGATGAGTTGCTGTCGTACTGTGATAAACTTCAGAAGATAGACGATGAGGGTGTCAAGTCAGGGCTACGCCAGTGGCTCACGCACATGCATCGGAGTGTAGACTTCGCTAGTCAGCATCTAGATCGTATGAAGAGTGTGTATAGTGGTGCTAGTAGTAAGCTGGTCACAGAGCTCTGCACAGCGAAATGTAGACAACGAGAAGAAACTGATGATAAGGGCGAGCCGAGAATGGAGACAGTATATCCAGCCTTTGATGTGCTCTCGCTGTATAGCATTATGAATGTGGTGACAAAAGATTAGAAACGGAAGCGATGAAGTATCAAGTAGAATTCTTCTCTAACTGGCACTGTGGCTCTGGTCAGGCGGCTGGAGCTGATGCTGATGAGCTGGTCATAAAGGACCCAGATGGGCTCCCCTTTATCCCAGGCAAGACAATCAAGGGATTACTACGTGAGGCTGTGGCTAGTGTGCTACACTTTAGGGGTGGTGATGATGTGACACTTGTTGACGCGCTCTTCGGTAGTGAAAAACAGCAAGGCAAGCTACACTTTACCAATGCCTCTCTGAGTGATGCTCTGACACAGCATATAAAAAGCTCTGAAGCGTGTAAGGCACTACCCGCTATGCTATACCAAACCCTGGCCTCTACGGCGATAGGAGATGATGGCCTAGCTAAGGATCATAGTCTGCGACGTATCCAGACGACTATCCCGTGTACGCTATATGGCGAGATCATAGGCTTGGAGTCTGAGGAGCAAGAGGCGCTGATGGAGGACGCTTTGCACTTTGTCAAGCGACTAGGCTTAGGTAGGAATAGAGGCTACGGCCGTTGCAAACTTTCTAGAGTAGAGTAATGATGGAGGTATTGAAGTTTAAGTGTGAGCTGCTGTCTGATATCGTACTCAACGATACGCCAGCTACCGAAGGTAAGGCGCAGACGCTACCCTTTATCCCCGGGAGCAACTTCCTGGGGGTGGTAGCTAGCAAGCTATATGATAAGGAGGATGAGCGTAGCTTCTTGATATTTCATAGTGGTCATGTGCGGTTTGGTGATGCCAACCCCTCTCTAGGAGATCGCCGTAGCGTGAAGATCCCCGCCGCCATCTATAGTCCCAAGCGAGACGGTATAAAGCGGGGGGGCTATGTAAACTATCTCATCCCTGATCCAAGCAGTGCAGAGATGAGAGCGAAGCAGCTCAAGCAGGAGCGCAATGAGTTTTATGTCTTCGATGAAAGTCAGGCCTATGAGGTTAAGGTGGATAAGAGCTTCTTCATCAAGTCTGCCTATGACTCAGCGAGACGTCGTGCTCAGGACGAGCAAATGTTTGGTCTAGAGGCACTGCAGCGAGGTGTGACGCTATACTTCTCAGTCGAGATAGATGAGGAGGCGCAAGCTTACCGCGAGGAGATCATCACGGCACTGGTCGGGCAGCGACATATCGGACGCTCGAGGACGGCTCAGTTTGGACTCGTGGAGATCTCTCCGTATGACTTCGAGGAGCCGACGAGTACGGATAAGGCTGTCGAGCTAGGGACGGCTGGTCGGTGCGTAGCCGTCTATGCGGACTCTAGGCTGATCTTCCTAGATGACAACGGCTATCCGAGCTTTCACCCCACGGCTCAGGAGCTAGGCATAGAGGAGGGGCAGATCCTGTGGGACAAGTGTCAGGTACGCACCTTCCAGTATGCTCCGTGGAACTACAAGCTCCGCGCCTATGACTCTGACCGATGTGGCTTTGAGAAGGGGAGTGTCTTTATCGTTCAGACAAATGCGCAGGGGCTACATAATAGGTACATCGGGAGCTACTGTAACGAGGGCTTCGGGCGAGTCCTCTACAACCCTGCCTTTCTCCAGGCAGACCCTACTACGGGACGCTCTAGCTATCGCTTTATGAAATCTTCTACGAGTCAAAAAGACAGTGCTACTCCAGCTCCTGAAGCCTTACCGGCACTCACTGGGGCTGACCAGTTGCTGTGGAACTATCTAGAGAGTAGAGTCTCTCGTCAGAGCGAGCAAAACAAGGTCTGGAATGTGGTAAATAGCTTTGTCAAGGAGCATGGAGGACTATTCAAGAGAGATGAAGCCTTTGCCTCTCAGTGGAGCTCTATCCGCAACTTGGCTATGGTCGCAAATAGTCCTGACAACTTGATTGGGGCTATCGAAGGCTATCTCAATCATGGCGTAGCAAAGGATAAGTGGGAGAAGAACGGGCGCAAGAAGGTGCTAGACAAGTTCCTAGATGAACATCAAAACAGTGGCTCTCTGCAAGAACTCGTGATCAACCTAGCCTCTATGATGGGCAAGCACTGCTCAAACAACAACTAACCCCCCTCTCTGAGAAGATATGGCACAAACATTTTATCCAATCCGATACACAGCGCGGATCATCATCGAGACCACTAGCCCGCTATCCATAGGGTGTGGAGATAAAAACATAATGACCGATGCGCCAGTCCTGCGAGATGTCAATGGCTACCCTTTTATACCAGGTACTTCGCTCTCAGGTGTGATACGTCACTCGCTGGAGTCTCAAGAGCTAGGCAACACCCTCATGGGTTGGCAAGACCCGCGGGGTGGTGAGGGCTCTCGTCTCATCATCAGCGATGCTAAGATCCTCAACAGCCGTGGAGAGGTGGTCGATGGCTTGGCACCCCGTGACACAGCAGATGCTGTACTTGAGGCTTATCAGGTGTTACCGATACGACAGCATGTACGTATAGGGCAGCGAGGCAGTGCGGAGCAACGAGGTAAGTTTGACGAGGAGGTGGTCTTCCGGGGTACGCGCTTCTGCTTTGATATGGAGCTTATTGCCGTGGAGGATCGAGAGGAGGCGGACTTTCTTAAGATTATTGACACGATCGGCTCCGAGGCTTTCCGTCTGGGAGGCGGTAGTCGCAAGGGCTTCGGGAGTATACGGGTGATCTCGGCTCTCTATCGCAAGCTAGACCTAAGCCAGGAGAGCGATCTAAGACTCTATCTAGACAACACTTCTAGTCTGCGAGACGGACGAGAGGGCTTCGCATCTTACGAACTAAAGCCTATCGAGGGTGAGGCTACGCTTCACTATCAGATCTCATTGCAGCCTGTAGACTTCCTCATGTTTGGCTCTGGCCTTGGAGATAGTGAAGCGGATCGGGTCTACGTCTCTGAGCAGCAGATCGTATGGGATCAGGAGGGAGTAGGCTCTATCCAAGAGCGTACAGCATCGATCCTCATCCCGAGTTCTTCGGTCAAGGGAGCTCTATCGCATCGCACCGCTTACCACTACAATAAGCAGTGTGGCATCTTTGCCGACAGGCTGGAAGGGAGCGACTTAGAGAAAAAACATACGGGCCAAAACAACAAAGCTGTGCGTCTCCTCTTCGGAGGCGAGGAAGATAGTCAGGGTCGCAACAAGCGACGTGGCTGTGTGCTCTTTACCGATCTCTTTATGGAGCGTCCAAATAGTACAGAGGATCATGTCTTCAATCATGTCAAGATCGATCGCTTTACAGGCGGAAGCGTCGGAGGCGCACTCTTCTCTGAGAAGGCGGTCTATACCAACGCTCAGGAGATCAAGCTAGATATCTTCGTCGACAAGCAAGCTCTAGAGCAAGAGGAGCGTGAGCAAGTTAGCAAGGCTATCACCGCTTTCGAGAGTGCTCTGAGAGATCTCTGTAGTGGGATGCTTCCCTTAGGAGGTAACGTAAACAAGGGGTATGGACGATTCAGTGGTTCAATCAAAAGAAATGGCGAGACACTATGAGAGTAGAGATTCAAGATATTAATACCGAGCTGCGCTATGAGGGCTACCTCTGGCTGAGTAATGCTGATGCACCCATAGAGTATAGCGACAGCCCTCTGGATATGACGCTCTTTGAGGGGGCTAACCCATTCATCAGAGAGGGTTACCTATATAGTCAGGAGGGTAAGTGCTCCCTAACTATCAAGCATGCTGATGGTCACTACCTAATCAATCAATATGATGTCCTAGAGGAGGATCTCAATGACCCAGAGGTGGAGCAGCTTCGCTTCGTGACTCATCGGATGTCTCAGCGCTATCTCAAGTTTCTTCGCTACTGGAGGGAAGATAAGTCGCCTGCTTGCTTAGACCTCCCCGTGAAGGTCTTCGACCGCATCGTATTTGTTGGATTTGAAAAGTAATACGCTATGTCAGTACACGCACCATTTAACTTCATACCTCTGTCCGACCAGGTATACTTTCCCTCGTGGGCAGACCAGATCTCACACGATGTGCCGTTTTCTGATGGCGTAAGTGGCAAGATCCGGCTTACGATCACGGCTGAGAGCGATATCTTCGTTCGCAATGGACAGAGCAAGGATGCTGAGGACAACCGCTTTAGCCAAGTGTCAGGTCGCTACTTCATCCCAGCCACCTCTATCAAGGGGGAGGTCCGCAATCTTATGGAGATCATGAGCTTCGGAAAGATGAACCTCGACACACGGGCCAAGTTTGCACAGAGAGAGTGGAATAACACAGCCCTATACACAATAAAGGATCCAAATGTGCAGCGGGAAATTCGTTGTGGCTACCTGCGTAAGAAGGGTGATGACTACGAGATCGTAGACCATGGTAGACCGCTTCGCATTAGTCATCAAGCTATAGATGATTGGTTTGGGGGAGAGGTACTAAAGAAACACTTTAGTCGTAATTCGAATTTTGACATCAACAAGACGACAAAAGAGGGCGGTCAGACATTTGACCCTAAGACAGCAGCCTTTAAGTATCATCTCTTTAAGGATGAAGATCTCGAAAATATCTCCTTCACTGAAGTCCGAACCAACACCTTCACCTATGTGATCTGTGCAGATCGGGGAGAGATTACTGGCGACATAGTCTTCACTGGGTCTCCAGACCAATGGAAGAAGGAGCGTGGTATGAACGCTGGCAAGTTTTACGAGTTTGTCTTCTCGTCACAGGGGATGAGGTGCTATAGCCTGTCAGAGGAGGAGTTTGAGCATTACGAATTCATCTACAAGGACTCTGACGACTGGAACTACTGGAAGTCTCACCTCACAGACACAGACAAAGGCGTACCTGTATTCTTTCGTACAGAGGACAACCAGATCAAAGACTTCGGATTGGCACTGCTCTATAAGTTGCCCTATGACAAGACGCCTTATGACTTACTTCCTCAAGCCCATAAGGAGGAGGCAATGCACGATCTTGCCGAGTGCATCTTCGGCTACACCAGTAGGACGGACAGCTTGAGAGGGCGTGTACAGTTTTCCAATGCCTTCTCTACAAACGCTGAGCCCAGCGAGGAGGTCACGCTAGTCTTGGGGACTCCGAAGGCCTCTTACTATCCAATATATATCGAGCAGAAGGGGAGTAATGCTCGCACGGGTCAATATCAAACGTACAACAATGGCCGTCTTGCAGGCTGGAAGCGTTATCACGTCAGGGATGGTGTGTGGCAGAAGAGCCTAGGCAATGAGAATCTTGACTCAACGCTCACCCCTGTTCGCAGTGGTGCGACCTTTACGGGTGATATCGTCTTTCACAACCTGCGTCCTATCGAGCTGGGTGCACTGCTCTCGGCTCTTACATTTCATAGTAATTCAGATTGCTATTACCACCAGTTAGGTCAAGCCAAGCCTTACGGCTATGGACGCTGTCGCTACTCAGTGACACTGGAGGGTGAGGGGCTTGAAGAGCCGAACTACTATATGGGTCACTTCGAGCATGAGCTGAGTGATAATCTCGGCACATCTTGGCATCAGTTGCCTCAGATTCAAGAACTCTTTGCGCTTGCGGGTAGTGCGGTATCTAACGAGGCAGAAGAGTACAAGTATATGCGCTTGTCTACGGATCCTAGAGTTAATGAGTTCCAGGATGCCAAAGGTGGACAAAATGGAAGAGGCGATAAGTACTACTTACCCCGCTTTAGTGAGCTATCCTCAGAACACGCCTCAGGTCCTGACTCTCTATCGGAGGGTATTGAAGAGCAGATCAAAGCTCAACAGTTAGAGACCCTAAAGGCCGAGTACAATCAACGCCTAGAGGAGCTTGACAACTTATCCCTAGAGGAGGCCATACGGCAAGCAGAGGAGGTATTGACTCGTTTGAACGAAAAGATGGCACACCGCATGGATGGCGACATATATGCTCTCTACGAAGACTTCAGAGAGACGTTTGAGGCTAAGAAGAGTGCACTTGAAGATCTGCAACGTCAACGAGCGGAAGAGAAAGCTCGAGCTGAGAAGAGCGCAGCCCGCTATGAAGCTGGCTTGGAGGGTAAGCTAAGTGCTACGAAATCTCTAAATGCCAATCTAAACAGCATCAATCGGTGGTTGGAGGCTGTACAGGAGCAAGAGGACCGCAAGGCTCTCAACGAGGAGGAAGTTAAGCTCATCGCTCAAGTCTTCCAAGAGTCCTACGACACGGCTAACGCCAAGGGTAAAAAGAGTTGGAAGAATGGTAGTGCTAAGCGTACTGTGGCGAAGGTGCTGGGACAACCCTTGGCAGATGAAATCTTTGGGCTTCTAAGTATTAAGTAGCTATGAGCAAGACCATCGTATCGATCCTGAGCGATCATCTCCTGCCCAACTTCCTTTTCATCAAGGAGATGGAGGGGCAGTATAGCGATCTGCTCTTCGTGAGTACCCCACAGATGGAGATGCAAGAGAAGGCGATGCACCTCGAGGTAGCTTTAGGTCGTAAGGAGGGGAGTGCGCGGCGCATTGTCGTCGCCAACGACAACTATAAGGAGATCCTAGACGCCCTGCATGCGGAGCGACTCTCTGATAGCGTGGAGTATGTCGTCAATATAACGGGTGGCACCAAGACTATGTCGCTCGCTGTGCATGAGTACTTCTGTCAGTTCAACGCCAGCTTCGTCTATGTCCCAATAGGCAAAAACAGCTACTACGACTTCTCCACAGATCAAACCCATTCGCTGGACTATAGGGTCAGTCTCAATGAGTACTTCACACTCTACGGCTTAGCGTATGACTATGACAATGGCTTAATCTGTGGAGCACAGAAACCATTCAAGCTCTTCAACGAACAGAAGATGAGCAACTTCTACCTCACCGAGGAGCTTAGATACGCTCAGAAAGCCTCACTACCAGAGCTACGTCGCTACCTCGGAGGAGAGTGGTTTGAGGAGTATGTCTATCTACGCATCAAGCGAGACTTCAAGCTGAGAGACGAGGATATAGCTAAGTCGGTCAAGATCTGCCGTCTCTCCTCTACGTCCAATGATAATGAGCTAGACGTGGTTTTCGTCAAGGACAACGCCCTCTACGTCATCGAGTGCAAGGTCTCCATGACAGGCTACGGCAAGGTGCCCAAGTCTGTGGTCGACGAGTACCTCTACAAGCTCGCAGCCATCAGCAAGGACTTCGGGCTGCGAGTCAACTCCTACATCTTTACGCTACACCAAATGTGGCGCTTCGCAAAGGCTACACAAGAAAACATGAGTAAGCGTATGCGCATCTTAGGCATACGAGACATTATCGACGGCCCTAAACTAACACAACCCCTAAAACTGTAAGACCAATGCCACACCGCAAAGTATTTATCTCCATACTAGGAACGAGTAATTATGGCTCGTGCCAATATACACAGGGAGACTTTATCTCCTCTGAGACACACTTTATACAGGAGGCGACGCTGGAGTTTCTCAATGTAAAGGAAACGTGGACGGCACAAGATATCGCTTACATTTTTCTCACACCTACTGCGAGGACTTCCAATTGGCAGGAAAAGACACTCAATTGGAAAAAAGAGGAAAAAGGCTACCGAGGATTGGAACCCATACTAGAGGAGATGGAGCTCCCTTGCCCTATTGAGACCGTTAACATCACTGAAGATGGCGACGAGCAGGGACTATGGAGCGTCTTTCAAACTATCTACGACAAGCTCCAGGAGGGCGATGAACTATACATAGACATCACCCACAGCTTCCGCTACCTCCCTATGCTACTGCTCGTACTGTGCAACTATGCGAAGTTCTTAAAGCAGACGAAGGTCGTCCACATCTCATACGGAAACTATGAGCCAAATGAGACCGTCAATCCCCTTGTCGACTTGATGCCACTCGTTGAGGTGCAGAACTGGACCTTAGCAGCCTCAGACTTCCTACGCAATGGACGTACCTCTATTCTATCAGAACTAGCGGGTGAAAGGATAACTCCAATACTACAAAAAAAAGAAGGAAGCAATGAAGCTGCAATTTCTCTTAATCAGTTTAGAGAGAAACTTGATACTGTTTCTCTAACCCTAACCACTATACGGGGAAAGAGGATTGTCGATGGTAGCATATTTCAAAACTTATCCAAAGCAATCAAAAAGCTGGATGCTAGCTTAATCAAACCAATGGTGCCATTGATAGATAGAGTCAGAAGTTCGTTTGAACCTTTTGAAGGAACACCTAACTTTAAGAATGGCTTTGTTGCTGCTCAGTGGTGTTATGATAAGCAACTCTACCAGCAGAGTATTACAATCCTACAGGAGACTCTAAAGGGGTATACTGCATATCAGGCAGGGTATAGCTTCAATAAGGAATTCATCGATGTTAAGTTCTACTTAGAGATGGCAGGAAAAGCTTTTTATATCGCCACACAAGAAGATCAAGCTGAGGAAAAGTGGAATTTGGGACTCGATTCCGACAATATTGAACAAGGGAAGTCTTTCGTCAGGAAATGTCTGAAACTTCCTATAGTAAAAGAGTTATCTGGACTCTATGGAAAGATTGGCAGATTACGAAATGACTTCAATCATGCAGGATTTCGAGGAGATGCAACTGGGGGACAAAAGATCCCTGCTGAAATAAAAGATTTACTTGATCAAGTAAGCTTGTGGATTGAAGAGAATGGTGATGCCACGACTCCGCATTGTGAATCCTCTACGCCACTCTTCCTGAATCTCTCCAATCACTCGTCAGACAAGTGGAGCAAGGCTCAGCTTGATGCCGCAAGAGCGTACGGCGAGGTGGTGGATATGCCCTTCCCCGAGATAGATCCAGGAGCTACTACTGAGGAGATTCACAGGCTCGCTGAGGAGTATGCAGATAGGATCACGAGTAGCTACCTAGGTCGTGACTTGATGACTGTCCACCTTATGGGTGAGATGACCTTCTGCTTTCGCCTTGTCACCCTGCTACACGCACGAGGCGTCCGCTGTGTCGCATCGACTACGCAGCGCAAGACGAGCGAACTAGAAGGTGGCAAGAAAGAGTCTATCTTTGAGTTTCAGGCATTTCGAGAGTACTAAAGCAGATCCGTGTGGCAACTCTCTACAAGCAAGACCTTACAGATAGGTAGACCCTGATGCACACAGACCATTATCATGACTATGAGCGAGACCAACTTAGTCCTGACTGCTGATCAGAGCAAAGCCTTGGCTCAGATCCAGAGCTTCGTAGAGCAAGAGGCTAGCAGAGTACTCATACTCTCGGGCTTTGCTGGTACCGGCAAGACCACGCTCATGCGAGAGCTCGTCGACTGGCTTTTCGCAAGTGAGAGACGCTTTGTGATGCTCGCCTCCACGGGACGAGCTGCCAAGGTGCTGAGTGACAAGGTGGGAGCTAATCGCAAAGCGACATCGGCACCAGACCCAGAGACTGCAAATACGGTTGATGTGACGAGATTTGCTCAGACCATACACCACTACATCTACAAGTTTATTGGATTCAATAAAGACATCAATAAGATGCTTAAAGAGATTGAGGCCAATGACAATGTAGACAATACGGGACAGCTGCTACTGCAGTTTGGCAAGCAAGACGCTAAGACGGAGGAACCCTCCATGCTCTATATCGTAGACGAAGCCTCTATGGTGTCTGACCTCAAGGAGCCGAACCCTAGACAAGCGATCTTTGGATCAGGTAGGCTACTTAAAGATCTCCTTGATATCAATCCGCAGGGCAAGTTTATCTTCGTAGGCGATCAGTGTCAGCTTCCCCCTGTAGGTCAGAGCGACTCGCCTGCGCTCTCGCAGAGCTACCTCTATGACAACTTTGGCATAGAAGCTGAGGAGGTGAGACTGACAGAGATAGTGCGTCAGGCGAAGGACAATGATATCATACTAGCCGCTGATAGAGTCCGTAAGCTCTATGAGGATCCCCCAGCTGTAAGGTGGGGTAAGCTACCGCTACGCAACTATAAGGACATAGAGCTCGTCGATAGTAGTAAGACTCTTTTGGATAGCTACATAGCAGACGTGCGCAGGGTAGGCTACACAGCTGCGACACTCCTCTGCACGACCAATAGACTCTGCAATCAGCACGCCAAGACGATTCGCCCAGCACTAGGCTTTACCGATACAACGCTGATGGAGGGTGAGCTACTCCTCGTCACACAAAACAACTTACCCTCCAATCTGCGCAACGGAGATCTCGTGCGAGTAGTCGCCTTGGGTCAGAGAGAGCGGCGAGCTGGACTCACCTTCCTCCGAGTAGAAGTCATGGAGATAGCCTCACGCCAGCTCTTCTCGCTACTACTCATCGAGGATATACTCTATTCAGGCTATAGCAATCTAGACCAAAGTGCACAGAAAAGGCTCTTCATCGACTTTCACATCAGGATGCGGGAGCGGGACATCAAGCAGCGAAGCAAGGAGTATGAGGAGCAGATGTTTAGAGACCCCTATCTCAATGCGCTCCGAGCCGTCTATGGATACGCTTTGACCTGTCATAAGGCGCAGGGTGGGGAGTGGCCTCACGTGTATGTCTCTATACCGCGCAACTTCACCCTCGAAGCCAAAGCTGCCGCCTACCAGTGGCTCTACACAGCGATGACACGAGCCAGCGAGCGTCTCTACCTCGTCGATGAATTCTATATAGAGGGTTATAACAGAGTCTCTCTAGACAACCCCAACATCGTAGCTATACTATAAGAAAGACTTTAGAGCGGAGTAATATGGAGCTAATACTAAATACTTATGGCATCTCTCTCAATCGTGATAATGAGGGTTTTGTCATCTCATCTCATGATGGTAAGCAGCGAATCCCAGCTCAGAGTGTCAAGAGTATACAGGTCTGTAGAGGGGTGCAGATAACGAGTGATGCAGTCATGCTAGCCCTCGAGCATGAGATAGAGATCATGTTTATGGATCAGACTGGTACACCTATAGGGCGTGTATGGAGTCCACGCTACGGGAGTATCTCATCAATACGTAAGGGGCAACTTAACTTTAGCTATTCGCACGATGCGGTTGATTGGATTAAGAAGATTGTCAGCCAAAAGATTGAGAATCAGCAAGCCATGATGCTCCTTCTCTCTACCCCTGATCAACCTAGTCCCACTACAGAAAAAAGTGTCAGACGACTAGAGGACTACCGTAAGAAGATCAGTATGCTAGAGGGTGAGGTTGTCCACGATATCGCTGCTACACTACGAGGCTGGGAGGGGCAAGCTTCTCGTATATACTTTGCCACGATAAATGAATACCTCCCCGAGCCCTTTCGCTTTGAGGTCAGGAGTCAGCGCCCAGCCCTTGATGTTGTCAATGCTTTTCTCAATTATGGCTATGGCATTCTCTATGGACGTATTGAAGGGATTATGATCAAGGCTGGCATTGATCCGTATATTGGCATTATGCACCGAGACAACTATAATCGACCAGTCTTGGTGTACGACATCATCGAGCTATATCGTATTTGGGTAGACTATGTTGTTTACACACTAGTAGCGCAAGGTGTCGTTACAGACGAGTACTACTCAGTACGTTCTGATGGAAGCTACTGGCTTGAACCCTTGGGGCGTCGTATACTTATTCAGTCGCTCAATGATTATATGGACGAAGTGATCGCCATAAAGGGCGTAAGTCGCTCCCGACTTACCTCTATGAAACTCTATATCCAGTCTCTAGCACAGAAATTTAAGCAGTTTGAGCGATGAATATGTACGGCACCAATATTCAGTCTCCTGCAGATGAACTCAGAAAGGTGGAGGAGGAGCGTATCTTCCATAGTTTGCGTCATCCTAAGCCAGAGATTGTAGCTCGCATACAGCAACTGCGGATTATCTACTCCATAGATGTCAAGCAATATGCGAACCTAAAGCGACGGCTCCCATATTTTGTCTGTGGAGTCTTTGCGCCACCTTATCGCTGCAAAGATCACTTTGCCTATACAGAGACTTTCATTGTAGATATAGACCATATAGCATCCAAGGGGTTGTCGCTCACATCCTTGCGTCAGCGTATTCAATCAGATCCACAGGTTATGATGTGCTTTGCATCACCTAGCGAGGATGGTCTCAAGGTGATGTTTCGCCTCAAAGAGAGATGCTACGATGCGGGGCTATACACGATATGCTACAAAGCTTTTATTCGGATCATCCGAGATTTTGTGTGATGACCTGATCGTGGGCTAAGAAAGAAG
>OHSG01000273.1_pt1 | contig 25784 bp, 21 predicted proteins | sample 1578601 | NCBI WGS metagenome assembly OHSG01 (sample SAMEA3879534, study PRJEB24766) | human gut metagenome | biome: human-associated habitat; feature: feces | place: USA | collected 1985/1987
TAAAATACTATTAAACACTAAAAAAACAGATCAAATTCCCTGTCCTCTATGATATACAAAAAACGTTAAACGAGTCGATATGCAATATTTATAAGGGAAGATTCCATATGTATTAATAAAGGATTTATGTTTTTATACTTACTTTTGCCAGAAAAAATGGCAGAAACTTTTTACCATGAATAAAGAAAAGCGAATACTGGTAGGCATGAGTGGAGGAATAGACAGTTCCGCTACCTGCATCATGCTGCAAGAGCAGGGCTACGAAGTAGTAGGTGTAACCATGAGAACCTGGGACATTCCTTCCCATTTCTCCACTCCCGGACAAGAACAGCCCGACGAAGTACTGGAAGCGCAGGCACTGGCAGAACGATTAGGTATAGAGCACCATGTAGCCGATGTCCGCAAGGAGTTTAAAGACGTAATTGTACGCTATTTCATCGACGAATATATAAAAGGGCGTACTCCGAATCCCTGCGTCATGTGTAATCCGCTATTTAAGGAACGTATACTTTGCGAATGGGCCGACCGGACCGGATGTGCACAGATTGCCACCGGCCATTATTGCCGGATGGAAGACCGGAACGGACACCGTTATATCGTTACCGGCGATGACGCCACAAAAGACCAGTCATACTTTCTTTGGAAACTGCCGCAGGAAATATTAAAGCGGATGGTATTCCCGTTGGGAGGAATGACCAAGGCAGAAGTGCGTGATTATCTTGCCAGCAAAGGCTTTGAGGCAAAAGCCCGTGGAGGGGAAAGTATGGAAATCTGCTTCATCGACAAAGACTACCGGGAGTTTCTGAGAGAACATTGCCCGGACATCGACCAGCGTATCGGTCCGGGATGGTTTGTCGACAGCAAAGGTTTAAAACTGGGACAGCATAAAGGATTTGCCTATTATACCATCGGACAACGAAAAGGCTTGGAAATTGCCCTCGGACATCCGGCGTACGTACTTAAGATTAATCCTGCCAAAAACACCGTCATGCTGGGCGACGCAGAACAACTGAAAGCAGAATACATGCTGGTAGAAGACATCAACGTAATAGACATGAAAGAGCTATTGGAATGTCCGAACTTATCTGTACGTATCCGCTACCGCAGCCGCCCCATCCCCTGTCGCATTGCACTGCTCGACGACACACACCTATTGGTGAAGTTCGAAGCGGAAGCATCGGCTATCACTCCGGGACAGTCTGCCGTATTCTACGACGGTGGAAGAGTATTAGGCGGAGGATTTATCGCCTTCCAGCAAGCCATCAAGAAGCTGGCAGCCGAAAATAAAGAAAAATTTTAGTCGTTTAGCCCTTCACCCCCCTTCACATTACAGCAACCACAAGGCTACCAACGGAAGGAGAATCCCTTCATTTAAGGCTAGCGTGAAGGGTGTGAAGGGCAAAACCAGCAACATTTCAAAAAAAATATCGGGAGATTCCGTAAAAAACCTCCCGATATTTTTTCAGAATTTGTACAAAAGAAAAAATCTTTTGTACAAAAAATAAATCCTTTTTCGGCCTCAACGATACGAATCGGCAAACTCTTTCGAAACAGAGTTATTGACACTTTTGCAGACATCCGCACTGAAATCCATACCGCAGCGAATAATCTCATCCCAATCCTTTTCGCTCAGTTCTGCCAAGTCATCGCGACGGACACGGTATTTCAGCAGTCCGTACACGACTCCGGCATTGAAATTATCGCCGGCACCTATCGTACTGACAGCCTTCAGCGGAGTGACCGGATAATCCTTGCATACATTTTTCGTACGCAAGCGCACATCTCCTCCTGCATCGGTACAGATAAAATTCGGACAATAAAACGCTACGTGATTCCGATAGACCTTGTCGGCATCCGACTGACGGAACATATTCTGGAAATCCTCGGTCGAGCCCCTCAGAATATCCGTATATTCAAAATTCTCAATGATGGTAGGCATCAGCTTGATCGCCTCATTGACATGCGTACTGCGGAAGTTCACATCGTAATAAATAATGGCTCCCGCCTCATGTGCCTTGTCGAGCAACTCCTTTACCTTGTCGCGCAACACAGGCGTAATGGCAAAGTACGAACCAATCATGATGATATCGTCGCTCGACACGTCTGGCATATTCACATCCAGCCTTTGCCGGGGATAATCCTTGTAGAAAATATATTCGGCATCGTTGTTTTCATTCAGAAAAGCCAGCGATACAGGCGATTTTCCTTCCGGGAATACATTTACATTCGCCGTATCCACCCCATTGTTTCGCATGTTTGCCAGAATCATCTCTCCCACACGGTCGTTTCCCGTTTCACTGATAAAAGTAACATTCTGCCCCATTCTTCCCAGCGAGATCATGGCATTGTATACCGAACCACCCGGCACAGCAGCCTCCGGTTGTCCGTCGCGGAAAAGAATATCGAGAATCGTTTCTCCAATACCGATAACCTTTCTCATAAATTACTCCTTATATATATTATTTGCTCAAAGCCCGGGAGCGCTCACCCAGATAGCCCCCGTGATGACGTTTACTATATTCTTCGATGGTAAATCCGGTCTGCTTCATGGTCTCTACCACCAGAATATCGCCGATAACGGTCATGACGGTAGTAGAAGTTGTAGGAGTCATACCCAGCGGACACACCTCGTCCGGATGTCCGGTAGCCAGACAAATATCAGCAGCCTCTGCAAGCGGGCTGCCCGGATTTCCGGTGATGACAATCTTTTTCAGCGACGGATTCAGGCGATGCGCCAGTTCGGTAAGTTCCACGATCTCACGCGTCTTTCCGGAGTTGGAAATCAGCAGCAGCAAATCATTCTCCTGCAAAATACCTAAGTCGCCATGTTGTGCCTCACTCGGATGAAGGAATACGGAAGGAATGCCCGTAGAGCAAAAAGTAGTAGCAATATTCATAGCAATCTGTCCTGCTTTTCCCATTCCGCTGGTTACGAGCTTACCTTTCTTGCAATGCACTTGTTCTACAATCAGTGCCACTGCCTTCTCGTAAGCATCCGTTACAGGAATGTTCAATACAGCCTGCGCCTCGCGCTGCAACAGTTCGTGAATAGAAGAAATCATATGTAAGATATTTAATGTTTTAATAATTAAGAATTCAGTAATTGCGTCAGTTCTTCGAATGTATTTGCCACGGCAAAATAGTTCTTCAACGGACGATGTGCGAAATGCTGTGTCTCCAGCCCTGAAAGGAAATCGAGAATCCCGTTCCAAAACCCGTTCACATTATAGAAAATCACTTTCTTCTCGTGATAGCCTATCGTAGCAGAAGCCATGACGTGAAAAATCTCATCCAGTGTACCTACCCCTCCAGGCAAGGCTACCACCACATCTGCCTCCTGCAACATAATATCTTTCCGGTCGCTCAGGTTGACTGCCCGAAAGGTCACGTCGAGCAAATCGCTTACCGCAGCTCTCTCTTCCAGCTTGGTAGGAACTACTCCCATAATCATGGCACCATTCTCCTTAGCCGCACGGGCAACCGCTTCCATCAGTCCGGTATTCGAACCTCCATATATCAGCCATTTGCCTGTCTGTCCCAGCCAGGTACCCAGTTCGGCAGCCTTTTCAGCGTAAACTGCATCAATGTGATCGGATGCAGAACAGAATATCGCAATTTTATTCATAATGTATTACTTTAAGCCACACAGCCAGATTGACACAATCTTACTCGATGACTGTGCAACCGGCAGTGAGAGAATCAATATTCTTGCAAATATCCGTATTTTTTTCAGTTACTACAATAAGTATTATTGTATTTTTGCACCCAAAATCAATTCAAAGGAGAAAACTTATGCCATACAATACTTTTATCTTGCCCAACGGACTGCGTATCATTCATACCCCAAGCATGACCAACGTAACGTATTGTGGTTTCGCCGTCGATGCCGGTACACGTGATGAGCTCCCCGACGAGCAGGGTATGGCTCATTTTGTAGAACACCTTATATTTAAAGGTACTCGCAAGCGACGGGCATGGCACATCCTGAACCGCATGGAAAATGTGGGAGGCGACCTGAATGCCTATACTAATAAGGAGGAAACCGTGATATACAGCGCTTTTCTGAAAGAGCATTTTGCCCGTGCCGTAGAGCTACTGACCGACATTGTTTTCCACAGCACTTTCCCCGAGCAGGAGATTGCCAAGGAGGTGGAAGTCATCATCGACGAAATACAGAGCTACGAAGACAGCCCGGCAGAACTGATATTCGATGATTTTGAAGAACTGATTTTCCCCGACCACCCGTTAGGACGCAACATTTTAGGGACACCGGAACAGCTTCGCCGTTTCGGCAGCCAGGATGCTCTCCGCTTTACGGGCAGATACTACCGACCTTCCAACATGGTTTTCTTCGTACAAAGCGACATCGATTTCAAACGTATTGTCCGCACAGTAGAAAAAGCAATGGCAGAAATCCCGTTCTCTGCGGTAGAAGGTTACCAACGGCAAGCCCCTCTGCCCTATCAGCCCCAACAGCTTACACTGCACAAAGATACCCATCAGGCTCACGTCATGATCGGCGGGCGCGGATACAATGCATACGATGAACGCCGGACGGGTCTATACCTTCTTAATAATATACTGGGAGGCCCCGGCATGAACAGCCGGTTGAACATATCGCTGCGCGAAAAGCGCGGACTGGTATATACCGTAGAATCGAACCTGACTGCCTATACCGACACCGGGACATTCTGCATCTATTTCGGCTGCGATCAGGAAGATGCCGACTACTGCGCCGAACTGGTACATAAAGAACTGAAAAAGCTACGCGACCATACCCTGACCTCTTCACAGCTTCATGCTGCCAAAAAACAAATCATCGGACAAATCGGTGTAGCAAGCGACAACTTTGAGAACAATGCACTCGACATGGCCAAATGCTTTCTTCACTATAAACGTTACGAAGAAAAAGAAGAAGTATTCCAGCGCATCGAATCGCTGACAGCTACGGAGCTTTTGGAAATAGCAAACGAAATGTTTTCCGAAAATTACCTGTCTACACTAATATACAAATAGGACAAGCATATACAAATTTGTCTATTCGTCAAAATAACTTATATTTTTGACAAATCAAACATATTTGACAAATAAAAATTTTTGTCAGTCATACATATTTCATAAATTTACCCCATAATTAATGTTAACAGACTCTATTTGTCTGTAAAGTATATTATGGAGGACAACGTATTTATATTAGAGATTACTTCGGGAATATGCTGCATACTAACAGCAATATTCCTGCATTATTCTGCTATTCCCAAGAGTAGCAATAAGAAGAACTATCAGAAAGGATATAATTTAGTAAAAATAGCCTCCCTATTATTAGGAATAGCCGCTTTAGTCTTTGCAGCCACAGGAGGTCTGACGCAGACACATGGGAAAAGCAACTTCATCAACCTAATTCTGCCTGTAGAGACATTATTAATATTTTGGGTATTTATATACCCGCTTTACGAAAGGGAAAAACTAAAAAACTTCCTCAAGCATCAGGTTTTTTACACATCATTGCTCTTTGCAGCCAATGCCATTTACATATTTGTAGCCCATGGAGGCCCCGGCGAATGGTTCTACTATATATTAGTATCTTGCTACGTAATACAATTTGTCTTTTATACAATTATCTATATACACATCACCAAGATTTGGCTAAGAGGAAAAATCTGGGAAACAGGGAATTTTAAAAAATACCCACTCCGCACATGGGCGTCGGGTTTCATAATATGTATAATGGGAATCATGGCAGAAATTTTTCCAAATCCTATTTACCTGCAGATATTTACCTTATGTTACACCGTATTCTTTATTTCATTAGGCATACACTATCACAATTATAGCATAATCTCTCTAAATGAGCAAGCTGCCAAAGAATCAGGAACCCCCTCTGCAAACAAGGCAGAACAACCTCATCCCGAAGAGAAACGACACGGACAGAACAACGATATCATCAGAGAAAAGCTCAGAACCTGGGAGCAAAACAAAGGGTACATGAAATTAGGAATCACCATTCAAGACCTAAGTCGTGAAATTGGCGTAAACCGTACATATTTGTCAAATTACATAAACGAGACCTATCAGACAAATTTTAACGGATGGATAAACGACCTGCGTATAGAAGAAGCCAAACAGAAAATCATACAATCCCCCGAAATCAACCTGAGCGACCTGGCAGAAGCCGTAGGATTTGCCGACCAGGCACACTTCAGTAAGCAATTTAAACAAAAAGAAGGGATTCCCCCTTCTATCTGGAAGAAAGAGCATCGCCCTCCAAAGGAAAAGATATAAATTTCACACTTTTGTCAAAAAATACACAATTATATACAAATAGACAAGCAGTAGCGCTGTTTTTAGGGTTAGATTTGCACAACAAATAAAAAAGCGAAAAGAATAATAAAGAACATTATCAATTATCATTCATTAATTTTTAAAAGTATGAAGAAAAAATTCTATGGAGCCCTCGTATTAGGAAGCGTGCTTCTTGCAGGGGGAATGGTATCTTGCTCTGATTACGATGATGACATTGATAGCTTGAACAACCGCGTTACAGCTGTTGAACAGACTGTGAAGGAACTTCAAGACAAAATCAATGCTGGAGCTGTAATTACAGATGTACAGACTGTCGAAAATGGAGTAAAGGTTACTTTGAGCGATGGCAGTTCATTTACATTGGTAAATGGCAAAGATGGATCTGCTGGTTCAGTAGTAACAATGGGTTCAGATGGCTATTGGTATATTGATGGCCAGAAAACAGAGAATCCTTGGAAAGGTGAAAAAGGAGACAAAGGTGATCAAGGTGACCCGGGAACTAGTGGTACAACAGCACCTAGCAAATATTACGTACCTAACGAAGATGGTTATTGGTATGTAGTAAATGTTGCTGCTGACGGAACTGAAAGCGCACCAGAAAAGACTGATTCAAAATGGGCTCCTGAAGGCATGATGACTGCTGCATGGGATACTCAGAACGAAGTTTTGCTGGTTTCTGGAGTTAAAGATCATGAAGGAGTTCTGAGAATTGATCTGGGTACTAATTTGAAGGGATTGGTATTCACCCCATCATTGTATTTGGATGGTGTAGAAGGAACTCGCTATCCGTACATCAGTGGTAACTATAAGGAAGCTACTGGTGAAGCTAATGGTACAGCTTCAACAGGTGCAACTTTTACAATTCCGGGCAAAAATACATATGTAGACAAAGTAGCAGCTGCATATAATATCGGTGCTAATGATACCGTAGTTTATCATATGAACCCGACAAGTGCACAGGTTAAAGATGCAGACTTCCGCTTCCTCTACAATAATCCGGAATGGATAGAAAAGACCGAGACCCGTGCTAACGGCGTAACTGTAAATTACAACAATTACAATGAAAAGACTGCCGAAGGAGATTTGAAGGTTGGTTACCAGATCACAAATCCTGAATTATTGGAAAAACAAGATGCCAAGAAGATTTCTGTAATGGCATTGGAAGTTGAATTGGGTAACGATACTACTATTACATCAGACTACGCTGCAATCGTTCCAGCTGTAAGAACTTTAAAGGCTATTGCATTTAAAGAAAAAACAACTGAGATGTCAGACGGATATGACTTGTACGACACTGGTAAATTGGCTGTTGAAAAAGAAGCGAGTGTAGCTGTACAGTACAATGGTGGTTCTATTAATCTGAGTGACTTGCTGAATATCCACTATATACAAAATGACTGGGTAAAAGCATCTGATGATACAAAGCATGAGGTAATGTCATACGAACGTGCTAAACAATTCGGTTTGCATTTCGAATATGAAATGTTACCTTATACAACAGGAACAAACAATACCGAAGAAAATCAATATGGTGATGTTGATCTGTATACAGGTGAATTTACTCCTCATTATGTTAACGCAGATGGTGAATCTGTTGCTTGTCCAGATGACAAGACTTCTACAACTGGTATTTCTGCTGTAGGTCGCGAACCTGTTGTTATTGTTAAATTGGTTAACGAAAAGAGTGAGGTCGTTCTGGCTGGATACATCAAGATTAATATCGTAAAGAGTATTAGTGAAAATGATTTTGTTATAAAACCAGAACATAAAGAACCATATGTTTGTGGTGAATCAACTTGGGGTATTACATGGGATGTCATGTCTGGTAAGATTGTCGAATATCTTCATATGACTAAAGAAGAATTTAGAAATTCTTACGAGATGGCAACTGGTGAAACTTACATTAAGCAAAACGGTAAGTTAGTTAAAGTTACAAATAATGTATATGGTGATCTTACATACATACCTGATGATGATCAGGTTCCGACTACGAATGACATCTTCACATGGACAATGGATTTCGATGAAAGAACTAACATTAGTAAAGAAGTTGGACGCACTGTTACACTATATGCACGTTTCAATTCTAAGACAAGCAAAACAGACGTTGTTTATATCGGATTAACCACAACAATCGAAGCACAACCGGAAATAACATTTGGTGATAAGATTGAAAAATACTGGTACCCAGCTAACAAAGAGTTAGCAGCAAGAGACTTTGTTCGTATGAACGTGCCACGTCCAACCTCAAGTACTAAGCCAGAAGAAAGTGTTACATACTACGTTAAAGACTTGGACGATTACTATGAAGGAAATGAAGTGAAACTTACTCCTACTGCAGCCGCTCAAAACAGTTCATATGACTTGACTGCTCAGAACACTGATTACCACTATGAATTCTCTGAAGTACAACCAAAGATTGGTACATATCAGTTATATCGTGCTCAAGACAATGTACAAAAATTAATGTGCAATGAACAGGAGGTCGCAACAATTAATCCTGAAACAGGAGAGTTGACTTATGCTAGTACAGATATGGCTAAAGCAGTATTAAATGCATATGGTCACGAAGAAGCAGATGAAAAAGCAAACTATGCAAATGTAGACATCAAAGCTACATATGACGATTGCGAGTTAGCATTAGGCGAAACAAGCTTCAAAGTACGTTTCTTACGCCCTGTAGATATTTTGGATGGTGAAGATGCTACATTTGAAGATGCAGAAGCTAATGGTTCATCAGTAATTTTAGGAAAATTATTTGGACTTGAAGATTGGCGTGATGCTGCATTGTTAAAGGAAGTAAATGGCAAATATGTTAGCAATGTGGAAAATAATTGTGAGTTGTATAAGTATTATCAATTCAATACAATTAAGATTGACATTGCAAATGCACAAAGTGATTTGACTGGAACAATGAAACCAATTTCTGAAGTTACAGATAAGTTGGAATTATATGTTGAGGAAGGTGAAACAGCATACGAAGCAAATGAATCTGCTGAGGTAAGCATTTCAAATGTCGATGCATTGAATACAACTAAGATTGTTTATAAGAACAATGAAGGTAACGTTCAGGAATTCAACCTTATAATTCCTATTGAAATCAATTACTCTTGGGGTACATTGAAAGGTGAAATTAAAGCAGTTGTAAAATCGACTAAAGCTAATTAATCTTTAGAGATTCTTTAATAGGAAGGTGTACCTTTAAAAGGTACACCTTTTTTCATAAAACAAGAACAATGAATAAATTGATTAGATCCCTTATATATTTAGTACTCGTCGCATGTTTCTTAAACTCATGTAATGAACAAAAGAAAGAAGGCTCACGAGAAGGGACAGTTAAATCATGGGGAGAGGCAAAAGCTGAATTTGTTTCTGAACTCTCATCATCCGATACAGCTAATGTAAAAACGATGGCAATAAAATGCATGGATTTATTAAAATCTGACAGCATCGATCAAGCATTAGACATACTATATACAGTGGAAGGTACAAAATTGCGTAAATTATCTGAAGAAGAAAATGCCCGATTAAAAAATCGTTTTAAAATATTCCCCGTCATAGATTATAAATTTGAAGGGATGACATTTTCTACTCAAGGAAATAATGATGTAAAATTTACCTATTATTTCTCTAAATCAGAAAATACTCAAGATGCGCCTAAAGCTTTAGGCTTGATGTTTAATCCTATAAAAATAGACAATCAATGGTATCTTACCATGAAGAATATAGGACAAAGCAGTCAAGAGATGCAAAATCGTCCTACAGATAAATCTGTAGCTCCTGCTGAAATAACATTCTAAAAAGAATTCAACCTTAAAATATAACATTATGAAACTAAGAAGAAACCTTACAGCCGTTATGCTTGGAATAGGCATGACTTCCGTATTCGCACAGACTAATACAAGTCTGCAAATTAAAGAAGAAGGAAAGACTGAGTTTGTTCCTCACTGGTTTATGCAAGTACAAGCCGGTGCCGCACACACACGAGGTGAAGCTAAATTCGGAGATTTGATTTCTCCGGCAGCTGCCATCTACGGAGGTTATCAGTTTACACCGCTTTGGGGATTGCGTGCCGGAATCAGTGGTTGGCAGGCTAAAGGAGGATGGGCTGCCGATAATCAGCTTTACAAGTACAATTACTTGCAAGGAAATGTAGATGCTACACTGGATTTGAGCAATCTGTTCTGCCGCTATAATCCTGATCGTTTCTTCAATGCATACTTGTTCGCAGGTATCGGCCTGAATGGAGCGTTCAACAACGATGAAGCTGTTGATTTAGCCAATAAAGGCTATGAACTGCGTTACTTATGGAAGGATAATAAGATCAGTCCGGTAGGTAGATTCGGATTAGGTACTAACCTGCGACTGACTTCTCATCTCTTCTTCAATATTGAGGTGAATGCCAATGTGCTATCGGATAAGTTTAACTCGAAGAAGGCTGGCAATGCAGACTGGCAGTTTAACGCTCTGGCCGGATTTACAATCAAGTTCGGAAAGACTTCGCGCAAAACAGAGCCTGTATACTATGACCCGGCTCCACAACCGGCACCTGTTGTAAAGGAAGAACCAAAACCGGTACAAGAGCCTGCTCCAGTAAAACAGGAAAAGGTCAGCATGACAGAAAATGTTTTCTTTGCTATCAACTCGTCTAAGATACGTACAGCAGAAGAACAGAAGATCGAAAAGCTGGCAGAATTCATGAAGAACCATGCGGACTGCAAGGTTACTATCTGTGGTTATGCAGACAAACAGACAGGTAATACAGAGATTAACGAACGCCTTTCTAAGGAACGTGCAGAAGCTGTTGCTGCTATGTTGAAAGACAAAGGTATAGACAGCCAACGCATTACTGTAGATCATAAAGGTGATACGGTACAGCCATTTAGTACAATGGAAGAGAACCGCGTAAGTATCTGTATTGCTGAATAAACGGAACCCTTTAATTCTTCATAACACGAAAAAGGAGTGTCGCTCTCCCTTCCCCCTGGGAGATGATGACACTCCTTTTATTTGTTTTATCGCACAGGCTAAAGTTTGTCTATCTCATCTTTGGACAATCCAGTCACCTGAGAAATGATTTCATAATCCAATCCTGCCAGCTTCATGCTCCGGGCATTGGCTATATTCTGTTCCATACGACCTTCGGCTATTCCCTTTGCCAGACCTTCGGCTACCCCCTGAGCCCTTCCTTCGGCCAAACCTTTTTCCATACCTTTAGCCATGCCTTTCTGTTCAGCTGTCACTATCGTATTCTGCCAGTCACGATACACCTTGAGGCTCTCTTCGTAGGCCTCATACTGCTCCTTCGTGAATTTGGCGATCTCGGCTGCCTCGAACAGACGGGTAAAGATTCGGTCCTGAAGGGCAGCAGGACGTGCCATCAGACGGGAAAGATTTCGAAGGACGAAAAGCCACTTGTCGAACATCGTCACAAGCTCGTCCTCCGACTTGTTGAACTTGGGCATTTCCAGATAGATGAACGTGAGCTTGTCATAAAACACCTGCTTGGTGCATACATCCATCAGCTGGACCTCATGGTGGAAGTAATTGTCGTCTTCCGAGTCGAACTTGAAATTCAGAATACCGATTACATAAACCGCTTTCAGGCGATAGTCCCACTCCCCTTTCTCACCCTGCTCGCGGATGGGAAATGTGGCGTAATAAAGGCTACGGTCCTTGAAGAACTGCTGCTCGCCACGCTGCATCTCTATCAGAATCTTCTCGCCGCGTTCGTTCTCACAGTAAACATCGAAGACGGCACGCCGGTCTGCCTCCGAAGTGCCCAGATGTTCCGTATTCAGGTAAGTCAGGTCGCGGATCACTTCCTTGCCGCTCAGCAGGCTGTTGATGAAACTTATCAAAAGTTCCTTGTTCATCTCCGTACCGAAAAGCATCTTAAAACCGAAATCGGTATACGGATTGATGTATCGGTCTCTAAATATTCTGTTTGACATAAAACTATCGGTTGATCTGACACAAAAGAATCAAAAAAAAAACATTTTTCCAAATGTAACTGTCCTTTTCAGTTGTGAAGAATCCATAACAAACCAAAGAGATGATCTATTTGCATTGCAACAAAGACACAGCCAATTGTTTTTCCCGGAAAAATTAGTACCTTTGCCCGAGAAAGTATCTAATAACAAACGCACTAAGCTATACACATGAAAATAGAAGATAAACTGACTGCCTCCGTCATCAACGGGGTAAAAGAATTGTACGGTGCAGAAGTTCCTGCAAAAATGGTGCAGCTACAGAAGACTAAAAAAGAGTTTGAAGGTCATCTTACGCTCGTTGTCTTTCCTTTTCTGAAAATGTCAAAAAAAGGTCCGGAACAGACTGCACAGGAAATCGGCGAATACCTGAAACAGCATGAACCGGCTATTGCCAACTATAACGTAATCAAAGGGTTCTTGAACCTGACTATCGCATCGGATGTATGGGTAGAACTGCTGAATCGTATTCACGCTGATGCACAATGGGGTATACAAAAGGCTGCGGAAAATGCACCGCTGGTGATGATAGAATATTCTTCTCCTAACACAAATAAACCACTCCACCTGGGACATGTCCGCAATAACTTGCTGGGTAATGCGCTTGCCAACATTATGGCTGCCAACGGAAACAAGGTTGTAAAGACAAATATTGTAAACGACCGTGGTATTCATATCTGCAAGTCCATGCTGGCGTGGCTGAAATATGGTAACGGCGAAACTCCTGAATCATCTGGCAAGAAAGGTGATCACCTGATAGGTGATTATTATGTGGCTTTCGACAAGCACTACAAGGCTGAAGTAGCTGAACTGATGGAAAAAGGTTTGAGCAAGGAGGAAGCCGAAGCTCAGTCACCGCTGATGCAGGAAGCACGCGAAATGCTCCGTAAATGGGAAGCAAACGATCCGGAGGTCCGTGCGTTGTGGAAGAAGATGAACGACTGGGTTTATGCGGGATTCGATGAAACCTACAAAATGATGGGTGTCAGCTTCGATAAGATATACTACGAATCGGAAACTTATCTGGAAGGTAAGAAAAAGGTACTGGAAGGATTGGAAAAGGGTCTTTTCTACCGCAAGGAAGATGGTTCTGTATGGGCTGATCTGACTCCGGAAGGTTTGGATCATAAGCTGTTGCTGCGTGGCGATGGTACCTCTGTCTACATGACTCAGGATATCGGTACTGCCAAGCTCCGCTTCCAGGATTTCCCGATCAACAAGATGATTTATGTAGTAGGAAACGAACAGAATTATCACTTCCAGGTACTTTCTATTCTGCTCGACAAACTGGGATTCGAATGGGGCAAGGATCTGGTTCACTTCTCTTACGGTATGGTAGAACTGCCCGAAGGTAAGATGAAGAGCCGTGAAGGTACGGTTGTTGATGCTGACGACCTGATGGAGGCTATGATAGAAACAGCTAAGGAAACCAGCAGTGAACTGGGTAAACTGGATGGCCTGACTCAGGAAGAGGCAAACGATATCGCACGTATTGTTGGTCTGGGTGCATTGAAGTACTTCATTCTGAAAGTGGATGCACGCAAGAACATGACGTTCAACCCGAAAGAATCTATCGATTTCAACGGAAATACAGGTCCGTTTATCCAGTACACGTACGCACGTATCCAGTCAATCTTGCGTAAAGCAGCCGAAGCAGGTATCACAATTCCGGCTGTTATTCCTACCGGTGTGGAACTGAGTACTAAAGAAGAAGGACTGATTCAGATGCTTGCCGACTTTACAAATGTAGTACGTCAGGCTGGCAGTGATTATAATCCGTCTATTCTCGCCAACTATGCTTACGAGCTGGTGAAAGAATACAACCAGTTCTACCACGATTTCAGCATCCTGCGCGAAGAAAATGAAGCGTTGAAGATATTCCGCCTTGCATTGAGCCAGAATGTCGGAAAAGTCGTTAAACTGGCTATGGGACTGCTGGGTATTGAAGTTCCTGAACGTATGTAATCATCAGAAAACGGAACAGTCAATCATATAGTTTTTCATTCACCACGGGTTATACAGACCGCTGCACGTTAATACGTGAAACTCTGCGTAACCTGTGGTGAATTTTTATAACACATTATTTATTCTCACAGAAGAGCTATGGCAAAGCAGCAAAAATTTTATGTAGTATGGAAAGGCGTAGAACCGGGGATATATTCTTCGTGGACTGACTGCCAGTTGCAGATTAAAAACTACAAAGGAGCAATATATAAGTCTTTCTCTACCCGTGAAGAAGCAGAGCATGCTTTTGCTACTCCGGCACATCATTACCTGAAAGGAAGCCGTTCACAAGCGAGTGAACCGGAAGAGAAAAAAATCCCTGAGAACTTCGACTTGAACTGTCTTGCCGTAGACGCGGCTTGCAGCGGGAATCCGGGACCGATGGAATACAGAGGGGTATATCTGCTGACCGGACAAGAAATCTTCCATTTTGGCCCGATGTATGGCACAAATAATATCGGAGAGTTTCTTGCCATCGTACACGGACTGGCTCTGATGAAGCAGAAAGGCATCAACATGCCTATCTATTCTGACAGCCGTAACGCACTGAACTGGGTGAAACAGAAGAAATGCAAGACGAAACTGGAGCGTACGGAGAAAACAGAAAAATTATTCCAACTGATAGAACGAGCAGAGAAGTGGTTACATGAAAACCAATATACGACTCCCCTGCTTAAATGGGAAACAGATAGCTGGGGAGAGGTCCCGGCAGACTTTGGCAGAAAGTAGTAATTTCTGCCTCATCAAACAGCCTGTCTGCGCCTCAGATAATGCGCATACCGGGGATAATTTCTTCTCAAGTATCTTAATGCTTTTCTCCATAGTTTCTGGCTGAGCAGGAAAAATAAAAAGATAGTGCCAACTATACACACAGCGCCGAACAGCTCCTTCAGACTCGTTAAAAGTGTCTGACGGGTTACTTCTGCGTAAAGCTGCTGAATGGAAACATTGGGCATCCATTCTTTGACCAGATCGACCTGACGGCTCAGCAAACCGATATTATCTTGCTGCATGTACTTCAACCAACGATTCAAGATGGCTGTACCGAGAGGAGTAGCAATACTGGTACGAATAAAACTCAGCACACACAGTCCCTGAAAAAAATGTTTGAACGGTACAGTCTTGGCTACATAAATGGTCAGCGAAATATACAGAATACCATGTCCCAGTCCTTTTAGGAAATTAGGTATATAAAAACTCTCGATATTCAAATTCGGATCGATCAAGAAATACATGTAGTACTGATAGACCACAATCAGCATGAAACCTACGGTAATCAACAGCTTATATCCTTTTCGCAGAATAACCTGACGGTAGAAAACAACTCCAGCACCTGCCAGTATACCGATAAAGACGCACCAGTTAATGGACACGGCATTCAAGGCATCATATTTCAAGACGGTTCGCATAAACATTTCCTGCAAAACAGATGAGGTCGTAAGAAACAGGCACAACATCAGAAAAAGGAAAAGAATAGTCGGGAAATGACGATACTTGAAAACGTGAGGATCGATATAAGGATGACGACAGGTAGTCATACGGTTTATATTAATCATTACAGCTACCACTGCCACTACGATACAACTACGAATCAACGGACTGTCCAGCCAGTCGTAATATTCTCCGTAGATACAGACAAACACAATGGAGAACAATACAACTCCCCACAGAATACCTCCTATCCAGTCAATACCGTACAGGGGCATCTTTTTTGCAATACGAAACGGTCTGGTAAGAAAGAAGACACAAAACCATACCACAGCCAGCAGACCGATAACCAGCCAGTGCATGTACTGCCAGTTTGCCCAGTCGCTGATATGTGTAGCTACTAATCCTGAGAGCTGAATGCTTTCGAGTACGATGATATAGATGACAGGATAAAAGACCGAGAAATTTCCGGAAGGAGTAACACTCAGACGAATGTTCGAAAAGCATTCAAAGGTTCCCCACATACGGAAGAATCCGGAAACAAAACAAGTGACAACCAGTACAAAGATGTTTTCGGCATGCATCGTTATCAGGTTACAACAAATCAATACCGGACATACCATCAGGAAAATGTGACGGGTCATGAAACGAAACTTCAAACGAAACAAGATAGGAAAAATAAGCGTCATACCTATGAAAGAAGCGTATCCTGCCATCATCACATCTTCCTTGAGGCATCCCAATGCACTCGACATCTGTACGGAAGTAGGAAGGAACACTCCCCCGTTGAACTGAAATACCAATGCAAAAAACATGGAAAGGAGTACACACAACGGGGTCGGAAGGAATTCTTTAAAATACAAGATTCTTGGACGCTGCTCTGCTGCCATATTGCTCTCCTTACTGTAGTTTTACGTAACACTCTACGTTCATTCCGGCACGCAGACGGCTCAGGTTCTCTTTACTGTTGTTTTCGGTAAATTCGATGCGGACCGGTATTCGCTGTTCTACCTTGACAAAGTTTCCGGCCGAATTATCCTGAGGTATCAATGAATAGAATGAGCCTGTAGCATCCGATATAGATACGATACGTCCTTCGTAAGTGACTCCTGGAATGGCATCCACATTCATTTCAACACGCTGGCCTTGTCTCATATCTGTAGTCTGTGTTTCCTTATAGTTGGCTATCACCCATTTCTCTGTACCATCTACCAGCGTAACCAGTGTCTGTCCTGACTGAACCAGCTCGCCTTCGTGTATATTCTTACGACCGGTCACGCCGTCGGCTGTAGCACAAATTACTGTATACGACAAGTTCAGCTTGGCCAGATTCAAGGCTGCTTCTGCCAGCTTGATATCCGATTCATTCTGCTCCAGACGCTGTGTCTGCTCCTGTTTTACCAGTTCCGACGATTCTTTCTGGCGAACCAGCTGTTCGTATTTGGCTTTCGTAGCAGCATAATCGGTCTTTACACGGTCGAACTGCTGGGGAGTTACAGCCTCTTCTTTCATCAGTTCGGCATAACGCTTGTAATCGGTTTCTGCATTCTGAAGGCGTACACGCTGCTCTTCGATAGCCGCCTCGGTAACGTAGATATTGCTCTGCGTCGTATTAATAGTGGTATGCATGGCACTTTTTCCTGCCAGTGCATTCTGGTAGTCAGCCTCAGCCTGAGCCACCTTCAACAGATACTCTGTGTTTTCTATTACCACCAGGGTATCTCCTTTCTTTACAGACTGATATTCCTCAAAATAGATTTTCTTGATGAAGCCCTGTACACGGGTATTAATCGGACTCAAATGCTGCTTGACTTGTGCATTATCCGTATATTCCACATCGCCCAGATGAATGAATTTCCCACATACCCAGCTGATGCCTCCCGCCAGTACCAATGCAATAAAAAAATTCGGGATAGCTCTTCTTTTATTTTTTATCATAACGTCTTCCTTTATTTATTATAGCTTTATCAGAGATTTCCAGTTAGTTTTTTCAATAAATAATACTGATACAAGATTCCTATCTGGTAGTTTGCCAACTGCAATTCCATATCCAACTGCGTATTGCTGGCATCCAGCATGTCGGTAATCAGTGCCAGTCCGTTCACATACCGCTGACGCACAATATTGAAGTTTTCATGTGCTAACTGTACGCTCTTTTTCTGCGTACGCAAACGTATGTATGCCTCATTCAGATTGACATAGGCCGCATGAATGTCATTTTCAGCTTCTTCTTCTGCCAGACTGCGTGCCTGCTCCATTTTTCGAGTAGCCAGTTGTGCCTGCTTCAGTTTCTTTTTACTCTTAAACAAAGCATCGATATTATACGAAATACCTACACCGGCATACCAGTAGGTAAAGTTGTTGTTCAATGGAGGTACCTCGACCAGAATAGGACCGGTAAAATCGTTTGCCGCAACCAGACTAATTTTCGGTCTTCTCTCGGCCCGAATCAACTCCAGCTTATTCTTTTCCTGACTAATCTTTACATCCGCCAGCTTGAGCGAAGGAGTATGAGGTATCTCCTGCATCCACTCGACCTCCTCCCTATGCTCGACATTGATTTTCAATAATTCGGTTGTATCGGGGAGAATCAATACACCAGGCTCCAGACCGATAGCCGTTGCCAATTTATGGCTCAGCACGTCAATCTTATCCTTGACGGAAGTCAACGAAAGCTCCAGACTCTGAAGCTGAAGTTCGTAACGGGTGATATCGCTTTTCAACGCTGTTCCCTGACGATAAGATGCTCTCATATCCTTTACCAGCAAACGAGTCTGTGAAATATTGCTTTCATACACACGTTTCTGATTGTTCAACTGGAAAAGATCCAGATAATATCCCGTCAAAAGAAAACGGATATTCTGACGGTTTCCTGCATATTCCAGTTCTGCCTGCCGCTGTTGTAACTTGCTAAGCTCTATCCCTTTCGTTATTGCTCCTCCAGCATAAACTACCTGACTTGCCTTTACGACAAAAGAATTGCCGAAATGAGGCATATCAGCATGAACCGCATTGGAAAAATTTCTGTCGGTCATCACTCCGTCGCCTATGTACTTAAAATCCATCTGCGCCTGAATGGACGGCAAGCGATCGTTACAAGCAACTTTTACTGCCTGTTCTGCTTCAGATATGGCCAGATCATACAACCGAATGCTCTTGTTGTGCTGATCGGCCAGTTGAAACATTTCATCGACTGTCAACGAACGAGTCTGGGCTGACACACTCCCCAATAAACCTAAAAAAACAACACTAACTAATAATACTTTTTTTATCATACACTTGTTTAGCCTTTATGTAATTGATACCAGATAACTAAATTCTCATTCCTGCATCTGGTGCCTGCAAAGAAATCACTATTTCCCTGCATCTTTCAGGTTCTCTTCGAACCAGCTGACTACTTTTTCTATAACAGGACGCTGGTACCAATAAAGGTCACCATGTCCTGCACCCTCTACCACAATATAATTAACTTTATTCCCTTTCTTTACCAGCTCATTATACAGCTGTTCACTTTGTACCGGCGATACCAGCTGGTCGTTCGATCCATGCATAATGAGAAAAGGAGGCATACCCTCTTTCACATGTCCCATCGGACTGGCTTCCATCGCTTTCTGCGGATCACTCAATATACTCTTTCCTGCAAAATCGGCAAAGGCCGGTCCATATAACAGCAGGGCCTCTGTTACGGCTGGTGAAGCATGTATGTCTTGTATCTCCTTGGAATAACCTTCACCGATATTCATCAGATTGCTGATACCATAAATGGTAACGGCGGCCTGTACGTCAGAGGACTGGTCAAGATTATCTCCCTGATCAAATTGTTTTTCACCATTGGTCGTTCCCATCATCTGAGCGACATACCCTCCGGCAGAATCGCCAAGCACTCCGATACGGGATGCATCGATACCCAGTTCCCCGGCATGTGCACGCAAAAAACGTACAGCTGCCTTTGCATCTACTACCAATGCCGGATACTTGTCCGGTACAACGCGGTATTCGGCAGCAGCAACTACAAAACCAGCCTTTGCCAGTGCCATACGCATTTCAAAATATCGCTCGTGAGCAGCCGAAGTAAATCCTCCGCCCGGATAAAAAACAACCGCAGGCTTCAACTCCTTGGTACGCGGAATCAGCAATGTCATTTTCAACGCACGATTTGCACGCAGCGAAGGTGTTTGCGAATATACTACCCCACTGATAACATCAATCTGACCTTCCGTAATCTCTACTTTCAAGACTTCCTTGCCTTCAGCCTGAGAAGCATCGTTTGCCACAGGAGAGGCTGCCAATGAAATGCCCATACTACAAGCGATGAGCATGCAAACAAATCTGATCATATATCCAGCTTTCATTTTATTGTTCAAAATAAATTATATCTGAGTTTTCATAAAATAGATACATGTATAAGATAGAACATGTGTAAGGTCGCACAAAAAGTTGGATGAGAGTGCTTTTCCGGTGTAATGCCGATAACTTATAATCATATTTATTTTGTCATGCAAAAGTAAGCTTTTATTTTTGCTCCGAATTTGCACATTACGCAACAATATTACCAATATACGCCAAAAGCGAACCATGAATACAGAACAACAAGAATATATATCACTGATAAACCGTTCGACACCAGACGACATTCTTATCAAGAAAACCGGATGGGAAGAAATCAACTTGCAGGGACATGCTCACAAGAAATTTCAGATTATTTACACCCTGTCTGGTACACTCCACGTAGAAACCGAAGGAGCTAATTGTTTCGTACCCGAAAAGCATATCGCATGGATTCCCGAAAATGCCAGCCATAAGCTGTCCAGCAACAGCCGACAAGTCTCGCTTATTATCTTCTATGTAACCCTGAACGTAACACCCGATGACAGCAAAAGCCGTTTCTCGATATACAGTACCAACGCTATCATCGCAGAAAATCTGAAATTTATAGCTTCAAAAGGGAAACTGATAACCCGAAAAGAACAGCCCGACCTATACAACTTCACGCTAAGTTTCTTTAATCTGCTTCCACAAATGTCGCCCGGGGCCGATGTACTGCTGAAAACACTTGTTATCCCCAACGACTCCAGACTGCACCCCATACTAGACTACATCATGGAACACATTCACGAAGAACTAAACATGGAACAAATTGCCTCGCGATATAATCTGTCGGTACGTAACTTGAGCAGACTATTCAATACGTCAGGTGTTCATTTCAGCAGCTACGTGAACCACCTGCGCATTACACGTGCCATCGAATTGCTGACCGACGGTGAATACACCGTACAAGAGATTGCTTATAAGGTAGGATTTAATACTCCCAACAACTTCAACAGAGTATTCAAGCAAATTACAGGCAAGTCGCCCAAAGCATACATTACGGGAGTCTGAAAAGCAAATATAACTAAAAGCCAGAGTACAAACGCCGAGAAGGTTTAGCCGACAAGCCAAAAATATGTATCTTTGCCTTATTAAACTTAGGAATATATGAAAAAAAGAATCGCCTATCTGGTATTGTTCTTCGCAATCATGCTCTTGTTCTTCGTGTTGCAGAAACCATGCTTCATGCTTTACAATGACGCTCCCGGAAGAGCAGTTCCGTTTGTTGGCTACCTGCAGGTCATGCTACACGGAATAAGCCTCGATGCCGCAACCACAGGTTACCTGACAGCCCTTCCATGGCTCACGATACTCATCAGCATCTGGTTTAAGAAATTTCCATTGCGGAGCATACTTACCGGATACTATGCCGTAATCTGCCTGCTGGTATCACTCATCTTTGTAGGTGACATGTGCCTTTACCCGTTCTGGAACTTCAAGCTCGATGCTTCCATCTTCTTATACCTGGACTCTCCCAAGAACGCCATGGCAAGCGTTTCTATCGGATTCATTCTGCTGAGAGTACTTATTATCCTCCTGCTTTCCGGCTTTCTTACATGGATATTGTACAAGGTTACTCCCCGACACCTGCCACCCGCACAACGGAGAATAGCCGGAAGTATCGCTACCCTGCTGCTGGGCGGAGTACTGTTTATCATCATCCGTGGGGGAGTAAGCGAGTCGACTTCAAATATCGGACAGGTATATTTCTGCAACGACGAGTTCCTGAACCATTCTGCCGTCAATCCGGCTTTCAGCCTGATAGCCTCAACCGGAAAGACCAAGAACTATGCCGAGCAGTTCAATTTCTTCGATGAAATACATCGGAAGGAATTATTCGATAACTTATACCCCACCGGTGGAGAAAATACCGTAGAATTGCTCAACACCAAACGTCCGGATATCCTGATTATCCTGATGGAAGGTTTCGGAGCCACTATGGTAGAATCATTGGGAGGTGTAAAAGGTGCCAGCCCGAACATCGACCGTCTAGCAAAAGAAGGTATCTGGTTTACCAACTGCTATGCCAACAGTTTCCGTACCGACAGAGGTACAGTGTGTACTTTTAGCGGCTATCAGAGCTTTCCAGACCTTTCGGTAATGAAGATACCAGCCAAGAGTCGTACGTTGCCTTCTATCGCCGGAAAACTGGTAAAAGAAGGCTATCATACTGACTTCTTGTATGGAGGTGACATCAATTTCACCAACATGAAGAGTTATTTGCTGGAAAGCGGTTATCAAAAGCTTACTGCCGATACAGATTTTCCCATGAGCCAGCACCAGAACGCATGGGGAGTGAACGATGATATTACCTTCGATCACCTCTACCAGATGCTGAAGGACCGGAAAGATTCCCCCTGGCATACCGCTTTTCTGACGCTGAGCAGCCATGAACCTTTCGAAGTCCCCTATCACCGCCTGAAGGAAAAGCAGCCCAATGCTTTTGCATTTACAGACCATTGTCTGGGTGAGTTCGTAGAACGCATTCGCAAAACACCAATATGGAACAATCTGCTTATTATATGTCTGCCCGATCATGGATTCTATTATCCCGCCGAAGGCAACGGACACGATGCACGTATCCATCACATCCCGATGCTCTGGCTGGGAGGAGCTGTCAAGCAACCTATGGTCATCGACCAACTCATGAACCAGAGTGACCTGGCAGCTACCCTGCTTGCCCAACTGGATATCGATCACAGCGAATTCAATTTCAGTCGGAATATATTGGGCACTGAATATACTTACCCGTTCGCTTACTGGACATTTGGAGGAGGCTGTGCCTTTGCCGACAGCACCGGAGTTACACTCATGGACCTTAATGCAGACCAACCGATACTGGAAACGCCTTCACCCAACGAGAACCGTATTTTACGAGGCAAAGCCATTCTGCAAAGTTCTTACGACGATCTGGGTGCAAGATAACAAGTTATAGAAGAATCCTTTATACAGCAACAAAAAACTCATCGCCGGACCCCTGACAACAATACGGTGGTCTGACGATGAGTTTTTTATCTTTAAACTAGCAGAATATTATTATTCTACAAACTTTACTTTTGCTGCGTCACGCGGTTTTGCGGCAGGAGTTTCATCCGGATAACCAAAACCGATGCAATACAACAGTTCATATCCTTCGCTGAATCCCAGCTTCTGCAAGTATTCGGCTGCCTCAGGACTTCTCATAAAGCGTGCTGGAGTACCCAGACAACAACTGCCGATACCCATAGACCAAGCAGAAATCATCATGTTCTCAGCTAGCAGTCCGCAGTCGAAAGGAGAACTTTCTGATTGTGTATCACGAGCGATAAACACCACCGTAGGCGCATTGCGAAACATATTCTTGAAAGTCGGATCTTCGGCAGCCTTCGGATTGGCCTTCTTATACAGTTCTGTCACTCCGTTGATATAATCAGCATTATCAACTACACGTACTTCCCACGCCTGACGGTTCATGGCATTGGGAGCATTGATACCACACTCCACAATGGTCTGCATCTTTTCCCGTTCCACTGCTTGCGGCTTATACTGGCGGATGCTGCGGCGTGTCATAATTGTTTCCACTACCTGATTCTTTACACTATCTTGTGCCGGAGCTTCTGCCGGAGCCTGTTGCTGCTGTGCTCCACCCCCACAAGCCATCAAAGGCAACAATAATACAGCCAAAGCTGCTTGTTTCAAGTTTTTCATAAGCATTCTTTTATCAATTAATAACGTTCGTCCATAAACTCTCTTATAAACAGTCTTAAAGCAACTAAAAACATTTGCCTAAAGTCGGCATAAAAATAGATTTTTTTCCGCTATTACAAGACTTTTTCCTCAAGAAAATCAGCAACAACCATCAGGGTGAAACAAAAAAATAAGAGGATACTCTTTCGAGTACCCTCTTACGCTGATTATCTTGTAACGTTAAGTTCTGATTACAATTTCGGACCAGCAGCAACCAAAGCTTTACCAGCTTCGTTACCTGTGAACTTAGCGAAGTTCTTGATGAAGCGAGCAGCCAAGTCTTTAGCTTTTTCTTCCCACTTGCAAGCGCAATCGTAAGTGTCACGCGGATCCAAGATCTTCGGATCAACACCCGGCAATTCAGTCGGAACAACGAAGTCGAAGTAAGGAATAGTCTTAGTAGGAGCTTTTTCGATAGAACCATCCAGGATAGCGTCGATGATACCACGAGTATCACGGATAGAAATACGTTTGCCAGTTCCGTTCCAACCAGTGTTAACCAAGTAAGCCTTAGCACCAGTCATCTTCATCTTCTTAACCAGTTCTTCTGCATATTTAGTTGGGTGCAATGACAAGAATGCAGCACCGAAGCAAGCAGAGAATGTCGGAGTCGGTTCAGTGATACCACGTTCTGTACCAGCCAACTTAGCAGTAAATCCTGACAGGAAGTAGTACTGAGCCTGTTCTTCGTTCAAGATAGATACTGGAGGCAATACACCGAATGCATCAGCAGACAAGAAGATAACTTGTTTTGCGTGAGGACCTTTAGAAACCGGTTTAACGATGTTGTTGATGTGGTAGATAGGATAAGAAACACGAGTGTTTTCTGTTACGCTCTTATCAGCGAAGTCAATCTTACCGTTAGCATCTACAGTAACGTTTTCCAGCAAAGCGTCACGTTTGATAGCGTTGTAGATATCCGGTTCAGATTCCTTATCCAAGTTGATAACCTTAGCGTAGCAACCACCTTCGTAGTTGAATACACCTTCGTCATCCCATCCGTGTTCGTCGTCACCGATCAACTTACGTTTCGGGTCAGTAGACAAAGTAGTCTTACCTGTACCAGACAAACCGAAGAAGATAGCCGAACTAGTTCCTTCCATATTTGTATTAGCAGAGCAGTGCATGGAAGCGATACCACGAAGCGGGTTCATGTAGTTCATGATAGAGAACATACCTTTCTTCATTTCACCACCGTACCAAGTGTTCAGGATAACTTGTTCTTTGGTCTTCAAGTTGAAAACTGTAGCAGTTTCAGAGTTCAAGCCCAGTTCTTTGTAATTGTCAACTTTTGCTTTAGATGCATTGAAACATACAAAATCAGGTTCTCCGTAAGCTTCCAGTTCTTCAGCAGTCGGGCGGATGAACATGTTAGTTACGAAATGAGCCTGCCAAGCTACTTCCATGATGAAACGTACTTTCATACGAGTTGCAGCATTAGCACCGCAGAATGTATCAACAACGAACAAACGCTTGCCGCTCAATTGTTTTACAGCTTTAGACTTCAAGTCAGCCCAAGCTTCTTCAGTACAAGGTTTGTTATCGTTTTTATATTCGTCAGAAGTCCACCATACTGTGTCCTTTGAGGTCTCGTCCATTACGATGAACTTGTCCTTAGGTGAACGTCCTGTGTAAACACCAGTCATAACGTTTACAGCGCCAAGCTCTGTAACCTGACCTTTGTCAAAACCTGTAAGACCATCTTTTGTCTCTTCTTCAAACAATACCTCGTAAGACGGATTGTGAAGAACTTCTTTCACGTCTACGATTCCGTACTTGCTTAAATCTAAATTTGCCATTTTAATGAAAATATTAAAAAGTGAATTATTATGTTCCTGATAGTTACCTTAAATCGGCTGCAAAGGTAGCAAAAAATCGAATACCCGCCAACAATAATGGGTACAAAAACACCTATTAAAAAGTCTTTTTAGGTTAAAGTATTAAAATTTTAAACTACCCGAAGTG
>OHSG01000281.1_pt1 | contig 25346 bp, 16 predicted proteins | sample 1578601 | NCBI WGS metagenome assembly OHSG01 (sample SAMEA3879534, study PRJEB24766) | human gut metagenome | biome: human-associated habitat; feature: feces | place: USA | collected 1985/1987
GGGATGACGGGGACGAAAACAGGACGACGTGGGGATGACGGGGACGAAAACAGGACGACGTGGGCGGGGGCGTCCGTCCCTCTGACTCGACATTCCCGAGCGTCCCTACAGGGTGCAGTAACACTAGCCAAGAGCCAATAGCTAACGGCCAAAAGCTAAGAGCCAATTTCAGAAATACCGAATATGTAAAACGAAATACCGATTTTGTAAAGTCCCATTTCAAAAAAGTGTTGTATCTTTGCCCTCGAACGTATACATAAGACCCATATAAAACTATGCGATCACGCATTCATAACATAGTCTTACTCGCTAGCATGCTACTCACCGTAGTAGCAATCACTAGCTGTAACAACTCTCCCGAGGAGAGCGATCAGGAGCTGACACTCCTCATCAAGCTATCACCTAAACAACCATTCCGCGCCATCGAGGAGGGTGCCAAGCAGGACGCCTACGAGGTAGGCGACTTCCAGACCATCACCCTCTTCTTCTACGATGCTCAGGACAACCCCACCGAGCCGTACCGTGTCGAGCTCAAGAAAGAAGCCGACATCCAGAAAGCTATGAGTGACGAGGGCTACGAGATTAAGGTGCGTCAGGCTGTCAGCAAAGTCTCTGCCGTCGCTGGATATCCAAATGTCTGGAAAGCTACAGACCTAGATAAGATAACCATCGACAAGCTGCAGGAGCTCAGTGGTGCCGAAGCCCAGAAGGATGGCTTCCTATATAAGGTACCCTACGTAGCTCCTATGACCGTTGTGCAGGAGGACCCAGCTGACCAAAACAAACTCACCGTCACGCTCCAGCCGGTCCCCAACGTAGTACGTCTAGAAATCTCTGGCAATATAGAGGTACCCCTTGAGTCGCAGGAGAGCACTGTCCAGTGGATCATCGAAAACAGGATGAAGAGCTACACTGATGATCAGACCGACTACTCTTGGCTACCCACTCCAGAGGACCTTATGCTGCGCTCCATCTCGGATGTCACCATACGAGGCATCTACATTAATAACTATAAGAACACCCCCGATGTCGCCAACGCTGATCGCACACGCCTGACTGATGACAACTATAATCTGAAAGACAAAGTCTGGACAGGACATAACGACAAGATGCACACCCTCTTTGGTGCGCTGAATGAAGCCAACGATTACGCTAAGAAGATGACCGCCGGCAAGGTAGACGCTTATCAGATCTACCCCGGCAAGGACACCGACGATCCCGAGGCGCTAGACCACATCATCGTAGCGGTTGATTACAAAGTGCACACCCGGGTTGGACACTTTAATTATAAGGTGTACAACGCTACCGCGAAGAAAGATGTCTACGCCTGCACCAGTGTAGAGGATCGAGGCGTGCAGACGAAGACGCGCTTCATCACCATACGTAAGTTCCTCGTCACCGATACCGAGTCGCTCGTCTCCTTTGACGCGGGCAAGATATACCGCATCAACCTGAAGGACCTCAGTCCGCTCTTCTCGACAAATACCAACCCTGGTATCGATAAGCCAGAGGACATCAAAGAGATAACACCACGTCCCGAGCGCACCGACGAGCGTCCCGAGGAGGAGACCAACACGATCCCCGTATCTGTCGTCGACTGGACACACATCAACATCAACACCACACTAGACTAAACACAAAGACCCAAACGAAGAACGAAATGTAGGGGCGGACCTACGTGTCCGCCCGTATGACATACAACGCTCTGACGAGAGCGGGGCTGTGTCAAAAGTCTCTCCCCCAGCAGAAAGTAAAAGACAGAGGATCTTGCATCTTTCGGTGTTTATTTTAGAGCTAAACACTTGCTTATCTAGTTAGTTTTTAGTAACTTAGCAGAATAAACGAGAGGTTCCTAACTAATGGAAAAACGACACTTCCGACCCTATATACAGAATCAGATAGTCCTTTTCCCAGAAAGAGTCGACAAGGACATTGCCGAGGATGATCCTGTGCGTTTCATCAGTGCTATTGTGGATGGTTTGGATTTAGAGCCATTCAAAAAACTTTACTACACGATGGGTCGCAGCCCCTATCACCCTAAGATGATGCTCAAGGTGATCATCTACGCCTATATGAACAATGTATACTCCTGCCGTGAGATGGAAAAGCGCCTCCTCAGAGATACGCATTTCATCTGGCTCGCTGGTGGTGAGAAGCCTGACTTCGTCACGATCAATCGCTTTCGCAATCGTGTCAAGCGAGAGATCAATGAGATCTTTACACAACTGGTACTCCTACTAGCAGAGAGAGGTCTGATCTCTTTAGATGTTGAGTATATCGATGGGACAAAGATCGAGTCTAAGGCAAACAAATACACCTTCGTTTGGCGAAAGAACGTAGAGCGCTATCGGTCAAACCTGATGGAGAAGTTGCGTGTCCTACTGCAACAAGTCGATGATGTCATCATCCAGGATCAGCAAGCCAAGCCAGAGGTCGTAGAGTTTACTCCGACTGAGCTGACCTCTATCGTGGAGGAGCTCAAGGAAGCTCTTGACAAGGAACCCGCTCCTGAAACCAAAGAGGCGAAAGCCGAACATAGAAAGCGCAAAAAGCAGATTAAAACCTTAGAGGAGCACCGAGACAAGCTAGCTGAGTACGACCAACGTCTCGACCAACTAGGCAAGCGCAACTCTATGTCTAAGACTGACCCCGATGCGACTTTTATGCGTATGAAAGAAGACGCCAAAGGTAAAGGTCTCGCTAAGCCTGGGTACAACCTACAGATTGCTACAGAAAACCAAATTATCACAGACTATGCTCTCTTTCCCAACCCCTCGGACACCTGTACTCTCATACCATTTGTAGAAAGCTTTCAAGAGCGTTACGATCATCTGCCGACCACGGTTGTAGCTGATGCAGGCTATGGTTCAGAGGAGAACTACCGCTTTATGGACGAGTCTGAAATGGATGCTTACGTCAAGTACAATTACTTTCATCAAGAGCAGCGTCCACGCTACAAAAACAACCCCTTTCTCCCAGAGCATTTATACTACAACGCTCAGGAAAACTATTACGTCTGCCCGATGGGACAGCATCTAGAGTTCCGTGAGACTACGACCACAAAGACCAGCACGGGCTATACTTCAGAGAGCTCTATCTACGAAGCAAAAAACTGTAGAGGTTGCCCATTACGAAGTCAATGCTACAAAGGAAAAGAAGATAGGCGCAAGATCAGCGTGAACCATCGCCTTAACAGCTACAAGCAAAAAGCTCGTACACTGCTCACCTCAGATAAAGGCATCAAGCATCGAAAGCGACGATCTGTGGAACCCGAGTCAGTCTTTGGACAGATGAAAAACAACATGCACTATCGGCGCTTCCGTCACTTCGGTCAAGACAAAGTTCTGATGGACTTTGCCTTTTTCGCCATAGCCTTCAATCTCAAAAAAGTGGCTGCCCAACTCAAGAAAACGCAAGAAAATGACCCTTTACCCTCTCAAGACGCCACTTCGAGAGGCAAAGAGGGCGTTGAGCGCTCCGAGACGATCACTTTTACACACTTCAAGCCCTACTTGTCGAAAAACGTCTTCAGCATCGCTGCTTAACAAAATTCCCAGCCTCCCCCCTCTCTCAAACGACAAATGGACTATTGACACAGCCCCCTACAGATTCAGATCCCATACATCCCCACAAATCGTTACTCCCCCCAAAAATCAGACAATAACCAAACAGTATATTCACTTTTAATCAACTAAAAAACTTTATGAAGTACATGAAGATGGCCGCCATCGCCATGATGGCACTAGCGCTCTTCTCTTGTAACAAGAAGGATGAGCCAAAGAATGAGGATGCAGTCCTCCGTATTCGCATCAACGATGCTGAGCTACGCAACCTCGAAGCACCAGTAAAGGCTGGTACCGTAACAGAGTGCTTGAAAGACGTTGTTCTAACAATGGACAATGGTCAGACAATCACGCTGACTGACACTGAGCTTGCTGACGCAAAGGATCTAAACAAGGGCTACCAAAAGGACATCGACTACGTAGTCAACACGGTTGCTCTTACTGCTAATGCTACTGTCAGCGAGACTACTAATATCAAGGATCTTCAGAAGGCTGACCTGACGAAGGTCGCTCTAGAGGCTCCTGCTACCAAGGTTACAGCTACGAGTGATGGTCAGAAGACTATCTACACAGTTACCCTCGAGCCCAAGCCTGTTGTTGCTCGCCTAGAGGTTGGTGGTAAGATTGAAGGTCAGGCTAACGCTAATGGCAAGCAAGCTTTCAAGAGCATCACTGTAGAGCATGTCTACATCAACAACTACCTCTCAACTCGCAACGGTGCCCGCTATATGAACGTCACCAATGGTGAGAATAACTTCGCAGCTACTCCTGCTCTTGTTGCTGAGATGAACGACGCTATCGAAGCTGCTGATAAGGAGGCTTTCGAGAAGATAGAGAAGGTTGCTGGTTACCAGATCTTCCCTGTCAAGAAGGGTGAGACCGCTGCTAAGCCTAACTACTTCGATCACGTCATCCTCAAGCTCAACATCGAGTACACGCCTGAGGCTCTAGCAGCTGATAAGACTCTAGCTCAGAAGACAACTCGCTTCGTAACCATCGCTCGCTTTATGATGGCTGCTACGGGTGACCTCGACGCTGGCTTCCAGGCTGGTGTTATCTACAAGCTTGACCTCGGCGAGCTCAGCAAGGACTTCAAGACTGATGAGAATGGTAAGCCCGATCCTAACAACCCTGACACTCCAGATCCAGAGCCCAACCAGAAGAAGCAGCTCGTTGTCAAGGTTAAGCCTTACACTTGGACGGCTCAGAACATCAAGCCTGACGTAAACGACGGTTACAAGAAGTAATCACGCCTGACGTACAGATGCGTACGTCTACAATATAGTTTCGCGGCGTGGCTCTCGCTCCACGGCGAGCGGAGCCACGCTAGCGACACTAACCTTTCCCCAACACAGTCACTGACTATCCCACACACTAGATTCACTAGTCCAAACTAGATTCACTAGCCGCACTAGAGCCACTAGAAGCACTAGAGCTACTAGCCACACTAGTTCCACTAACCACTAGTCAACCCGCTCCATCACAGCAATGGCAAAGAAAGTACTACTACTACCCCTCACGGTGCTACTCATGGCACTCCTCTCCTCATGCGTTTATGAGGACCTGAGCAAGTGTCCCGAGCCACGACTGCGCTTCGTCTACAATGCAGACGGCAGCGACAACGTCCTACCTAACTACATCCAGGATGGCTACCTCTACCTATACGATCAGGCTGGAGCGATACGCTATACGCAGCAACTCACACGTCGAGACTTAGCAGAGGGGATCAAGCTACCCGTCTTGACACTCGAACCCTATCGTGTAGTTGTCTGGGGCAATGTCACAGACCGCTCACAGATAGCTAACACAGATCAGCTTGCCAAGGCTGACATCACAGCACAGCCCGACGACAAAGGCATCTACCGAGGCACCGACTCACTATACCGTGCCGAGGCAATGCTAGACCTGTGCAACGATCCGCAGGGCGAGTACACCGTACCCTTCTCATCAGCTCATATCGGGCTCGATGTCGTCGTCAAGGGTTATGACACATTCCACCCCGGTGCGGGTGCGCCACAGATAGAGATCCTATCGGGCGGTACGCACTACACCTTCGTCGAGCATCCCGCTGGCATACCTTTGCCCGATGCTCACAAGACCTTCGTTCCTACCCTGGGGCACTCCGAGCGTGACGACATGTATCGCGCACGCTTCGACCTCTTCCGCTTCACCGATGCCCAGGCGCCCGTGCTGCGACTCATCGACAGCAAGTCTGGCAAGGAGATTAAGCGCATAGCGCTCACCGACTACCTCAAGAGTCACAACCTCTCCTTCGACAAGCTCCACGAGGCCAACCTCCCCTTACTGATTACCTTCACGGCTCCGCTGCAGATCACCATCAAACCATTCGTATGGGGCAGCATCAGCATCAAGCCTGACAAATATAAGCAATAGAAATTAGAGGTTAGAGATTAGAAGTTAGAGATTAGAGGTTTTTTCTGGTGGGGCGAGTGTTTCTTGGAGCGAGCTAAGCTGTGGGGGTGCCGACTGCCAAGACAGCGACAGAGACTTGCGCTAGGGGCGTGTCCGACAGAGCGTTGAGCGCAGCTGTGAGCGTTGCTCCTGTGGTGAGTACATCGTCTAGGAGTAAGATGTGGCTGTCTGGGGGGATCGCTTCGCTCCCTAGTGTGAAGCTCCCAAGCATAGCCTCTAGGCGATGCGTACGGTCACGGTGTGTCTGACTACCTTGAAAGCGTGTACGTCGCAAAGCGTGAGGCAGATAGGGGAGACCCGTGACCGAAGAGATACCCTCGGCCAGCAGTACAGCCTGATTGTAGCCTCGCTCCAATGCGCGGTCAGGCGTCAGAGGCACAGGGATGATGTAGTCTATCTGCTCCCGCTCCAGCGGTAGGAGCGTACCCATAAGACGACCCATATAGCTAGCGAGTGGCTTATTGCCGTGATACTTGATGTCGTGGACGATCAGCGCCATCGCATCATCACGAGCATAGAGATAGGGGGCGAGTAGCCTGCGAGGCATCGGGTGAGCGCCACGCAAGCGGTCGAGCGCTCTGATCGTACGCTCGTCATAGCTTCCCAGCGAACTTTGACAAGTGAGGCAAAGCGGTGGCGCATTCGGCGGCAGGAGCGTGTGACAGACGGGACACCAGCGCGGGTAGATGAGCTGTAGGAGCGACTCACGAGCCGTTGCCCACCACCCTTGTGGTGGCGGAGGAACTATGTGTCCTGCGGTAGATCGTCTCGTTGCTTTGCGGATCATAAGAGTATGGGTGCTTTGACGCTTTACTCTTCGTCTGACTCTTCCTCTTCCCGCATCGCTTCGAGTACCTCCTGTAGCGCTTCGTACACATCGCTCGGGGGGTAGCCACGCCCCACGCCGTAGCGCATCATCTTGTCAAAGAGCGCACGAGGCGTCCGTGCAGAGGTGCGACGCAGCTTGCTCTCGAGTAGCTCAGCGAGGGAGTAGTTCGGCTCTTCCTCCTCAAGTATCTCAGGCAGTACCGCATCGATGATCTCCGTCGGTACCTCCTGCATACGTAGCGCCTGACGTATCTTGCGGGGACCGTGACTCATATCGCGATAGCGTGTGCGGGCATAGCTCTCGGCATAGCGCTGCGGGTCGTAGTAGCGACCCTCCTCGAGGAGCGTGAGGTACTCGTTGATCTCGTCCGAGGGCACCTCTCGACGCATTAGGAAGAGGCGCAGATTGCGTGGCGACCGCTCGGCACGTGCGCAGTAGTACTTGGCTTTGTTTAGTATATCGGTGTCCATAGGGTTTCGTTTTTACTGAAAGGTGGCTTGTACAAATCGCTCTCGGCCCGTCAGGTCGAGAAGCACCTCTGACGAAGCAGCTCCCGCCTGCTCGCACAGCGCTGCCACCTCGTGCGCCAGCTTGTGATGCGTCTCGCAGTAGAGCGTACATGGTGCGTGAGGCGAGCGAATACGTGGCACGAGCGTCACGAGTGCACGGTAGTAGCGGAGCGGGTCTTCGTCTGGTACGAAGAGCGCCTCACGAGGCTCTCCCTCGAGGACGTTGGGGCGCATCGTCGCTTGGTCGCATTCGGGGATGTAGGGCGGATTGCTCACCAGAAGGTCTATCGGGGGAAGCTCGGCAGGGATGTCTTTCTCCTGGCACCAAGCGAAGAGATCTCCACGGAAGAGCTGGACGGCGACACCCGTCTGACGAACGTTTTGCTCCGCATAGTCTAGTGCCTGCTCCGACTGATCCATCGCATAGAGACACCACTCAGGGCGCTCGCTACCTATATAGATAGGAATGCAGGCGGAGCCACACCCCACATCGAGGAGTCGCAGGGGAGCCTCCGTGGCAGGGTGACGAGCGAGGATCAGTTCGCACAGCTCGGCTGTCTCGGGGCGTGGTATGAGTACCCCCTTGCCGACCGCTAGGTCAAAAGAGCCGAAGGGTGCCACCCCTAAGATATACTGTATCGGCTCATCGTGTGCTAGTCGCTCGAGTGCTTGACAGAGCCAAACGGCTTCCGTGTCGGACAATTGTCTAACTTTGCGGTCAAGCAGATAGCTCGTCTGGCTGAGCCCAGTGATATGCTGTAGGAGCATCTCGCTCATAGCCCGACGCTCCCGCGCCTCGGCATAGTACCCAGGCAGCGCCTCCGCTATCACTAGAGCCGCCTCACATAGAGTCATACCAGCAACTATCATAGCCTCATTCATTTTGTAGCGACCTTTACTTAGATGAAACGTACAGCACCCGCAACCTCCGCATCAGACCAGATCTATATGCAGCGCTGCCTGCAACTCGCAGCCTTAGCGCAGGGACGCACCAGTCCCAATCCGATGGTCGGATCGGTAATTGTTTACAAAGATAAGATTATTGGCGAAGGTTACCACCATTACGCTGGCGCACCCCATGCCGAGGTGATGGCTTGGCGCAGCGTCCCCGAGGAGCTGCGTAGCGTTGTCAGCGAGGCGACCTGGTACGTGAGCTTAGAGCCTTGTGCTCACTATGGCAAGACACCGCCCTGTGCAGAACTCATTGCAGGGCTCCGACCCGCACGAGTGGTCATCGCTATGCTAGACCCCTTTGCTAAAGTTGACGGACGAGGTGTAGCACGCCTTCGCGAAGCAGGCATCGAGGTCTCGATCGGTTGCTTGGAGCAAGCGGCGATTGCGCTCAACCGCCACTTCCTCGTGGCGCAAACCTTAGGGCGACCCTACGTCACGCTCAAGTGGGCCGAGAGTGCCGACCACTACATCGATCGCCTGCGTCACGATGCGAGCGAGGCGCCTTACATCTTCAGTTCGCCACTCCGCCAGCGCTCGGTGCATCGTCTGCGTGCGCTCCACGATGCGATCTTAGTGGGTCATCACACGGCTGAGCTGGACGACCCGCTGCTGACCAATCGCTTGGGTCGTGGCGGTCAGCCGATCCGTGTCCTCTGGTGTCACAGCCGTCTGCCTCGTCCTGAGCTACGTATGCTACAAGACGCTACGGCACCAACGATCATACTCCTCCCGCCTGCTCTCCTAGAGCAAGTACCCGACGGGCAATACCCGCCACACGTCTCTTGCCTCGCCACGACTGGTGAAGTCGGCGACCTGCTCACGCTCTTGCATAGTCAAGGCATCGAGTCACTCCTAGTCGAGGGGGGCGCACAGGTCCTGCAGCGCTTCCTCGACTCAGGCCTCTACGACGAGCTCAACGTCGAGCACGCCCCCGTCGAGCTCCACGACGGCGTCCCCTCCCCTCACTTAGAGCTGTTGTGAGCAATGCGACGCTGGAGGAGGAGACTATTGACGACAACGCAGATGGAGCTGAGTGCCATAGCAGCTGCAGCGATGGCGGGCGTGATGGTCAAGCCCCACCGTGTGAAGAGTCCCGCAGCGATAGGGATGGCGATCACGTTGTAGAGGAGCGCCCAGAGGAAGTTGAAGCGGATCGTGCGTACCGTCTGTCTCGCTATCTCGGTCGCCTCGACGAGGAGCGACAGATCGGGCTTGGAGATGACGAGCTGCGCCATCGAGGTGGCTAGATCGCTGCCCCCCGCAAGTGCTATGCTCACGTCGGCCCGTGCTAGCGCCTGACCGTCGTTGACGCCATCACCTACCATGGCTACGACCAAGCCCTGATCTTGTAGGGAGGTGAGTATTGTCTCTTTGTCTTGAGGCATGAGCTCGGCATGTAGCGTATCGATCCCTATTTGCTGAGCGATGCGCTGAGCTTCTGGCTTGCGATCGCCCGTGAGCATGAGAAGTTTTTTGCCTTGCGCCTTGAGCTGTGCGATGGTCTCGGCAGCGTGCGGTGTGAGCGTGTCGGAGAGTGCTATGATAGCGATGAGACGGGCTCCCTGCGCCACATAGACGAGCGAGCCTGTGAGGTCGCAAGGCGGTATCGATGCAACGCCACCCTCGGCAATCCAAGAGGCGCGTCCGATGCGTAGCTCCCCCTCAGGTGTGGAGACGAGTAAGCCTTGCCCAGGCTGCTCGGTGACGGTCAGTTCACAGGTCGTAGCCCCCTGCGCTTCGCCATACGCGACGATCGCTTGTGCCAGTGGGTGTAGACTATGCTGCTCGGCAGAGACGATGAACGAGAGCATTGCGGCACGCTCCTCCTCGGGGATAAACCATTGCAGCTCCGTGACCGAAGGGCTTCCTAGGGTGAGCGTACCGGTCTTGTCCATAAGGAAAGCATCGACACGGGGTAGCGTCTCTAGTGCTGAGGCCTCCGCAAAGAGTATGTTCCTCCGTGCCGATTCGCCCACCGCTACGGTCAGTGCCGTTGGTGTGGCTAAGCCCAAGGCGCAGGGGCAGGCGATGACTAAGACGGAAATCGCGTAGCGTGCGGCTAAGTCTAGTGCCCCAGGCTCTACGACCCAATACCATAGGGCAAAGGTGAGCGCCCCGAGGAAGAGTATCGCAGGAACGAAGTACTGCGCAATCCGATCTGCCAAGAGACGTAGCGGAGGCTTGTCCGCCAAGGTCTTGCGCACGGTCGAGACGATATGCCCTAGAGCTGTGTCGGCGCCGACACTCTCGGCGCGCACCTCGATGGCGGTGGAGAGGCAGATAGTTCCTGCGAAGACTTTGTCACCCTCGCCACGCTCCACAGCCTCTGCTTCGCCCGTGATGGTCTGTTCGTTGATATGAGTCACACTTTGCGAAGTAATCACCCCATCCACTGGGATCGCTTCGCCAGGGCGTACTCGCACGGTCATCCCAGGCTGAACCAACTGCAGTGGCACACGGCGTGTCTCCTCACCGACAACGAGCGAAGCCTCACGAGGTGTCAAGTCGAGGAGTGCCCGCAAGGCGCTAGCGGTCGAGGCGGTCGCTCGCTGCTCGAGCCACTTGCCGATCAGTACGAAAGCGGGGATCATAACCAGCGCATCTAGGTAGAGGTGCAGCTGATGCCCCCCGGCACCGTAGGCGAGGAACAAGCCGATGACGGAGCAGGTGGTGCTGAGGGAGACCAATGTGTCCATACCCATGACGCCTCGTCTCAGTTGCTTCACGGCTCTCCAGTGAAAAGGTCCCGCCACATAGAGGTACGCCACGAGTGCCACCAGCGGAGCGACCCAACGCTCGCCCACACCTCCGAGCAGGTACATCCAGATCATCATACCGATGGTCAGAGCTGCTCCGATGGCTGTACGCCACGCGAGCTGACGTGCTGAGCGACGCTCCTGCTCTAGTGCTTGGCTCATCGCCTCGGTCTCATCTGTCGTGAGGATGAGCGAGAAGCCGAGCGAGGCAACCTGCTCAGCGATCTGCTCGCGGGTGATCTGCTCCGCATCATATACTATATATAAGGAGCGGGTGTCGATCTGCGCCGTAGCCTCGAGGACGCCCGTGACACCTTGCAATTTGTTCGTTACGGCAGCCGCACAACCAGCGCAGTGCATGCCGACGATGGGGATATATTCGGTAGTTTGTTTCATAGTAAGTCTAGATAAAAGTGAAGAGAGTCACTTCTCTCTTTCTGAGACAAAAGTACGACAAATAAATCGCTACCGAGTTGCAAAACTTACGAAAAAGCAAAGTCGCCACACGCCTAGACGTGTAGCGACTTTGTTATAGTATAGGATTTGCAAAGTCTAGGACTAGAGTCCTATTTGCATACCTTGAGGACCTGTCTCGTCTGAGTCGAGTCACCCTCCAGGATGATTAGATAGCTGCCAGACGGTATGGTCGTGTGGTCTATTGCCACGGTGGTGTCAGCGAGAGGATACTCAGCTAGTGTGCGGAGTGTCAGGTCTACGACCCGAGCGATCTGATAGCTAGAGGGTATGCCAGATAGTCTCCAGAAGCTTCCGTCCACAGCTAGCTCTATGCGATCTGTCGGGATGGCATCGATGGCGGTATCCTCTGCGATCTTGAAGCCTCGCCAGATAGGAGACTGCTCATAGTCACCCTTGCACCCCTTGGGGACGATCAGTTGGCACTGACTTCGATCTACCCCTTCAAAGGGATCATTGTCGTATGTGGACTGTGGAGGAGTGGTCGTTAGCATCGTCAGTTGCTTGAGACTCTTACAGCCACCGAAGGGGGTGTTGCCGAGTATAGCAAACTCCTCGGGGAAGGTGACCTCCGCCAACTTAGGCGCGAACCAAAAAGCAAAGTCCTCGACCGTTTGAGTCTTATCATGTAGTCTCAGCGCTGTCTCGGTGCGCCCTGCAGGGTAAGCGTAGAGCGTGGTGAAGTCCTTGCTGTATAGGACGCCATCTTGTGTGGCAAAGTCCGTGTTGTCATCGCTTACGGCAAACGCCTTGAGCTTCAAGCAACCGAGGAAGGGGTTTTGACCCCATAGTGGTGTTGCTGCTCCGAGATTCACCTGCTCTAGGTTCATCGACTCAGCAAACGCTGCATAGTCGATCTGCTCGAGTGAGCTGGGTAGTTCAAGCTGCTTGAGTGCGTGGCAGTGCCAGAAGGCCTTCTCGCCAATGGATGTCAGCCCTGAGCCAAACTTGATGGAGGCTATGGACTCACACTCTTGGAAAGCTCCCATCGCTATCTCTTGTAGCGAGTTGGGTAGCTCCAGTTGCTTGAGGCTTCGGCAGTTTTTAAAGGCATCTAGACCAATCGTCTTCAACCCCTCGGAGAAGTGTACCGTGTGCAGGAGGTTGTTGTCCTGAAAAGCGGTCTCATCGATGCGCTCCACATCGGCTGGTATCGTCACCTCTAGGAGGGCACGGCAGCCGTCGAAGCAGGAAGCGGGGATCGTCTTGATCCCGTTAGGTATCGTGACACTCTGCAGAGCCTCGGCACCTAGGAATGCCTCTGGCTCGAAGGAGTCCATCTGACTAGGTAGCTGAACCTTTGTAAGGCTTGTAGCTCCGTCAAAGAGTCGCTTGTTGAGCACCTTGACACCCTCAGGGATGGTTACCTCCTTGAGGTTGGCGCAATAGGTAAAGGCGTATCCCCCGAGATACTCTAGGTCACGTGGCAAGGTGATCTGCTCGAGAGCGTTGCACACCCCAAAGGCGGTACTATTGATACGTGTCACCTCATCAGGGATAGAGAGCTTCTGTAGCTTGATACACTTCCAGAAGGTTCCGATACCTATCTCTCGTATGTTCTTAGGTAGTACAAGCTCCTCGATAGAGCAGCAGTGGTAGAAGAGCTTATCTGGTAGGAGCGTCTCCTGCCCCTCTGGTACGACATACTCTCTCATCGTGCCTTGGTCATCGACCTTGATGTAGTAGACGCCACCAGGTACGATGCGCGCCTCCGAGAGATCTAGCTTGCGGATACGCTCGTGAGGTATCACAGAGGCATACTCATCAGAGCCACAGAACTGGCGAATGACTCTTAGGTCACTACCATTGAGCTCGCCCTTGATCTTGATAGAGGTAGCCGACTCCCACATCTCTATGGGGCCATCCTCTTGGAGTCGTCCTGCGACGTTGGTATAGACTACGTCAAAGGCATCGTCACCCTCTTCAGAGCATCCAGACCCGTCACCCTCTACAGAGACCATCCACCCCTTTTGTACAGCTATTTGAGTCTTGCTCTTGGGTGCTGTAGGAGTATCGTTAAAGAGCATACACCCACCGAAGTCGTTTTGCTGATCATCTTCACGACGCTCTCTCAGCGATCTGTATAGAGCATTGAGCGCACAAGCATCGAGTGCTGTGCCATCGATCTTGATGAAGTAGATGTTGTAAGCGTTAGGCACTGTCAGGGCGGTGATTGGATTGCCACTGACGTTAAGGCTCGTGAGTGCATAGAGCTGTGCGACTGCTGAGAGGTCCTTGATCTGATTCTTAGGACAGGAGAGTACCTCTAGACCATAAGCGCTAGAGAGGTCTAGCTCGGTCAGCTCGTTGTCGCCACAGTTGAGTGACTTGAGTCTATAGAGCTGGTTGAGACCAGGGATCTCTTTGAGAGCACATTGGCTCACATCGAGCGTCTGAATGCTTGGTGAGAGCTGGAGTGTCTCTAGAGTAGGATTGACTGAGCAGTCGAGAGAGGTGAGTGAGTAGCAGTTGCTTAGATCGATCTTCTTGAGCTGGTTAGCAAAGCAGACTACATCTCTGAGGCGTGCCATATTGGAGCAGTTGAGCTCGGTCAGATTGTTGTTATTGCAGACTAGCTCCTGTAGGTTAGGGCACCCAGAGAGGTCTAACTGTGTGAAGGCACACCCCTGACAGTCGAGGAGCTTAAGCTTGTCTAGGCCCGTGAGGTTGAGCTCTGAGAGCGACTCGCTATAGCTCACCATGAGGGTCTCTAGGAGTGGTGAGCCTGATAGGTCTAGCGTCGTGAGTCCGATGTAAGGTAAGAGGACTGTCTGTAGCTTGCTCGGTGAGGGGAGTGTGAGCTGGGTGATGACTCCCATAAAGCTCTTGCCAGCGACTAGATAGGTGAGCTCGAGGTTTTGAGATAGATCTAGCTCTGTCAGCGCCAGTCCCGATAGGTCGAGGTACTCCAAGCGTGGCATGCCCTTGAGGTTGACCGAAGAGATAAAGGGACAAGTACTCAGATCAAGCTTCTTCAGCTGCGGAGCTTGCTGGGGTAGTGCTAGGCTACGTAGCTTGTTATTGTTGGTACAGACGATGCTGTCTATCTGCGAGCTGTGTGACAAGTCGAGCGCCTCTACAGGAGAGTCTTGTAGCAAGAGGTAGCGCAGCTCTGTGCTTTTCGTCAGATCTAGCTCCGTGTGAAAGTTCTTGCGTGAGATAAGGTCTGTCAGTTGGGGCATTTGTGCCACATCGAGCTTGAGGAGGTTATTGCCAGAGCACTCTAAGACAGCGACATCACCCTCGATGGTGAGCGTGCGGTCTACCAGTTTGCTCTTGATAGCAGTTGCTTTGTCTTTGTAGAGATCTTTCGTCTCAGAGGTGCCATCTCCCCAGACGAGCTTGACGGTTCCGTCTTGTCGTCCCATGAGTAGTAGCTTGTACTCTGATCCGACCTGGCCAGCGAAGGTCATAGAGATGCGTCCAGTCTGAGCGAACGCTGAGCTAATCCCAGCCCCTGCGCAAAGCAGCAAGGCGAGAAATGCGACACAACGCGTGATGAGTTTGTTCATACTAATAATACGTTTGGTGATGATTGTCCCTAGCTGCTTTAGCTTAAAAAAGAGTTGCGAGGGCGATTTTGAGTGCAAATGTAGTGAAATGTTTTTAAATAGGCTCTTTTGTTTTCAAGTTTTGATGTTCTTGTATCAAGTATGGCACGATTAGGAGCGCAGATCCTCCCTTAGGATACAATGATCCGACCTCCTTTTTGTCAAATATGCTCACCGATCCGCTCTCCACGTGGAAATTTTCAAATAGCCACGTGGCTATTTTATATTCTCTACGTGGCCGTGAATCATTTCCTCCGAAGTATCATTTGATTCCTCCGAAGTTTTATTTCTCGCCCACGTGGAGAATTTTTATTTGCCACGTGGAGAATCAAAAATAGCCACGTAGGAAATGCTAGATGCATCATTGCGGTGGCGAGGGCGCATAGTACAATGTAATCTCCCTTGGCAGCGGTGGCGAGACCAAAGGGAAGATTGTGGTATATTTGCACTATCGGTCATAGCTATGGATATACTATAAGTAGCTATACCCACGTTATTAGAATGCTTATGAGACATAGACTCCTATATATATACAGACCTATCTGCCTGCTACTGGTCACGCTGCTTACGGCTCTGCTGGGGCTGGAGGCGCAGTCCGCAGACTACGCACCGCTCCGTGAGGGACACTGGGCGCGTCTCTCGGTGACACGTACGGGCGTGCATAAAGTGACCTTTGCGGCACTACGAGAGGCGGGCATCGAGAATCCTGCCGAGGTACGTCTCTTCGGGCGAGGCGGGGCGATGCTCAGCGAGGTGCTAGAGGATAATAGTTTGCAGCTCACGCCTGTCCCCATCTATGTGGCTGATGAGGCGGTTTACTTTTACGCTACGGGGACGGCGGAATGGATCCCTGAGCTGTCGCAACTGACCTTCCGCCACCAGCAAAACATCTACAGCAACAAGGGGTACTACCTAGCGACAGATCGTGCGGATCTACCTGCACAGAGCATCGTGCCACAGGGAGCGCAGCAGGCTACTGAGACGACTGTGCGGACGAGCTTCTTGGCGCATGTGGTACATGAGGAGGATCGTCACTCGCTACGTGCCTCGGGGCGTAAGCTCTTTGGCGAGCCTATCGGGGGGCATCCGCTTTCGGTGTCGCTCTCGTTACCGACGCCATTGGTGCCAGTAGCTGAGGGACAACTAGGTGTGGCTTATGTGGGGTTGCCAGCTAAAAAAGAGACGCTGGAGCTGACAGCGCAACTAGGAGGTGAGACGTACCGAGATATTATCAAGCGGAGTGAGGATGGCTCCACGAGCACCTATCTGGCGGGAATCTATCACGCTAAGCGCTTTGCTACCCACCTGACCTCTGAGGCTCAGAGCGTGGAGGTACAGCTGCAAGTGTCGCCAGCGGGACGACCTACTTATCTAGACTATGTGACACTGGTGGCACCAGTCGCTTTGCAGTATGGGGGCAAGGGGCAGTTGGCCTTTCGCAACTTCTCCACCAAATCAGGCGCTATCGCAGAGCATCGTATCGGGGTGACAGGCTCTGCTGGTGCGTTGCAACTGTGGGGACGTACGGCCGAGGGGCAGGTGACGAGCTTGCCCGTGGCGGAGCAGGGTGGTGCCTTGACCTTTACGGGAGCGGTGACAGACGGGGCGGGATGTCCTGTGGAGTACACGCTCTTTGCCCTTACGGATGCTTACCCTGTGGAGCAGGTGGTGGCACTTTCTCATGGAGGTGTTCGTTTAGACACGGTGCCGGACTATCTGATGATTACGACGGAGGCTTTGCGCCCCGCTGCGGAGCGCTTGGCAACTTACCACAGAGAGCACTCGAGGCTGCGGGTGCAGGTGGTGACGCAGCAAGAGCTTTTTGATGAATACAATGGCGGTACACCCGATGCAACGGCTTATCGCTTGATGCTGTGGAACTATAAGCAGCGCTACGAAGCGGAGCATGGTGCGGGTAGCTATCACCCGTTGCTGCTCCTCATGGGCGATGGCGCCTACGACAATCGTAAGGTGTCGCAAGACTGGAGAGCACGGGACTTTCAGCTGACGGAGTTCTTGCTGACGTATCAAGGGGAGAACTCGACCAATATCTACAGCTACTCGACGGATGACTACTTTGGCATCCTCTCGGAGGGTCAACGTGGTGTCGGTATCGGAGCGCAGACGCTCTCGGTGGGTATCGGTCGTCTGCCTATACGGACTCTAGCGGAGGCTGAGGCGGTAGTGGATAAAATAATCCGCTACGATAGCGAGCAGGTGCCAGGCGTGTGGCGTACGCGTGCTTGCTATGTAGCGGACAATATGGATGGATACTCGCATCTCGAGGAGGCTGATCGTATCGCTCAACTTATGGAGCGACTACAGCCTGAGCTGATGGTCTCTAAAGTCTATATGGATGCTTATGCGCACAAGAATGTGGGCGGGCGTACTTCGGTCCCAGAGGCGCGCCGCAAACTAATGGACGAGCTGCAGAAGGGACTACTCCTCCTAGACTATACGGGACACGGGGGGCCCGCAGCGTGGAGCGATGAGCAGATCTTGACGCAGGCGGATATTGTGCGCTTTGACTATCCCCACCTGCCGGTGTGGATCACGGCGACTTGTGACTTTACCAACTACGACCACCCGCAGACCTCGGCTGGGGAGTCGGCTATGCTCAATCCGACCAGTGGGGCGATCGCTCTCTACACGACTACGCGTGTAGTGATGAATATAGCGAATGAGCATATGAATAGAGCGCTACACAAGAGTCTCTTCACACCTCAAGAGGATGGTTTCCTCCGTCCTATGGGGATCGTGATGCGTGATGCGAAGAACGAGTTGATAAGATCCGATACGACGAATAAGTTGAACTTCTTCCTGCTTGGTGACCCAGCTCTGCGCCTTCGTATGCCAGCCTACGAGACGGTTATCACGGAGCTAGCGGGTGTCTCGCTTGACAACCTCTCGGAGGGGGAGGCGGTGGCGCTCCACGCAATGGATAGTGTCCAGGTGCGGGGCTATGTGGCGAACAGTCAGGGGGTCGTGCAGGGTGACTTCACGGGTCGGCTCTTTGTGACGGTTTTTGACGCTAAGGCTGAAGTCAAGACGCACATTGACAATGCTCCCGGCAAGGATCCTGAGAAGATTACCTCTTTTGAAGACTACCCAGGGATGCTTTATGCGGGTATCGCTGAGGTAAAAGAGGGACTCTATGACTTTTCCTTTGTGGTGCCTAAAGACCTCCCTTATAGCGGGGGCAATGGCAAGATCAATCTCTATGCTTACAGTGATGCGAAGGGTAGCGAGCCATACGAAGCGATGGGCGTGAGCCATGCGATCTGTGTCAAGCCAGGAGTGGGGCAGCACAGCGTGGTCGATACGATACCGCCAGAGATACGAGAGCTCTACCTAGGTCATCCAAACTTCTCGGTGGAGAACCCAATCGGCTCGACGCCACTCTTCGTTGCTACGCTGGCTGATGCCTCAGGGATCAACCTTTCGGGAACGGGCGTAGGGCACAACATGACGCTGGTTGTGGATGGTCGTGAGGACTTGACCTTTAACCTCAACAGCAGCTACACCGCCTCTGAGATGGAGGCTGGTGTGGGACGGGTGCTTTACCTGCTACCTGAGCTGCCCGATGGCGATCATACAGCGACCTTTACGGTGTGGGACGTGTGCAACAATGTGACGGAGCAGAGCTTTGCCTTTCGTGTGCGTGCTGGTCAAGCGCCGACGGTGGTCGAGAGTCGTGCTCGTCCTGGGGTCTTGACGGCTGATGATCTGCTGATCGTGGAGGTGTACAACAATGCGCCAGGCGTGGAGGTCGATGTGACTATCGAGCTATACGACTATCGTGGTGCACTCGTTGCGCTCTCACCACAGATGGTGGCGCGCTCTGGCTATGATACGCCGGCGCTGATACGGTGGGAGCCTAAGCTACAGTCGGGTGGCGCCTTGCTACCAGGGCTTTACATCTACCGCTTGCGGATGACGCAGGGTGACTCGGTGCCGGCCTACACTTCGGGCAAGATCGTGGTGCGCTAAGATACTCTGACCAAGTAATCTGTTTCGTTATGCAGGCTGATCTCTTAGCGCTGGTCACTGGCTCGACGCCTTTTGTGGCGGTGGTGGTGATGGCGCTCCTCGTGGCGATCAATCCGTGTCCACTGGCGACGGTGGTCTCCTCGCTGCTCTTCTTGACGAGACGGCAGACGAGTAGACGGCAAGGGTGGTGGATCGCTTCGCTCTATGCACTAGGACGTGCGCTACTCTACTTCTCGCTCGGACTGCTCTCGGCTTGGCTCTTGCGTACGAGCATTCAGACGCTCCAGCTACAGGAGCAGATCCTGTATGGCTTGGAGCATTGGCTGGGACCGCTGATTATTCTATTGGGAGTGTTGCTATGGCTGTTCGGTCGTCATGACCATCACGACCATCATAACCACCAGGACGAGGAGCCGACGCATCAAGCGGAGGAGCATGATCTGGAACAAAGGCAACCGCTAGAGCGACAGGGTGCGTGGAGCTGGCGAGCCCTCTGGCTAGGCTTTAGCTCGGCTCTCTTTTTCTGTCCTGCTACGGGACTGATCTACTTCGGTATGCTGGTGCCTATGACGGCTCAGGCGGGGGGCGCTGTGGGGTTGCTCTATCTGGGACTCTTTGCGCTCCTGACGGCTAGTGTCGCTTATCCTGTCTATGGGCTGATACGTATGGGCTTGAGTCGCTTAGCGCAATTCGCTGGCGGTATGCAGCGGTGGCGCAAGTGGCTCAATGTGGGGATCTCGCTTCTTTTCGTGGTGATGGGCGTTGTGATGACGCTCGTTCACCTGCTGCATGGTCACGAGTCGGCTGCACTGGTTGGCTCTTTGTAGAGCTTGATGAAGCAGTGCGTGGCGAGGACCACGTCGTGGCGAGACTTGAGCTGGTAGATGATCTCTATGTTCTCGCGACCCCACAGGAGCTTGCTGTAAAGCGTCTCTAGGCTGATGCGTGTCTGTAGAGGATCGGCTTGGTAGTGCGAGATGAGGTAGTTGATGCCTTGGCGCATAGTGCAGAAGCGTCGCTTGGACCGCAGGCTCTCACTGGGCAACTGGTAGTGCTGCAGGTCGTGTGCTAGGACAGCTAAGTGAAAGGCGAGGCTGTGCCCCACGATCATCTGCGTAGTCTCTAGATCTCTGAGGAATAGCTCTAATACGGCTTGGGGTGGCTCGCCATGCCCCGCGACAAACTCGGTCGTCAGCTGGTGGTAGTCGGTTGCTTCGCTTGTGATCGGCACGCCACTGAGCAGTAGATGGTCTTCGCTCCGTACGACACGTAGCTCTTCGTCTAGGAGGAGCCACGAGAGACTCGCTAGGAGCGGTGTGTCGATGGCGGAGAGCTGTGTCTCGTCGAGCGTGTCGTGCAGGTAGCGTACGGTCTCGGTGTCTACCACTAGGTAACGGGGCGTGGCTCCTTCGGGCGCTGTGCTGAGCTGCAGGAGCGGTGACTCCTCGATGCTGAGCGCACAATGCGAGGCGAAGTCACGCTCTACGCCTTTGTAGACCGGGTTGTGCTTGCGCAGTCGCTTACGGCCGAAGGTGGTGATACCACCAGCTAAGATCAGTAGGAGCAGGAGGTCAACCCAAGTCATAGTCTAGTTGAGGGGCAGGCTGTGGCATTGGACTGCGCCCTCTTTACTTATTAAGGCTCTCCTCGATGATGCGACGATCGCGGGCGATCGCGGGTGCAGCTTGCTCTTTAGGGATGAAGGCCCAGTTGTTGTAGCGAGGCGGTGTGAGCGGCTGGTGCGCCTTTGCCCACTCGATGAGGTGATAGCGCAGGTCATAAGGCGAAACCCAAACGATGCGCTGGCGCAACTCTTCAGGCGAAAGTCCCGCTCCTTGCGTCAGATGCCCACCGCCACCGATAGCTCGGTAAGAGTTGACCGCCACCGTGTAGATGCTGTCGGCCGAGAAGGGGCGTCCGTCAGATAGGCGCTCGATGGAGATCCGCTCGCCTTGAGCTTTGCGCAGATCCACCGTGTAGTCGATGCCAGCAGCTGCGCTGAAGTTGAAGGTCGGCTTGACCGTTGGGAAGCGTTGCTCGTCAGCTTGATCCTTCAGATAGAGCAGATGCTCGCCCGTGCTGGCATCGGGACCGCACCATAGGCCGTAAGAGTACTCTAAGTAATCCTTGATCTCTTGCCCAGATAGGCGTATCTTGTAGAGGTGGTTCTCGTAGGGATAGATGTCGAAGAAGTTTCGTACCCGTAGCGTGTCTGCAGGCTGTGACAGGGAGAGACGATGCGGTGCGGAGAAGGAGATGTCTGCCTCGCTCAAGTCTAGCTGTAGCTGGTGAAGCAGAGAGATATAAGCGGAGGGTCCGAAGAGTGCGTCCACACCTACTAGTGGCTCTGTGAGTCGTGTGATAGGCTCAGCGATAAAGCTACGCACCGTGTCGGCAAAGCCCGAGAAGTAACTGACGAAAGCGGAGTCTACTGGCACGGAAGCCATTGAGACGATCTCTCCCTGGATCTGTTTGTCGATCACTTTGTTGCGCTGCTTGGTGATGGAGACCGTCACGTCCGCCACGTTTCTCGCATGGCTCCCAGGATTGATTAGCAAGACGGGAGAGCCTGACGGGCTCTGCACGGTCGTCTGATTAGCCTGATGATCGTGTCCGTAGAGGATCAGATCGATACCAGAGACACTGTTTGCCAACTGCATAGCAAAGTTCTCACCGCCCTCCGAGTCGCCTAGTCCCGAGTGCATCAGGACTATGATCAGGTCGGGATGGACATGCTCCTGGATCGTAGGAATCCACACATGAGCAGTAGCGATCGGACTAGCAAAGGTCATCCCCTCATAAGAGGATTGGGGGATCCACTCTGGCACGGATGGAGTGATCAGCCCGAGAACAGCCACCTTGACCCCGTCGACCGTGTGTACGCTGTAGGGAGAGTAGTAAGGCTTGCCCTTGAGGGGACCATCGCTGTGTACGATGTTGGCGGCCAGCAGAGGTGTTGCCATGTCGTGTTGCCAGCGGTGGTAGACGCTCGGCGTAGCCTCTAGATCATGGTTCCCCACGACGGCTGCATCATAGCCCAGCAGCGTCATAGCGTCAGAGATGAAGTGCGTACGCACGGTGTCGACGAAGTTGGAGTAGTAGACCGCCGCATTGCCTTGTAGCACATCGCCTCCGTCGAAGAGCAGCGTACTCGTCGGGTAGTCACTTCTCACCTGAGTCACATAAGTAGAGACACGTCCCAGTCCGCTAGGAGTAGAGCTGTCCTGAACGAAGTCATAGCCTAGTATGTTGCCGTGTACATCAGTCGTGTGTAGGATACGAAGCGTGTGCGTCTCCCGCTCTGCCTGCTTGCAACTGGCGAAGCTCCCCAGCAGGAGGAGTGTAGCGAGACAATAGAGTAAGGTGCGATGCTGAAGTTTGATCATAACGTGAAGGGCTTTCTTAGGAGAGGTAAGGGTTGTGCTGGTAGATGTTGCGAATGAGGCGCACGACACGCAGGGCATCCTCTATCTCCACCGCCTGAGCGGTCGGGTCTCCCAGCAGAGCGCGTGCCGTGTGGTCGATGACGAAGTGATGGTTTTGCGCTGAGCCACTGTAGGCTCCGTAGGCATTGCCAGGCTCGCTCTCGCCTAGGTCGGGGCGGTCGTAGCCGTCGATGACGCAGTGCGTTAGCTTGTTCATAAAGGGACCATCGAGGACGATGCACCCACGCTCGCCAAGCACCGTGAGGCGCACCCCGCAGTTGGTCCCGTAGACCGCTGTCGAGTAGGTCAGCAGTCCCGTCGTGTCTTGCGGGAAGGTGAGCTGCACCACGCCCGAGTCCTCAAAGTCTACCATCGTCTGGTGATTGTAATTGTAGAAACTCCCGTCCTGCACCTCTGGCATGCCGAAGCACCAGATCAGTAGATCGAGGAAGTGTGAGTACTGCGTGAAGAGCGTCCCGCCATCTAGCTTGAGGTCGCCATGCCAGCGACGAGGCAGGTAGTAGCGCTCGTCACGATTCCAGAGACACTGCAGCTCGATCTGGTAAAGCTTGCCGAGGCGCTTCTCCTCGATCACCTGGTGGAGCCAAGCTGAGACAGGCGTAAAGCGGTTTTGCAAGACACTATATAGGTGACAGCCGTGAGCCTTCGCTAGGGCGATCAGCTCCTCGCCCTCGTCGGGGTGTAGTACGGCGGGCTTCTCGATGAGGAGCGACTTACCCGCTTTGATTAGCTCTAGCGCAATAGGGTAGTGCAGTCCGTTGGGAACGCAGATTGATGCCACATCAAAGGTGTCTCCCCCACGCTCCAGCAGCTCCTTCACGCTTGAGTAAAAGGGAACCTCGGCAAACTGTGCAGCGCCACACTCCGCAGCGGGGAGCACGTCGACCATTCCGACCAACTGCGTCTGCGGATGCTTTGAGATATGCTCCATATGTCGGCGACCGATGTGTCCGCACCCCACGACTACCCAGCGGAGCGGGCTGTGGAGTGGCGTAGGCGATGAGGTCGCTAGGTCGTTGTGCTTTGCTGTCATAGTGGGGAAGGGAAGCTTTTATAGTAGAAATTGTCTGATCCGCTCGCAGATCTCGCTAATCTGCTCGGAGGTAGTCGTTGGGGCTATTGGTAGCGAGAGCATCGTCTTCTGGAGTTCCTCCGCTACGGGGCAGGAAGCCTCAGACGAATCGGCTCTGTAGGCCGCTATCTGGTGAAGCATCTTCGGGTAGTAGACTCGAGCGTCGATGCCCGCAGTGCGTAGTTCGTTGAGTAGTCCGTCTCGCTTGTCAGAGGGTACGCAGATTGTGTAGAGGTAGAGCGCTTCGGGCCAGTCCCCACTACGCCACGGACGTCTCACCATCGGGAGGTCGGCCAGCAATTCGTCGTAGCGGTCGGCTAGCAAGCGACGTCGTCGATTCGCCTCGTCCAGGTGACCTAGTTTAACCCGTAGCACAGCTGCTTGGAGCGCATCGAGACGACTATTGTAGCCACACCGCTCGTACTGATAGCGTGTGTGCTGACCGTGGTTGGCCAGTTGGCGCAAACGCTCCGCCAGCTGCTGGTCATGCGGTACGAAAGCAGCGCCCCCATCGCCCATACAGCCTAGCGGCTTGGTCGGAAAGAAGCTCGTCGTGCCGATCGTAGTACGTGTGCCTAGCGGTATAGGAGTCCTTAGGCACCCCGAAACTTTATCGACTACGCCCCCCATCCCCTGTGCATTGTCCTCAATCCACGGGATCTGGTGAAGCTCGCAGAAGTGCGTCAGCTCGTCTGCGGGGCAGGGCATACCATACATATTGACCGCTATGAGTGCCACCGTACGAGGGGTGCGAAGAGACTCCAGATAGTCTAGCGAGCCATTCATCTGAAAGGAGACACGCCCATCTCTGCTTGGCGAGGGCATCACGTCAGCCCAGACAGGTCGGAGTCCTAGATGACAGATCGCCTCGGCAGCCGCCACATAGTTGTGCGTGGCGATGATTACTTCACCACCACGGGGCAACTCTAGCGCAGCCAGAGCTAGCAGGAGCGCATCGCTCCCGTTGCCACAGCTGATGACACTCCACGGCTCTAGCCCTAGGTAGTACGCCAGCTCCTCCTCAAAGGCACGCACCTCCTCACCACCAATGTAGCCGCCCGAGGCGACAACTCTCCTGATGCCCCTATCAAGCTCAGCTTGGTAGGGGCTATGTTCTTTTGGGAGGTTGACTAGAGGGATGCGCATACCGCTGTGGGGCTAGACCAGCTTGCTACCAGGAGCTATCGTGTCAGGCAGTGTGACCACCTGTAGCTGTCCCGTCTTGTAGTCTTCGACCGAGAGGATCATACCTTGCGACTCGACGCCACGTATCTTACGTACAGGCAGGTTGGCGACGAAGGCAACGGTCTTGCCGACCAGCTCCTCTGGCTTGTAGTACTGAGCGATACCCGAGACGATCGTTCGCCCGCCCATACCATCATCGATGGAGAAGCGCAGGAGCTTGTCCGCCTTGGGTACCTTCTCGCAAGCTAGGATACGTCCCGCACGCATATCACTCTTGGTAAATGTGTCAAACGGCACATCCTCTAGGAGAGCTTCGGGGTGACGGCTCTGCTCCTCGTTGAGCTTCTTGATCGCTGCGAGCTTGTCGAGCTGTGCTTGGATCACTTCGTCCTCAATCTTCTCAAAGAGCAGCTCGGGCTTGCCCAGCTGATGCCCCTCGGGAAGTAGATCTGTAGCGCCAAAGCGGGCGAAAGCGAAGCCTTCCTCCTCGACTTGTAGCATAGCGAGGAGTCGACGTGTCGAGAAGGGAGTAAAGGGCGCAAAAGCAATCGACAGATTGCCCACCAGCTGCAAAGCCAAGTGCA
>OHSG01000287.1_pt1 | contig 24963 bp, 19 predicted proteins | sample 1578601 | NCBI WGS metagenome assembly OHSG01 (sample SAMEA3879534, study PRJEB24766) | human gut metagenome | biome: human-associated habitat; feature: feces | place: USA | collected 1985/1987
CGGAACAGCTCAGGATCTCCCGGTGCGAAGGTTCCGTTGATCAGCTGCATCAGTACCTTGCGGACATCCTGATCATTGTTGAAGATCTCCATGGGGTCATATCCGCCATGGTTCTCATAGTTGATAACCTCCTGTGCGGACAGACCGAAGATGAAAGCATTCTCTTCGCCCACTTCTTCTACGATCTCCACGTTGGCACCGTCCATGGTTCCCAGGGTCAGGGCACCGTTCAGCATGAACTTCATGTTACCGGTACCGGATGCTTCCTTACTTGCGGTAGAGATCTGCTCGGAGACATCTGCTGCCGCAAAAATGATCTCTGCGTTAGATACGTTATAGTTCTCGATAAATACAACCTTGATCTTGCCGTTAATAGCGGGATCGTTGTTAACCACATCCGCTACGGAGTTGATCAGCTTAATGGTCAGCTTTGCGTTACGGTAACCGGCTGCTGCCTTCGCGCCGAAGATAAAGGTTCTGGGGTAGAAATCCAGTTCCGGATGCTCCTTCAGTTCGTTATACAGGTGCATTACATGCAGAATATTGAGCAGCTGTCTCTTGTACTCATGCAGACGCTTTACCTGTACATCGAAGATGGATCTGGGATCTACTTCGATACCGTTGTGCTCTAAAATGTATTTTGCCAGACGTACTTTATTCTGGTACTTGATGTTCATGAACTCCTGCTGTGCCTTTTTGTCATCCGCATATACCTTCAGGCGGGAGATCTGAGGCAGATCGGTGATCCAGTCGTCACCTACGTGAGCCGTTACCCAGTCAGCTAACAGCGGGTTTGCATGCAGCAGGAAACGTCTCTGGGTGATACCGTTGGTCTTATTATTGAAGCGCTCCGGGAACATCTCATAAAAGTCCTTTAATTCCTGGGTCTTCAGGATCTCTGTATGCAGTCTTGCAACACCATTGACAGAATATCCGGCTACGATTGCCATATGTGCCATCTTCACCTGTCCATCGTAGATGATCGCCATCTTACGGATCTTCTCCTGTACATCCACACCGGGTACATTGCTGTACTTCTGCTGGATATCGATGATGAATCTGCGGTTGATCTCCTCTACGATCTGGTAGATTCTGGGAAGCAGTCTGGAGAACAGTTCGATGGGCCATTTCTCCAATGCTTCCGCCATGATGGTGTGGTTGGTGTAAGCACAGGTCTTGGTGGTGATCTCCCACGCTTCCTCCCAGGTCAGATAATAATCATCCATCAGCACACGCATCAGCTCTGCGATAGCTACGGTAGGATGGGTATCGTTCAGCTGGAAGGTAACCTTCTCATAGAACTTATGGATATCATCATGCTTTCTCATGTACTTCTCTACAGCTTCCTGTACGGATGCGGAGATGAAGAAGTACTGCTGCTTCAGACGCAGCTCCTTACCTGCATAGTGATTGTCGTTGGGGTACAGAACCTCTACGATGTTACGTGCCAGGTTCTCCTGTTCTACCGCCTTCTGGTAATCGCCCTTATCAAAGGAATCCAGCTGGAAGCACTCTACGGGCTCCGCATCCCAGATACGCAGGGTGTTTACAATGCCATTGCCATAACCCACGATGGGGAAATCAAACGGAACCGCCTTAACGGACTGATAGCCCTCCTGGGTAAATACGTTTCTGCCGTTCTCATCGGTATGCACACTGACATAGCCACCGAATTTCACAATTTTCGCATACTCAGGTCTGCGCAGTTCGAAAGGATTACCATTCATCAGCCAGTTATCGGGAACCTCTACCTGATAACCGTCGCGTATCTCCTGCTTGAACATACCATAACGATAACGGATACCGCAGCCATATGCAGGATATCCCAGCGTTGCCAGGGAATCCAGGAAACATGCTGCCAGACGTCCCAGTCCACCGTTACCCAGTGCTGCATCCGGCTCCTGGTCCTCGATCAGGTTCAGATCCAGTCCCAGTTCTTCCAGAGCTTCCGCTACGGGCTTATATGCCTTTAAATTGATGAGGTTATTGCCCAGTGCTCTTCCCATCAAAAACTCCATGGACATGTAGTAGACCATCTTGGGGTCTTCCTTCTCATATGCCTTCTGGGTCTCCATCCAGTTCTCTACGATACGGTCCTTGATCGCATAAGATACTGCCTGGAAGATCTGCTGTGCATCTGCCTCTTCCAGATTCTTACGATACAGGGTGCGCACATTATATTCCACACTTCTCTTGAAGAGCTCCTTGTCGAACTCTTTTGCCTTTACCGGCTTCTCGCTGGCTGCTACTGATTTTTTCACCTATGTTCTCCTCTCCATTACCTCTCCGGTACTGTACTCTTCTCAAGATATTCCGCACCGGATAGCGTTATGATTTCATCCATATTCTTAACCAAATACAGGTAATATTATAACAAATATATACACTCATTCCAACTGTTTTCGCCGGTTTTCGTAAGTTTCGTAAATGTTTTTCCGAAACAGAAAAGATTCTGCGGTCCCCCTTCCGGAAAACCACAGAATCTTTATCTTTATACTCTCTCCACAGCGATCACTGCGTTCTCGCCGTTGATATTCCATTCCTTCGATACGCCGTATTCCATACCGCTTGTCAGTTCGTCAGCCAGAACCTTGCTGCTGATGGCTTCTTTGTTCTTCTGTGCGATCTCGGACAGCTTATCGTTGCCATTGATGGATACGCGGATGTGATCGGTCACTTCGAAGCCGCTCTCCTTACGCATAGTCTGGATCTTGCTGATGATCTCGTATACGAAGCCTTCCTCTACCAGTTCCGGTGTCAGGTTGGTATCCAGGACAACGGTCATCCGATTGTCCTCCTGAGATACATAGCCTTCCTTCTGTGCCATGTCGATCAGCAGATCGTCCTTGGTCAGTTCCACAGCCACACCGTCTACATCGAACTTTAATGCGCCGTCTGCATTCAGTTCATCCATTGCTGCATTGCCATCGAGTGCTGCAAGGTGCTTCTGGATGCCGCCCAACTGTTTGCCATACTTGGGTCCTACGGTACGCAGCTGGGGTTTGAAGGTGTAAGAGGTAAAGTCACGTACGTCATCGGTAAATACGACTTCCTTGACGTTCAACTCATCCTCGATGATCTCCTGGTAGAACTCACTTAAGGTGAAGTCTGACTTGATATACATTCTGCTGATAGGCTGACGATTCTTGATGGCAGCTTCGTTACGGCATGCACGCCCCATTACTACAGCATCCAGTACATCCTCCATATCCTCTTCCAGCTTCTTGTCGATGTGATCCTTGTTCACTACCGGGAAGTCACACAGATGGATACTCTCGGGTGCATTTGCATCGTTGCTTCTTACCAGGTTCTGGTAAATATCCTCTGTCATGAAGGGGATCATGGGTGCGGCTGCCTTACAGATGGTCACCAGTGCGGTGTACAGCGTCATGTAGGCATTGATCTTATCCTGCTCCATACCCTTTGCCCAGAAACGCTCACGGCTGCGTCTTACATACCAGTTACTCATCTCATCGACGAAGTCCTGCAGAGCCTTGGCAGCCTCGGGGATACGGTACTGGTCCAGATTGCTGTCTACTTCTGCAACGGTAGAGTTCAGCTTGGACAGCAGCCACTTATCCATTACGGGCAGTTTGTCGTATTCCAGTGTATATTTGGAAGCATCAAAATTATCAATATTTGCATACAGTACGAAGAATGCGTAGGTGTTCCACAGGGTACCCATGAATTTACGCTGTCCTTCCTGTACGGCCTTGCCGGAGAATCTCTTCGGCAGCCAGGGTGCGGAACTGGTGTAGAAATACCAACGGATGGCATCTGCACCGTAGGTCTCCAGTGCGTTGAAAGGATCTACCGCATTGCCCTTACTCTTACTCATCTTCTGACCGTTCTCATCCTGTACATGGCCCATAACGATAACGTTCTTGTAAGGAGCCTTATTGAAGAGCAGAGTAGATTCTGCCAGCAGAGAGTAGAACCATCCACGGGTCTGGTCCACTGCCTCGGAGATAAAGTCAGCGGGGAACTGCTGCTCGAACAGATCCTTGTTTTCAAACGGATAATGATGCTGTGCAAAAGGCATTGCTCCGGAGTCGAACCAGCAGTCGATTACCTCGGGAACACGCTTCATCTGCTTGCCGCACTCGGGGCAGGTGATGGTGATCTCGTCGATATAAGGACGATGGAATTCTACGGTCTTCGCCTTCTCATTGCCGCTCATCTTGTACAGCTCTTCACGGCTGCCGATGGAATGCTGGTGTCCGCATTCGCACTCCCAGATATTTAACGGAGTACCCCAGTAACGGTTACGGGATACACCCCAGTCCTGAATATTCTCCAGCCAGTTGCCGAAACGTCCCTCACCGATGGAAGCGGGGATCCAGTTGATGGTCTTATTATTACGTACCAGATCATCCTTCACAGCGGTCATCTTGATGAACCAGGACTCTCTTGCATAATAGATCAGCGGAGTGTCACATCTCCAGCAGAAAGGATAATCATGCTCGAACTTCGGTGCATCGAACAGCTTGCCCTCTGCATCCAGATCCTTAAGTACCAGAGGATCTGCATCTTTTACGAATTTTCCGGCATAAGGGGTCTCTGCGGTCAGATCACCCTTGCCGTCTACGAACTGTACGAAGGGCAGCTCGTAATTACGTCCGATACGGCTGTCGTCTTCACCGAAAGCCGGTGCGATATGAACGATACCGGTACCGTCGGTCATGGTTACATAACCGTCGCAGGTTACGAAATGTGCCTTTTTCTTCTGCTTCTTGGCGGCATCTCCCGCACACTTGTACAGAGGCTCGTACTCCTTGTACTCCAGATCCTTACCAACATAAGTCTCCAGTACTTCGTAAGCATCCTTGCCCTCTTCTGCCAGGCGGCCCAGTACCTTGTCTGCCAGTGCCTTTGCAATATAATAGGTATAACCGTCGGCGGCCTTCACCTTCAGGTAGGTCTCCTCCGGGTTCACACACAGTGCTACGTTGGAAGGAAGAGTCCAGGGGGTGGTGGTCCATGCCAGGAAATATGCATCCTCGCCCTTTACCTTGAAACGTACAATAGCGGAACGCTCTTTGACTGCCTTATAGCCCTGTGCCACTTCGTGGCTGGACAGCGGGGTTCCGCAGCGAGGGCAGTAAGGAACGATCTTGAAGCCCTTGTACAGAAGTCCCTTATCCCAAATGGTCTTCAGTGCCCACCATTCGGACTCGATGAAGTTGTCATCGTAGGTAACATAAGGGTTATCCATGTCAGCCCAGAAACCAACAGTACGGGAGAAATCTTCCCACATTCCCTTGTATTTCCAGACGCTCTCTTTACATTTGTCGATGAAAGGTGCCAGACCGTATTCCTCGATCTGCTCCTTACCATCCAGACCCAGCAGCTTCTCAACTTCCAGCTCTACGGGAAGTCCGTGGGTATCCCAGCCTGCCTTACGGGGAACCATATATCCCTTCATGGTACGGTATCTGGGGATCATATCTTTGATGGTACGGGTCTCTACATGACCGATGTGGGGCTTACCGTTGGCGGTAGGCGGTCCGTCGTAGAAGGTATAGGTCTCGCCTTCCTTACGATGTTCCATACTTTTTTTGAAAATGTTGTTGTCTTCCCAAAATTTCTCGACGGCTTTCTCACGGTCTACGAAATTCAGGCTTGTGGGTACCTGCTTGTACATAGTGCGCTTCCTTTCTTTTCTTATTACAGCATCATACTATTCAGCGCCTCATTCACAAAATCGCATCTTCGATGCTTTCCTGAATAGTATCAAAAAAGCTCCGTCCCGTAACAGGACGAAGCTCATGCATTCGTTAACCACCTCTTACAACATACTTCCCATACGATTCCACATGTGTAATCTCACAGGAGTGATATGCTTCCCGGTAACGGCGGGATTCCGTTCAGAACTACTGACCTGGGCTTTTGTTCTGACAGCTCAGAAGTGATTTTCACGATTCCCTTACTCGCACCGGTCTCTCACCATCACCGGCTCGCTTTGCCTTTCTGCGGAAAAGTTACTCTCTTCGTCAATGCATTTTTGATATACCGCTATTATATATCTCATTTTTTTGCGTTGTCAAGCCGGATGTTATGATTTGCTTAGAAAGCTTTTCTTTCTTGCTTTTCCGACATTTATTTCATATAATTATTTTAAGACTGATATGTGTACCGATCTTACCGGAAAGGGCAGGGAATTCTATGGAAAATACGCAAAATACGCCGAAAAGAAGCGGCGGTAAAATATCATATACTCTGCAGGCGATCGGCCTGATTCCCCTGCTGGCGCTAGGGATCGTCATGTTATTTTTCACTTCCCAATGGTTCACAAAAACTATGTATCAGGAAGTGGAACGTGAATTGTATGATGCCACAAAAAGTGCCACTACACTTCTGAACGCTGCCTATCCCGGCGATTACCGGCTGGAAGGTGATGTTGCCTACCTTCTGTATAAGGGCGATGTAGATATCACCCGTGAATATTCTCTATTTGATCAATTCAAAGAGGATACCGGACTGGACATCACCCTGTTCTATCAGGATACCCGCATTCTGACGACTCTGTATAACGCCCAGGGTGACCGCATTGTCGGCTCCGGTGCTCCGGATGTGGTGATCCGTGATGTCCTGAATACCGGTGAAGATCATTTTTATATCAACACTCTGATCAATGGAAAGACTTATTTTTCCTATTATAGTCCTGTCCGCAATCAGGACGGCAGCATAGTTGGCATGCTTTTTATAGGAAAATCCAGTGCCGCCGTATCTCAATCCATTCAACGTTATGTCTATCCGCTGACATGGCTGATCATCGGTTTTGTGGCTCTCGTGGCTGTCTGCATCTATTTTTACACCAGAAGATTCGTGGCTGTATTACTCCATATTCACAGCTTCCTGTCGGAGGTAGCCTCCGGGAATCTGAACGCCACACTGGATCATTCCGTAACAAAACGCAGTGATGAATTAGGTGATATCGGTCGCTGTGCCTTGTCCATGCAGCGCTCTCTTCGTACCATGATCGAGCAGGATGCCCTGACCGAGCTGTACAACCGACGCAGCGGGGAAAAAAAGCTGCGCCAGATCTTCGAGGAAGCCCAATCCTCCCGCCATTCTTTTGCGCTCGCCATCGGAGACATTGACTTTTTCAAAAAGGTTAACGATACCTACGGTCATGAATGCGGGGATGCCGTGCTGAAAAATGTCTCTGCCCTGCTAAAGCAGCATATGTGGCGCCGTGGCTTTGCCGCGCGTTGGGGTGGTGAGGAATTTCTACTGGTATTTGAAAATGTAGATCTTGCAGAAGCACGGAAACAGTTGGAGCTTCTCATGGACAAAATCCACGAACTGGATACACTCTACGAGGGGCAACACGTGAAGATAAATATGACCTTCGGACTGGTCTGTGAGTCTGACAAAGATGTTCATACATTATTAAAAGAAGCTGATGAGAAATTATATATCGGTAAGACAAACGGTCGTAACCAGGTGGTATCTTAACCCGGTTACGACCGTTTTTTATTTGTTTCTGATCTTGTTATCTTTAACCTTGCAGGCAGTCCGGATTCAACAGGAAATCATAAATATTGATTGTCAGAATACCATATTCATCATAATATGGCTGCACAATATCTTTTGTAATGACAATTTTCTTAAAAGAGTCATCAATCTTCCGGAACGGTCGGATTTCCTGCGTCCGCTTTGCTTCATCCGGAAGAGAATATGCCGATTGAATGTAATATCTGGCAGAACCAAGATTGCAGACAAAATCCACTTCCAGCTGCCTGCGGTTTACCTTTCCTTCCAAATCTTTTTCTGCGATAGGGACAACACCTACATCCACACTATATCCCCGCATCCGGAGTTCGTTATAGATTACATTTTCCATGGAATGTGTCTGCTCCAACTGCCGGAAATTAATTCTGGCATTCCGAAGCCCCAAATCAGAAAAATAATATTTCTTAGGAGTCTCTATATATGACTTTCCCTTAATATCATAACGCTGTGCTGACTCTATCAAAAAAGAATCTTCAAAGTAATCCAAATATTTCTTTATGGTTGCAGAAGTAATTTTAGATTTCTTCACGGTTTTAAAAGTGTTCTTTAGTTTTTCCGGATTGGTCAACGAACCGATCGCAGAGGAAAGAATATTTAGCAGATCTTCCAATTCCCCAATATTCTTTATACGATTCCGTTTCGTAATATCACGGATATAAATTTCGTTAAATAAATTCTGCAGCGCTGTTGCCTTATCCACGGCACCATCCCGCAGAACCACTAATGGAATTCCACCGTAAAGCATATATTCAGATAACCCGGTATATTTATCTCCGTTATAAACAGACATAAATTCAGCAAAGCTGAGAGGGTACATATGAATTTCATCACCCCTGCCTGCAAATTCCGTAGCAATATCCTTTGACAACAGTTTTGCGTTACTTCCCGTCACAAACACATCAATATTCTCTTTACGAAGGTATCCATTCAAAACAGCCTCAAAACAATCCAGCATCTGAATTTCATCCAACAGCAGATAATATATTCCCTCTCCTGTAGTTTTCGACCGAATATATGCCATAAATTTCTCCGGATCCACACCCCGCTTTTCCTTTTCGATCTGAATAAGTCTTTCACCGATCAGGTAAAGATCATCCGCAGAATCAAAGGCAAACCGTATGATATGGTCTGCTTCCACACCGGAATCTAACAAATGATGATAGAAAATGTTATTCAGCAGATAAGACTTACCACATCTTCGAATACCGGTAATCACCTTGATTAATCCATTGCTCTTTCTTTTTATTAACTTTTCCAAATAGAAATCTCTGCGAATATCCATATATTTTCTCCCTGGAATAGGTTTTTGCAACTAGTTACACTTTTCTATTCTATTATATGGATAATTTAACTGAAAATCAATATACTTGCTTCATTTTTGGAAAAGATTTTTGCAACTGGTTGCACTTTTCTATTCCAAATTGTAAATAAACAAAGTAATTATTTATTGTTCCATCTGTCTGCCCAGGAAGCCTGCCGCAGACAGAGCCAGTTTCTGCTCCACTTCTCCCATTTTGCTCTTCCCGTCATTTTCCAACAGGATCACACTTCCGATGATGTCCCCTTCGCAGATGATCGGCGTGATCAGCTGCCAGGCATAGTCCACGGCAATGTCTTCCGCAATGTTGACATAGTTGCGGTCTCCTTTTGCGGCAATCACAGTCTCTCTATTATTGACCTTCTCTTCCAGTTGACGGCTCACGGATTTATTTAACAGTTGCTTACAGCCTCCTGAGACGGCGATGAACTGGTCTCTGTCCGCGATCAGTGTGGCATGTCCCGACACCTGTGCCAGGCTCTCCGCATACTGTTTGGCAAATGTGGTCATCTCTCCGATAGGGGAATATTTTTTCAGGATGACCTGCCCCTCTCTGTCGGTGAAGATCTCCAGCGGATCACTCTCTCTGATGTGTAACGTGCGGCGGATCTCCTTCGGGATCACGATGCGTCCCAGGTCATCTATTCTTCTTACAATTCCAGTTGCTTTCATCATTTTTTCCTCCATGACATATTGCGTAAGATAAATCATCATCTCGCATTACTAATCATTAACGTTGCAGTTAGTATGCGAAATGCAGGAAAAAATATACTTTAAATTGCCAGATACACCGTCATTCAGCAGTGCCATTACTGGCTTATATTTATAGCAGTTCTGTATTTTTCCTCAGAATTATTGTTTTATATTAAAATTAAAATGCATCCATTCAATTTTCACTCTTGCATTATCGAATTTTTCAATTCTCAATCAGACTATTTCGTACTGTATTTTCCTTATTTCTATGTTACACTTATTCTGTTTACGACAATTTTTTATGGGAGAGTTTAAACTATGAATCACAAAAATAATAACAGAAGTTCATTTTCCGGCAAGATCGGCTTCGTCCTGTCGGCTGCCGGAGCATCCGTAGGCTTAGGCAATATCTGGCGTTTCCCGTATCTGGCAGCCAAATACGGCGGCGGAATCTTCCTGTTGATCTATATTATTCTGGCGCTGACCTTCGGTTATACCATGATCGTGGCGGAGACTTCACTGGGACGCATGACAGGTAAAAGTCCCGTGGGTGCCTTTCATACCTTCGGGAAATCCAAATGGCTGTCCTTCGGCGGATGGATCAACGCTATTATTCCTATTCTGATCGTTCCTTATTATTCCGTCATCGGCGGATGGGTGATCAAGTATCTGGTGGAATATGCCAAGGGTCACGGACATGATCTGGCAACGGACGGTTATTTTTCCACGTTTATTTCCAATGGTGTCTCTACTGAGCTGTGCTTTATCGTATTCACTCTGTGTACTCTGGGCATCATCTACGCCGGTGTCCGCAACGGTATCGAGCGCGTATCCCGCATTATGATGCCGATCCTGGTAGTGCTCTCCGTGGTCATCACCGTCTATTCCGTTACCAGACCGGGAGCCCTGAGCGGTGTGAAGTATTTCCTGATCCCGAATCCCGCGAATTTCTCCTGGATGACCGTCGTAGCTGCCATGGGTCAGATGTTCTACTCTCTGTCCATTGCCATGGGTATTCTCATTACCTTCGGCTCTTATATGAAAAAAGATGTCTCCATTGAAGGCTCCACGAAAAATGTGGAGATCTTTGATACCGCCATCGCTATCATGGCAGGTCTGATGATCATTCCCGCCGTGTTCGCGTTCTCCGGCGGCGACCCCGACGCACTGAAGGCCGGGCCTTCTCTGATGTTCGTCACGATCCCGAAGGTCTTCGATTCCATGGGCCTCGGTACGCCGATCGGCATTCTGTTTTTCCTGCTGGTGCTGTTTGCCGCGCTGACAAGCTCCATTGCGCTGACGGAGAGCGCCGTGTCCACCTTCCAGGACGAGCTTGGCTGGGGCCGGAAAAAGTCGACTGCCATCGTCGGCGTCGTGATGCTGGTGCTCGGCAGCCTGTCGTCGCTCGGCTATGGGCCGCTGGCGGGCGTGCGGATCCTCGGGATGCAGCTGCTGGATTTCTTTGATTTCCTGACAAACTCCGTCATGATGCCCATCGCGGCCATTACCATCTGCCTGCTCGTCTCGCGGGTCGCCGGTGTGGGCCGCATTGAGCAGGAGATCCTGCTCAGTGAGCCCAGATTCCGCCGGAAGCGGGTCTTCAACGCCATGATCCGTTTCCTCTGCCCGTTCTTCGCCGCGATCATCCTCATCAGCTCCGTCGCAAACGCCTTCGGCTGGATCTCCATGTGACAGCAAACCGCCCCGCCAGTTGGCGGGGCGGCATTTTCAAAGAAACCGGCGGACCGGGTCATCCGCCTCTATAAAACGTATAAGATCAGCGTCAGAAGTTCTGAGCTGTTTCAAATTACACGGGAAAGATCCAAGAAAACCGAAGGGGTTTTCTTGGTCGCTTCAAGGAGGTCCGGAGGGAAATCGAAATCCCTCCGGGCTCGTTTTCTTTTCCCAGTCTTTTCTTTTGGAGAAGCAAAAGAAAAGACTGAAGGGCAGCCGCAAGTTTCCAATATGAACTCCTGTTTGCCACGGCTTCTGCATCCATCATGGCTCCAGATTCTCCTGGCAAAAAAGCGGGGAATCGAAAAACTCCGGCAGGCTGATAGAAAGGCCCTGACACAGCTCGTGCAGGACGCGAAGCTTCACAGAATCGTATGCACAGTGCATAATATTGCCGATCGACGATTTTGGGACGCCGCTTTTCGTGGAAAGCTGGTACTGCGTCATGGCCCGTGCCTGCATCAGCTCTGCCAATCGCTGGCTGACTGCCTGATTCAGCTTCACCCCATCACCGCCTCCTGTTTTTCACACTTATTTGATCTCCTGCTCCAACGCGTCGAATTCCGGCGTTGAGAAAAACTCGCCGAGGGTGATTTCAAAGCCGTCGCAGAGCTTTTTGATCGTAACGGCGCCGGGATTTTTGCTCTCGCCGTTCAGAATGCTTTTGATCGTCGCCTGCGGAACCGCAGAGGTCGTCGCAAGCCCGTTCGGCGTGATCCCACGCTGACGGCAAAGCTCCCGGATTCGTCTGGCAATGGCTTCGCGGGTGTCCATAGTGATTCCTCCTAATGGTATATCACTATGGTATCTTTTTTCAAAAAAATAATTAGTGATAGTTCACTAACCAGAAAAAATGTGCTATACTAATTATATTATTTTTGGACAGGAGGTTCTATTATGACCGATTATGAAAAGCTCTATGCCCGCCTCTGCGGGGCGATCGATGAGGTTCTGGACGAGCTGGGAACCATTCCGGAGGCACAGCATGTGCGTGAGAAGCTGCAAGCGGCAATTCTGGATGCGGAAGCGCAGTATCTGGACACAGAAGAAGAGAAAAAGCCCGCGGGAGACGCCTGAGTGCGTCCCTCGCGGGCACAGTTTTATTTGTTACAGTGTCAATTCCTCCGCCTGCTGTGCATCTGCTCCGATCAGCGCGCGGCAGGCGGCTGTCATGGCCGCGGCCTGCTCGGGGCAGCGGCCGATATAGCGGCTGGGCTCAAGTTCTGCCCTGATTTCTTCTGCCGTCATACCGAATTCCGGCCGGGCGGCCAGCTGGGCAGCCAGATCCCAGCTTTCGCCGTTTTTCATCTTTGCCGTCTCCTGCATGGACGCCTCGCGGATGATCTCGTGCAGCTGCTGGCGGTCGCCGCCGCGCTTGACGGCAGCCATCATCAGGTTTTCCGTTGCGATAAACGGCAGATAGTCGCGAACCAGCTTTTCCACGATCTTCTCATTCACGTGCAGCCCCTTCGTGACGTTCTGCACAAGACGCAGCACGCCGTCCGTCGCCAGAAACGCCTCCGGCAGACTGATGCGGCGGTTGGCTGAATCGTCGAGCGTGCGTTCGAGCCACTGCGTCATGGCCGTCATGGGCGCGTTCTGTGCGTCGGCGATCACGTAGCGGGCCAGCGAGCAGATGCGCTCACAGCGCATGGGGTTTCGCTTGTACGGCATGGCGGACGAGCCGATCTGCTTGTCCTCGAACGGCTCCTCGACCTGCCGGTCATGCTGTAAGAGCCGGATGTCCGTCGCCATGCGGCAGGCGCTCTGGCAGATGGACGACAGCGCGTTCAGGATGCGGCTGTCCAGCTTTCTGGGATACGTCTGCCCGCAGACGGGATAGCAGCGGGAAAACCCGAACTCAGCAGCAATTTGCCGGTTCATCTCGTCGATCTTCGCCATATCGCCGTCAAACAGCTCGACAAAGCTGGCCTCCGTGCCGGTCGTGCCCCGGCAGCCGAGGAAGCGGAACGCGCGCAGCGTGTCCTGCACCTCCTCAAGGTCGAGCATCAGATCCTGTAACCACAGCGACGCGCGCTTGCCGATGGTCGTCAGCTGCGCGGGCTGGTAATGCGTGTAGGCAAGCGCGGGCATGGCGGCATAGCGGTCAGCAAACTCGCACAGATTCCGCATGGCGGCCTTCAATTCCCTTTCCAGATACCGCAGCGCCTCACGGTATAAAATCAGGTCTGCGTTGTCCGTCACATAGCAGCTCGTCGCACCTAAGTGAATGACGCCCTTCGCGCCGGGCGCGTCGAGGCCGTAGGCGTAGATATGCGCCATGACATCGTGCCGCACCTCTTTTTCCCGTGCGGCGACCACGTCATAATCGATGGGGCTCACGTGCGCGGCCAGCTCGTCCACCTGCGCCTGCGTGATGGGCAGGCCAAGCGTATGCTCGGCTCTTGCCAGCGCGACCCAGAGCCTGCGCCATGTCTCATAGCGCATATCCGGGGAGAACAGGTGCAGCATGGTCTTCGACGCGTAGCGCGAGGCCAGCGGGCTTTCATACGTCGGTTTCATGGCGGCTCCTTTTAGCGGTAAATAATCTCGTCGCGGCCTGCGCCGACGGAGACATAGCTGATATGCACGCCGATGGCCTGCTCGACATACTCAACGTAATCACGCGCGGCCTGCGGCAGATCCTCGTACTTGCGCACACCGGAGATATCGCAGCCCCAGCCGGGAACGGTCGTCAGGACGGGCTTTGCCTCGTCAATGACGGCGGTAAACGGGAAATCGTCGGTCTTTTCGCCGTTGACCTCATACTGCGTGCAGACAGGGATCTCCTTCATATAGGACAGGACATCGAGCTTCGTAAGCGCGACCTCGGTTGCGCCCTGGATGCGGCAGCCGTAGCGCGTCGCGACCAGATCGATGGGGCCGACACGACGCGGACGGCCCGTGGACGCGCCGTATTCGCCGCCGGCCACGCGCAGCTGCTCGGCCTCGTCGCCGAACCATTCCGCCGTGAACGGGCCTTCGCCCACGCAGGTGGAATACGCCTTGACAATACCGACCGTGCGGTCGACATGGCTGCCGGGGATGCCTGCGCCGACGCAGGCATAGCCCGCATTGGAGGAAGAGGACGAGGTATACGGGAAAATGCCGAAGTCAATGTCGCGCAGCGCGCCGAGCTGGGCCTCGAACATGATGCTCTTGCCGGCCTTTTCAGCCTCATAGAGGTACTTGCTGGTATCGCAGATGTAAGGCGCAAGCTTCGAGCCGAATTCGCGGCACCACGCCAGCATATCCTCAAGCTTGTAGGGTTCTGCCCCGTAGACATTCTGAATGGTCAGATTCTTCCACTCCAGAATGCTGGCCAGCCGCTTTTCAAGATACGCCGGGTACAGAAGCTCCCCCATCATGATGGTCTTCTTCTGATATTTGTCGGAATAGACCGGCGCGATGCCGCGCAGAGTGGAGCCGTACTTCTTGTCCTTCAGCCGGGCCTCCTCCAGACCGTCGAGGGCGCGGTGGTACGGGAAGACGATGGTGGCGCGCTCGGAAATTTTGAAATTCTCCGGCGTAATGGGCACACCCGCGTTCTGCAGCGCTTCAATTTCGCCGCACAGACTCTCCAGATCGATCACGACGCCGTTGCCCAGCACGTTCACGACGCCCGGCAGGCAGATGCCGGAGGGGATGAGATGAAGGGCGAATTTGCCGTACTCATTCACGATGGTGTGGCCCGCGTTGTTGCCGCCCTGATACCGGCAGACGATGTCATAATCTCTTGCAATGAGGTCGACCATCCGGCCCTTGCCCTCGTCGCCCCAGTTGATGCCTACGATCGCGCAGTTGCTCATAATTCAAAACTCCTTATCCGTTTTTTACCGCAGTTTTTGTTTTATTTTTTCATTCCTGGCCGATTATATGCGATTTTTCACGTTTTGTAAATGTCTGTTTTATAATGTTTATAATAAGCGGAAATTATATGCTCAATTAGGTTTATCTATTTTACTTATTGTATTCCTCTGTTTATAATGGAAAAGTTGACAACGCCGGTTTTCCGGCTATTTTGGAGGATTTTATGCTCATCAGAACGCCTGAACAGGACATTGAACGCGTCCTTTTTACCGAAAAAGCCATCGCCGCCCGCGTCGAGCAGCTCGGCGCGGATCTGACCGCAAAGCTTGGAGACAAGCGCCCCGTGCTGGTGTGCGTGCTCAAGGGCGCATCGTTTTTCTACATCGATCTGTGCCGCTGCATGAACTGCGCCATTGACATGGATTTCATCGCTGTCTCCAGCTACGGCGCATCCGCGCAGTCCACCGGCGTCGTCCGCCTCATCAAGGATCTGGACAACAACATTACGGGCCGCCATGTCGTCATCGTCGAGGACATCATCGATTCGGGCCTCACCATGCAGTACCTGCGCCAGCTCTTCGGCGCACGGAACCCCGCATCCATTACGACGATCTCGTTCCTGGACAAGGCGTCGCGCCATCCCGAGAGCTACAAGACCGATATGTGCGGCTTCGAGATCCCGGACGAGTTCGTCGTCGGCTACGGCCTCGATTACGCAAATTACTACCGCAATCTCCCCTACATCGGCATTCTGAAGCCGGAGTGCTATAAATAAGCCAAAGCCCCGCCGGGGCAATGTCTGATATGCTCCCTCCATGAGAGACAGCGAAAAACAAACTGTCAAGCATGGAGGGAGCATATCAGCGTTTTGGGCGGCTGCATTGTGCCTTGGGCGTGACTTTGCTATAATGAAATAAATCGGAATTCGGGAGGATCACAAGCATGACTGACAGCAGAGACTTCAAAAAAGAGTACCCTGCGTCCTCGTATTTTTCAAAATGCCGGCAGTTTTTTCCGAGGCAATCATGCTGCGTCATATCTGGTTTGCAGAGGTGATTACGCGGACGTTGTGCGTGCCTGCTTCGGCTTTTAATCTGCCATAAAACGAAACCGCCCACCGGAAATTTCCGGTGGGCGGTTTGTGCTTGTGATGCATTGCTTTATTTCCGGTAACCGGCCCACATGGTGTCTGTGGCCTGACGGATGGCGCATGTCACATCTTCTACCAGTGCTGCGTCCCAGGCGGACGGCTCTGCGCGGAGGAATGAGGTCTTATCCACACGGTTATCAAAAATACCGATCGGCACATGATAGGTATTTCCGTGCGCCTTCACAGTTACGGTGCCCTTCTGCTCGGACGTGTTTACAAGATACTCCATATCGTCGCAGCCGTATTCTCCCAGCATGACGGCCAGCGGCACGCCATGGTGCAGGTTCGAGCCGGGATCGTTGGGGTCGGCGCGGTCGGCATTTTTGCGGCGGGACTCCTCCGGTGTGACCCAGATGTAGAGGATTGCGGCGTTTTCCAGAATTTCCGGGCAGAACATCGGAAGCGAATACTGGTATCCGTCAGAGCCTGTCAGCGGCATCGACGCGCCGTCCGGTCCGCCGCGCGCGCACTCAATGATAATGGTCTTGCCGTCAAAGGAGTCGGGATAAGCGTCCTGTTTTTCTTTCAGCATGGCGGCCGCCTCGGCTTCCAGCTTTTCCGCCAGTTTTTTGCGGATTTCTTCCGGGAGCTTTCCGAGCCGCGGCGCAATGCCGACGATCTGACCGGCTCTGTCGTAACGATCAAAAAGCAGCTGCGCGCAGGAATCGGGCTTCTGCACGTTGCGGTTGAGCAGATCGTGATAGTCCTCGTTCAACAGGCAGCAGAGCGTGCCCCAGTCTCTTCCGTCAATGAAGGGCTCCTCGCCCGGATAGAAGAGTCTGGCCTGGCCCATAGCTTCGAGCTCATTGTCGATGCGGCGCATCATATGGACGTAGGGGAAATCATCGAGCTGGAGGTTTTCGCCGATGTGGAACTCCTTTTTGAGCCGTTCGGGCTCGATGTTCGCCATAAAGTTACGGACTTCGGATTTGCCGGACGCGGGAAGCGCCTGCAGCAAGACGACCTTGAATACGTTGTTTTCCATAGTTCATTCCTCCTGTGCCGCGTTATGCGGCTCTGTGTTCAATCGCTGCAAAATTGCAGCCACTTGGTTTTGTCGACGGTAATCTCGCGATGCTGCAGTACATACTGTGTGACGAGATCAGAGATTTCTGTCAAATTTTCCGACACAAGCGGACAGCTCTTGTAGCAGCCGTAGCCGCCGGCGCCGGAGGCGCGGTAATTGTTGAGGCAGAGCGTGAGCGTCTGATCATCAGGCAGCTCTCTGCCCTGGTAGACGATGGACCGCACGCGCCGGCCGACCGGCTGGTAAAGGTCTGCCGTGACGGTAAGCCCGGAAAAATAGTCGTAGTTGAAATGCTGGATGATTGGCCGCAGGAATGTGTCGCTGATGCAAAGGCTTCCGTCCGGCGCAAAATCAAAATAGGAAAGGCTCCGTTCCAGCGCGGCCGTCAGAACAGCTCTTGTGACGCGGATGGTCTGGAGCGTGTTGGGAAATGCGTAGGCCGAGACGATGGCACGGACGGTCACATCCTGCGGAAAATCAACCACACGATTGGAAAGGCTCGTGAGAGAAATGTCCGCACCGGAAGCTTCCAATTGCACCTGATTGATGAGGTTTGCGAGCAGGGAGCCGTTTTTCGCCAGTGTCAGAGGATCTTCCGCCGGAATCGGCACATCGAGCCGGCCAACCGGTGTATCGAGCCAGCGGGCAGTCTGTGCCTCGGCACTCTGAAGTGCGTCTGCGGCAGCCGGAAGCGCGACCGATCCTGCCGGTATCAGCTGGGAGACGGCATGGACGCTTCCACGGTCGGCCGTTACGTCCATGCGGATAAACTTTGCGGCTTTTTCCGGCGGCTGGCAGGTATACGTCCCGCCGATCTGAAGATTTTCGGCCTGCATATGCTGGTGCGCTGCAAGCAGAATATCAAACCCAAGCTCCCGGCAGATACGGCAGCCTTGGTTCTCGCTGGTCTGTGAGAGAATTTCTCCTGTTTTGACGTCCGCTTCGAATCCGCCGTGGTAGATGCAGATGGTGAGGTCTGTTTTGTGCCGCAACTCGGAAAGTGCGGACCAGGCGGCTGCAAATGCGTCGGTCACAGTGATGCCGGCCATATTCTCTGCGCTTTCAAACTGTGTGACAAAGGGCGTAATAATACCGGTCAGGCCGACGCGAAGCCCATTTTCCATGGTAACAACGACCGTTTTCTCCACGCCGCGGATACCCTCCACATTTGCGCACAGGCAGCGGGCGTTCAGAGCGGCAAGATAGCGCTCGATGGTCTGTTTCCCATAGTCGAAGTCATGGTTGCCGAGCGTTACAAAATCATACCCGCCGAGGTTTAAAAGCGCGGCCGGGAGCGTTGTGACATCGCGCGCTTCATGGCTCAGATAATAGGTGAGAGGACTGCCTTGCAGGGTGTCACCGCCGTCGATAACAAGGGTGTTGCCGTCTTTCCGGAACTGCGCCATGCAGTTGGCAAGGCCGGAGTCTGCCGGCAGGCCAGTGGCATAATCAATCGGCGAGAAGCAGCCGTGGATATCGCTGGTATAGTAGATTGTCAATTTCTTTTCCATAGCAATGGCCCTTGAGGATACGCTGGGGGCGCTCAGAGCGCCCCCAGTTTTTTTATTCGCCGTGCGCAAGCTTTCTGCGGATGCGCGTGGAGATGAGTTCGATGATCAGAACAAGCACCATCAGGCCCCAGACGAACGAGCCAACCATACCCCAGCGGCGGGAGTTGAGACACTGCACCAACGACGCGCCGATACCGCCCGCGCCGACGATGCCGAGCGTCGTGGCGTCTTTGAGGTTGATGTCAAAGCGGTAGATTGTAGTCGAGATGAAGCTTGCCGTCAGCTGCGGCAGAACGCCGTAGCGGATTTTCTGGAACGGCGTGCAGCCCATGGCGTCCAGACTTTCGAGAATGTGCGTATCCAGATCTTCGATGGCCGTGATGTACATTTTGGAGATCATGCCGATCGAGCAGACCGACTGCGTGATAACGCCGCAGGCGGCGCCCGGGCCTGTCACACGGATCCACATCAGCGCCCAGACAATGGACGGGATGGTGCGGATCATCAGAATCAGAATGCGGACAATGTACGCAACCGCCTTCGGCATGATATTGAACGAGGCCAAAAACGCGAAGGGGATGGCCAGAATTGCGCCGAAAATAGTACCGAGCACAGCAATGGCAATGGTTTGCAGCAGCAGATACGGCACATCGGAGTCGCCGGTACCGAACAACAGATTTGTGTCCGGGTGGAACACGCCATGGACGACACCCTTGGCAACCTCCGTACCGGTGGCGGTGAGGCCCGTAAAGTGGATGTCGTCTGCCGACCAGCCGACAAGCAGTGTGACCGCCAGCACAATCACAAGGTACAAAATCCACTTGCGCGGGCGGTTTTCATACATTTCAAGCGTGGTGAGCTTCCGGTCAAGCGACTGCTCCAGCATGGCGATTTTGTCTTTCTTTTCCATCTTGCAGCCTCCTTTCAGCTCAGCTTCTTGCGAAGGTATTCGCTGAAGAAGTCGATGATGACAACGACCACGAACAGCGACAGCAGCACCGTGCCGAGGCTGTTGTAATCGCGCCAGCCGATGCGCTCGTTGATCGTGATACCAAGGCCGCCAGCGCCGACGTAACCGAGAATTGCCGATGCGCGCACGTTCATTTCAAAGCCGTACAGGCAGTGGCTTAAATAAACGGGCAGAATCTGCGGCACGCAGGCGGACCAGAATGCCTGGAACTTGTTCGCGCCGAGCGCTTCCATCGCCTCAAACGGCCCCATGTCGATAGTTTCAATCGACTCAAAGAGCATTTTGGCCACGATACCAAAGGTAAAGATGGCGATTGCGATGGTGCCGGAAAACGTGCCGAGCGAGAAGATCAGCGCGCACACGAGTGCGATGATCAGAGTCGGCAGTGTCCGGATAAGGCCAAGCAGGAATCGGATGAGCCAGACGACGGGAATGCTCTTGTTGATGTTGCTCGACGAGAGAATCGCAACCGGCAGCGCTATCACGCAGCCGATGACCGTACCGAGAATCGACATTTTGATGGTATCGATCAGAGGAGAAACGACCTTCGGGAAGAACGACCAGTCCGGCTGAAGAATTTTCTCCAGAAGGTCCACCATCTTGCGGAATTTTGTGATGACGACGTGCAGATCAAAGCCTGTCATGCGAAGAGACAGCCAGATTGCAACGGCCAGGAAAAGGACGATTACCGGCGTGCGGCTTCTGCGCCGCTGGACCGAATGTCCATTGGGAAGCGTTACGGTCTGGGGTTTGAAGATGCGGTCGTAGAGTGTAAGCTTCATCAGAGAAGACGTGTTGTTTTCCATGGCTTAGCCCTCTGCTCTGGCAGCCTTCGGCAGCTCGCCCTCGCCTTCGCCCATGGTGGGCGCCTTTGCGCCGTTGTAGACCTCGTCGATCTGTTCCTGGGTAATGGTGCTGGCCGGGCCGTCAAAAACGATTTCGCCCGCGCGGATGCCGATGACGCGGTCACAGTATTTGAGCGCGAGGTCCACGTGGTGGATGTTCAGCAGAATCGAAATTTTATATTCCTTGTTGATGCGCACGAAGTCCTGCATGACCTGCTTGGCCGTGATGGGGTCAAGGGAAGCGACAGGCTCGTCGGCGAGGATGATCTTCGGATTCTGGTTCAGCGTGCGGGCCAGGGCCACGCGCTGCTGCTGACCGCCGGAGAGCTGGTCACAGCGGGTATAGGCCTTATCCAAAATGCCTACCTTGTCCAGACTCTCTAATGCCCGCATTTTCTGCTTTTTTGTAAAAATGCCGAGCAGTACCCGGAAAAACGGCATATCTGGGACATCGGCCGTCAGAACGTTCTTGATCGCCGTGCTGCGGGAAACCAGATTGAAGCTCTGGAAGATCATGCCGACCTTGCGGCGGTAGCGCCGGAGCTCTTTGCCGCGCAGAGAGTCCACCGTGACACCGTCAACGGTCAGCTCGCCCTTGGAGATATCGTGCATCCGGTTGATGCAGCGCAGAATCGTCGACTTGCCTGCGCCCGAAAGGCCGATGATGGCGACAAACTCGCCCTGCTCAATTTGCAGGTTGATGTTTTTCAGGGCCGTGAAGCCGTTTGGATAAGTCTTATACACATTTTTGAATTCAATCATGCTGCGACTCTTTTCTTTCTGAGGATTTGAATGGAGAATATCGGAGATGTGCTTTTTGCTGAGATATCTGTAAAACGAAAAGCGCCCCGTTGACGCGGGGCGCTTTATTCATTTGGACGTTATTTGGTTGATGACGGATTACTCGGCAACAGCCTGCAGAGCAGCACGTGCGCCGTCGTAGTCAGCGTCGGTCGCCTTGGCGTAGCCGGTGTGGCTGTAGACGTCGAAGATGGCCTTGCCTTCATCGGTGCCGATGATGTTGATGAAGCACTCCTGAAGGGCAGCGACGATTTCGGGGGTGTAGTACTGGCTCTCCTTGGAGATGGCGACGGTATCGTTGTAGATGCCCTCGGTGACGCCGATGACGTTCATCTCGTTCCAGATGGAGTCGGAGCGGCCCATGCCCTGCTTGCCGGTTTCGTCCTGCTGGTCGGTGGGCAGCGTCCAGGATGCTTCGTAGTCGTTACGGCCGTCGGCGTAGCAGACGATGATATCGACGGATTCCGCAGCAGCGTAGGAGAACGCGGTGCCGTAACCGGAGTCGATGGGCATGACGTTGGACAGATCAGAGATCTTCTTGCCGTCGTAGTTGGCCATCAGCCACATGGACGGATAGATGTAACCGGCAGAAGAGGAGGTCTTCTGGACAGCCCAGGTTGCCTTGTCGAGGTCTTCCCAGGTAAGCTTTTCGCCAGCATTGACCTTAGCAGCGAGTTCCTGACCATAAGCAGACGGAGTAGCGTAGATCAGAGAGCGGTAGTAGGTGACCTGCGGGCCATCCTTCTTGGTGGCGTTGGCTTCACCGTTCCAGTCGGCGGGGTTGGTGGAGTCGTTGGACAGGCCGTTACGGGTAGCGGTCAGGATGACATCCACATCGTCGGAGTACAGCGCGTACGTGCCGCCGGGCAGCCAGCCCAGATCGATGGAACCGGCAGCCATAGCCTCGCCGGTGGCGTCGTAGCTGGTGCCGACCGTGATGTCGACTTCGTCGATGTCGTAGCCGAGCTTGGACATTTCAGCCTTCACGAGTTCGGGAAGGTTCTTCGTGCCAGTGATGATGACGTCGGCGTCCTTGGAGGGAACAAACTCAAGCGTCAGTTTGTCGAAATGCTGGTTTTCGGTGGTTTCTTCGGTCGTGGTTTCTTCAGCTGCGGGTTCCGTAGTTTCGGTGGTTTCCGTGGCCTCAGTGGTCGTGGTTTCCGTTGTGGCGGGTTCATCGGGGGTCTCGGTCTTGGCTGCGCAGGCGCAGAAGCCGATTGCCATGACCGCCACGAGGAGCAGTGCAATGATCTTCTTCATTTTCTATATTCCTCCTGAAACATGTGTCCGCTGCAGTGCCGCGGTGGTGAGCTGAGACTGCGCACAGCGCAGCCCCGCAAGATACTGGTATTTCTACCGAAGCAAATATACCACATCATGTGAGACAATACAAGAAGTCAAATGCAAGAAATATGTCAAATTTTCTTCAAATTTTCTTAAATTCGGCTTACTAATTTGAAACTATCCACAGTATAAAGACAAATGTTCAAAACGGCGCGCAGCGCACCTTGCCGATGGAAACATAGCCGTTCAGAACCCCGTGGATATCGCTGCCGTCCGTCACGGCGTCTGCGTGCAAAACCTTTGCAACAGGCGACAGATAGCGCACACCGTTTTCCTCGCGGACGCATTCATAATAGTTTTCGTAATACGACTGCTTTTCCGGGAAACGCTCGTACAGAATGCCGCGGCAGTCGCAGAGCGGACAGGTGGGGAAGTTGACGTTCCAGATTTCGCCCCGGCCGAGCGGCTTCTCCAGAAGCTCGCCAAGAACGGAGCAGAGGTAGTGATCGGTAACGTCGAAGGATTTGCCGTCGCGCATGGAAAATGCAATGGCGGGAACGCCGTGCATGGCCGCCTCTGTCGCCGCGCCGATGGTTCCGGAGTAGGCGACGTCAAGCCCCGCGTTCAGCCCGTCGTTGATGCCGGACAGGACAATATCCGGGCGGAATGGGAGCAGTGCGTTCAGCGCAACCTTGACACAATCGGCGGGCGTGCCGTCTACGCTCCAGGCGGCCTCCACAGGAACCGGGAAATCATAGCGGTAGACCGCCATCTGGCTCTTTTCAGAGATAGTCAGGCGGACAGACATGCCGCTGCACTGGTGTTCCGGTGCAGCAACCCAGACCGTTCCAAATGAGGCAGCGGCGCGGGCCAGCTTTGCAATACCTTCCGACCGGATCCCATCGTCGTTCGCAATCAGAATTTTCATATACTTCATAGTTTAAATTTTCTATATAATTTACGGCACTTCTTTTTAAATGACTTTCATCTAAAGAAAAACCTAATGGTTTAATCAAATGTAATTTAGTATTAGTTGCGACGCATGTTCTCATTATATTTCCTGTATTACCAGGTATTTCTGGCTGATACAAAACTATATTATTCATATTAGTAATTTTCTTTTAATTCTTCGAAATAACTTTGTGGATGAGCACATACTGGGCAAACTTTTGGAGCTTCATCTCCTACATAAACATATCCGCAGTTACGACAAATCCAAACTGTTTCTTCTCCCTTTTTAAATACTAAATCATCTTCTATATTACCAATTAATTTCATATATCTTTCTTCATGTCTTTTTTCTATTTTTCCAACTTCTTCAAATAGTTTTGCAATTCTATCAAAACCTTCTTCTTTTGCTTCTTTTGCGAATGTAGCATACATATCTGTCCATTCATAGTTTTCACCTGCTGCAGCATCTTTTAAATTTTCTATTGTACTTGGAACACTTCCATTATGTAATTCTTTAAACCATATTTTAGCATGTTCTTTTTCATTACCTGCAGTTTCTTCAAATATTGCTGCTATTTGTTCATATCCTTCTTTTTTTGCTTTTGAAGCATAGTATGTATATTTATTTCTTGCCTGACTTTCTCCTGCGAAAGCTGCAAGTAAATTTGCTTCTGTTTTACTTCCTTTTAATTCCATAATTTCTACCTCTCTTTCACAAATAATTATACAATATTTTTATATTTTTTTCTATCTATTTATCTTAAAATTTCTACATTATCTCCTGTAAACAATTTATATTCTTTTGAATCTACTGTATCAATATGAAGTTCTGGATAATCACCTATACTTATTTTTATATGTACATTATCAATAATAGTATTATAACTTAGTTTAACACTAACAATATCATCATTTTTAAAGTTCTCTTCTTTTGATATTTCTTTAGTCATATGAATATGTCTATTTGATAATATTACACATTTTCTTTTTATTGAACTTTTTTCTGATTCAATAATTATTTCTTCAGCGTTAGTTAAATCTCCTGAATTTCTATATGGAGGATTAATACCTAAAACACTTGCATCTTCTTTTGATATTTCTACTTGTGTATATGTTCTTTCTGGTCCAATTACTCTTACATTTTCTATTTTTTTATCACCATTTATTAAATTAACTGTTTCATAGCATGCATAATTATTATCTTGTGATAATCTTCTTTTTTCTTTCAAAATATAATCGTCACCAAATAAAATATTTTTATCTTCTATACTTAAGTGTATATGTCTATTTGATACACCAACTTTTACTTTCATATATGTCCTCCTAATATAATTATATACGAATATTTTAC
>OHSG01000289.1_pt1 | contig 24872 bp, 4 predicted proteins | sample 1578601 | NCBI WGS metagenome assembly OHSG01 (sample SAMEA3879534, study PRJEB24766) | human gut metagenome | biome: human-associated habitat; feature: feces | place: USA | collected 1985/1987
TGAATCAAGTATTAATTTAGCATTAACCCATGCTGATTCATCTATAAATAGAACTTATCAAGCTGGTGATGGATATGCTAATCATTTTGTAGAAGACGATATAGTAACTGTTGGAGATTTATACACTCAAAATACTCCATCATATGCATACAATGACGCATATTCTGCTCAGCCTAATGCAAAGAAATTTGTAGCTAAATCTATCTATAATATAGATAATCTATTAACAGATACTCGTATCATATCTTCAGAACTGAAAACAAATAATGAAGTTACTGATTCGTGGACAAAATTTAAAGTAGCTAATTATCTTGATGTAGATACTAGATTTGGACCAATTAATGATATGAAGTTATTTAAAAATAATTTAGTATTCTGGCAAACAGACGCTTTTGGCACAGTTGCAGTGAATGAACGTTCTATTATAACTGATAATAATCCAGGTGCTCTTACTCTAGGTGTTGGTGGTATACTAGATAGATATGACTATTTTACTACAATGAATGGTGAAAGTCCAAACCAGTTAAGAGCAAATACTCAATCAGATAGCACTGTGTACTGGTATGATAGTAAACGTAATGAGATATGTGGTTTTAATGGTCAATTACAAACAGTATCTAAATTAAAAGGAGTTCAATCTTATTTGAATAAGAATAAAGACTTGTTTAAAAAAGATCCTATTGCAGTATATGATAAGAAATACAATGAAGTTCTGTTTACTCTAGGAGATAAAACACTAGCGTTTAATGAACAATTAGGAGTATTTACTTCATTCTATAACTATAATCCAGACTATTATGCAGAGTTTAGTGATAAACTATATTTATTTAAATCATTGAAACTGTTTAAATATAATGGTGGTGAACAAGCTGATTTAGATTCTGACAAAGCAAAGGTATCTGAAATAGAATTTGTAGTTAACAAAGATTATCCACAAACCAAAACATTTGATAATGTTGAATATGGTGGTGATTTTACTACAGATACTAATTTTGATTTGATATTATTTACTACAAAAAGACAAACTAGTGAAACATTGACTAGTGAAGATATTGATTACAGAGAGGATACTTATAAATTTGCAATCCCTCGTAATTCTTTGAAGCTTAATGAAGTAGAACAACTGGCTAACAAATCATACAAAGATAGGATGAAAGGAAAATATCTTATCTGTAATTATAAGTATGATTGCAATGGTGGTAATAAATTTAAAGTGCCATACATTAGTACAGCTTATAGATACTCAATGATATAATATGAAAAAGAAAAATAACAAAAATACTATACCAGCATATGCGTTTGGCATGGATCAGTTGTCAAACTACCTTGGTGGAGCTAATGTATTTGGCTCTGCCATTTCTGGTTTATCAGAAGAAGGTTCAACAGGTGATATTGCAGGTAGTACTATTGGCAGTGCAGCTTCGTTAGCCGGTGCTGGTCTCACTGTAGGTGGTCCTATTGGTGCTGCTGTTGGTGGTGGATTAGGATTAGTGAGTGGACTTATTGGTTCAATTAAACGCAAGAAACAAATGCAAGCGTTAAGACGCAGAAAAGAAACTCTCAATAAAACTAAAATAGGTATGAATGCCGCAGCTGAAACTGAAGGAGAATATTGGGATGATAATGATCTTGCATATACATTTGAGAATGGTGGAATACTCCCAGACTTAGCTTACTTGGACAACAATGAAGTGGTTAGAGATGATTATGGAAATATTGTTCAAGTTCCAAATACTAAACCAGGCACAGATAATCATTTAGTCGATGCGTCTACTTTGGAATCTGTGTTATCTGACAAAATTAAAAGACCTGGTACAAAGAACACATTTGCTAAGGAAGGACAAATATTATCTAAGATGACGAAACCTAGCAAAGGCAAAGACAAGTTTGCTGAAAATACAAACAGATTAAATAAAATAAATGCTAATAAAGCTTACAATAAATTATTAGCAGAACAAGAAGCAGTTAAAGCTGCTAAAGGAGTTAAACCCAAAGTAAAAGGAATACCTGCATATGCAGATGGTAAGGGTAAAACTGTAGACGAAGTGAGAAGTAAGATGAATGCAGATACATACGCTGCATACTCTGATTTCTTTGATGAACTTGGTACAGGATTAAATAAATTTGGTGAAGCATTGGGGTATTTTCCAAAACGCATATTTGGTCCTCTTATAAATAACAAGAACATAACTAAAGCTGTAGAATCTGCAAGAAATACAAAGCCTTCTGCCACTTCTATGGATTATACTGGTGACACCAACATTAGTAAAGTATTCAATAGAAGTACATCTATGAATCCTTTATCAATTGGTTCTCCTACTACTGGTGCTTGGTTTTCATATCCAACACAAACAGTAGATGCAATCACATATGCAAACGACGAGCCAATCTATGTTGACATACCTCTTCGACCGATTGAATCTGAACCAACTGTAACAAGCACGTACAAAAATGCATCGAATAAACAAGTTACAAAAACTCCTAGTACTACTGGTTCCGTAACCACCAAACAGACAACCAAACCCAACATTACTAAAACCACTACTCAAAGATTATCTGAACCAACAATACCACTAGTAAATACTAGTATGACAATAGATTGGGATGATGTTGTTACTCCAGTAAATATACCAGCATCTGCAGATGAAGCTACTAAAAAACGTGCACTCAGTAAGCCAAAAAATGGATATTCACCAGATTGGTTATCATTGGCTCCTACAGTGTATAATGCTTTGCAGTCATTAAGAGGACCAGAAGAAGAACCATTAGTATTAAACCCATATGCTGGTGCAGTTAGAAGTACAATGGCTAGACGTAGAATGAATATTGAACCCGCAAGATTGGCTAACAGTAGATCAAGAGCTATTTCAAACTATAACTTAGCAAACATTAATGCTAACACTGGTTCTAATTTAGCAGCAAGAACTCAAGCTGCTGTTGATGAATATGCTTCTAACGCAAATATGTACGCAACTAAACAAAATGCTGATAATGCTTACTTGGGAGAATACGCAAATACTCTTAATAATTTAGGACAACAATTTGTACAAAGTGAAAATATGTACAATGATCTTAATGCTAGAAATAGAGCTGCTGCTAGAAACTTTGGAGCAACTGCAACTAGTCAACTTGGTAAATGGTCTCAAGTAAATAGACTAATGCAAAATCAATCTAGTAGGGATCAAATGACACTACCATTCTTAGCTGATTTCTTAAGTCAAGGATTTACTAAAGAACAAGTGGATAATTTATTAACAAGAACTAGAAATAGAGTTTAATATGGTAAATAGATATGACAATCCTGCACAAGCAGAGTTCATAAATACATACGTTCCAATTCCATTTGAACAATTGTATACACTTGGGAAGCAGGCAAAAGAAAATGTAGATCAAGCATTAAAAGATTATTCAACAGCTTTGGACAAATGGGCTGAATTTCAATCTCCATCCGCTGCTGACACAAAAGCATACTATGATGAAACTTATGGTAGAGCTTTGCCTGTGGCTGAAGAATTGTCTAAAAACTTAGACATGATAAAAACCGCAGAAGGGAGATCCAAAATATATTCAGCAATAAATAATGTAGACAGGGCTAAACTAAGCATGCTTCGTCAAAGTGCTGAAGGTTTAAGAGAGAGACAAAAAGTAAATCAACGTCTAATGCTAGAAGGTAAATATAATCCCTTGTGGCACGATGTTGATTTTACTGGTTATAACACACTTACTTCAGGCATTTATAATGATGTATCTCCACTAGGTTATCAATCAATAAAAGATCTTACAGATAAATATGTAAATAATCTTAAAGATAGCTATTTGGGTAGATCCAATGGTTTTATTCATACTGGTGTAACTGGGGATCAAATTAAAAAAATATTGGATGAAAATAAAAGTGGTATACTATCTACTCCTGAGGCTCAAATGCATATGCAAGTGTACTTAAAACAGAACCCTGGAGCAACTGCTGAAGATGCTGCAAATGCTTTTATGGAAAGAGCATATATAGATAATCAAGAATACATTAGAAATAATATTACAGTAGACCCATATGCAATGCAAGCTTTGAAAGAACAACAAGCTTTAAGAGTTGCAGCTACACGAAAAGGAAAAAATGGTGAACAACCAACTGATTATCCAGATGCTTATACTAAATTGTATAATGACGCAGTAGTTCAAGAAAAGCGTCAAATGCAAAATAATCCAAATCTAACTAGAACAAGATCATTTATAGAAGGTCAAGCATCTATGATACAGACTTTGACAGACGCTGCTAATGCTCTAGAACTAGGTGCTATTACTCCAGAAGAATACAACACTATGTATAAGGCATACCAAGAATCTGCATCAAAGAACTACAGTAATGAAGCTATGGCAAATGCTTATGCAGAGGATGTTAGGGATATGTTTGCTAAACAATCTGATATATTCCCAGCTGTTGGAGTAAAACAAGAAAAGTTACCATTGTACTATGATACTGCGTCCAGGGTGTTGAACGAGCTTACTTATCCTACTTCAGGATTAGTTATGAACCGTTACAATAAAATAAAATCTTCTAAAGAAGTAGAAATCAATAGTAATGATGCTATAACTAATGGATTTACTATTCCAGATACTAATGGGTTAATATTGTCCACAGACTTTGTAAACAAAGTAATGAAGGTTCCTTCTATGAAATACACTGTTCAGGATAATTCAAGACTTAATAGAAACTTTGCAGAAGACCTAAAATCTGGAGTATTCCAAGATGTTATAAAGGTGCCTAGAAACAAAATAATGGTAGGTGAATCCAATGGCCAACCACAATTATTTCAAAGGGTTAGTGTTAAGATACCTATTCAGTCTATAAGAAATGCTAACTATGATGTTGACAGTTTTAAAGAAATGGTTAATAAAACTATGGGTTTAACATCTGAAGTTGGTTTAAGTGTTAAGCCAATAAAAGGTGAAAGTGTGGAAGATGCATGGGGTCACTCTGACACCAGAGGTGGTGCAGCTCTTACTGGAGAATACTTTACATTTGATGCAATGGAACCAATTGATCCATATGGTATGACAAGAATGACTTTTGATCAAGAAGTCAATAAAGAACATGGTGGGTCTAAACTACAAAATGATTTATATGATAGTTCATATAACGAATCATATTCTTCTGATATCGAACTTTATCAAACTATGCTTAATCTGTTACAATAATATATGGAAACATCTATATTAGACAAATACAATGCTGGTTTAATACCTTCTAAAACCAATGCTACTACTGCGGCTATACGACAAGTAAACGCCCAGCATTCCCCTTTAACAAAGATTAAAACGGGATATGATCGTGAATTGGAACAAACACCAATTGATGATTATGAAGAAATGTATCTATTGGACAAAGAAAATCCAGAGGAAACTCTTAAAGATAAGAGCTACTTAAAAGATGCATGGACTACTTTCATGAATAGTAGAGATCAAATTAATCTAATGTCAGAAAGAGCTAAATTAGCTAAGGATATAAATCCCGTATTAGATGATATTGATTATGAATTGAATTTTCTTAGTGATAAGCAAAAGCTTAAAAATCTTGAAAATACTATTCCTACTTTGGATGAGAATTCTGAAGAATACAAAAATGCAATATCTGAATACTTTCAACTCCAAAGAACATTAGCAGATAGACAAGAGCAATACGACAGCATCTTGTCTAAATATGGTGAAAAAGAAGGTGATAACATTGATGCGAGAATTGAATATCTAAGTAATTCTAGAAAATCGTGGGAAGAAGAAAGATCTAAAGTAAATGAAGAAATAAATAATATATATTCTAACTTACGAGATAGATCTGAAAATTATACACCGTCTTCTGAATTTAGAATAAAGGAACAAAGAGCTCAAGATAAACCTTGGTATTCCCCAGATTATTTCTTATACGCTGGTCCAGGTTTAACAGGTTCTTCTATGGCAACTGTTAATGGTTATATTGCAGATGCTTTAGCTACTGGAGCTTTATGGTTAGGTAGACATTATGCTACTACTGGAGCATTGAACGCTGTCCCTGGAATTGGTGCTGCATCTAATTTAATTGGGTGGGGTAGTGCAATTGCAGCTACTGCAGCTAGTGTTGCTGGTAATATATACAGTAGACATAGAGAGTCTCTAGCTCAAGTATATGGTGCGTATAGATCTAGAATTGAAGATAGTTTAAAGGAACAAGGTATTGACATTAAACAATATGCTGAAATTGGTAGAAACCAGTTAAAACAACAAGACCCCAATATAGATGTTTCTAAGATCTCTGATGATGAGATAATAGATAGAGTTATATCTGGAGAGATAAACATAAATGATGCAACTCTAGCAAATGCTAAAAGATCTTTAAAAGATGGATTAGAAAGAGTTTATGATAACAACATGGCATTATCTGCTATGGATGTTGCTCAATCTGCTTTAGTATTTGCACCTCTTGGTAAAGCTATGGGTAAAATAATAACAGCTCCAATTAAAACTGCTTTAAACCCATTGTTAAAAACAGGTACGAAATTAAGCGAAGCTGCAGCAAGTAAATATAACAAACTTATAGACGCTTATACTGGGTTTAATGCTAGACTTGCATACAATTCCCCAGTAAAAAACGCTAGTCTGCAAGCTGCCAAAGCACTTGGTAGATTGGGTTTTTCTGCTACTGGAGAAGCGTTTGAAGAAGCCAATCAAGATGTATTTGATTATGATTATATTTCTGGTAAGTATGATGGAAAGTCTAGCAGTATTTTTCAATCTTTAATGGGCTTAGCTGATGCAAATTACCGTACTGCAAAAATATTATCTGGAATAGATACTGAATCTGAATTAGCAAATGATCCACAATTTTGGAATGATGTAAAAGGGGGATTTGCATTAGGTTTGTACATGGGGGGACCTACGATTGCTTATCATTCTGGATTGAAAACTTACAAAGATATGACTGCCAATTCTTTTGTAAGAGACGTAGTTGCAGATCACATTGGTAAAAAAGATGCAATGATCAAAGCTATATCATACTCTGAAATGGCAAATAAAAAGTTGAATTATCAACAAAATGTACTTGATGTACTTGAAAATTATAAGTATAATTTGCCAGAAGGTATTACTGAACAAGATTTAAATGATGAAATAGCTACTGCAAATAACATTTTCAGTTTATCTAAATCTAAAGTAAACCAAAATATTGGTAAGACTATTGGATACAATCCTGGAACTACTGAATATAATACTTTAATTGGATTGCAACACTTGGCTACAATAGATGCACAAGAAGCACTTGACAATGCCAATCAAGCACAAGAGGCAGACAATGCTTTCTATACTACTTTGGAAAATGATCAAATGTTAAATCATTATTCTCCAGAAGAGAAGCTTACTGCTGTTGCATTAACTAAGTTAAACATTCAAAAGCAAGCATTAGAACAATTAAAAACAGCACTCGAATCTAAGCCAGAAGAAAATCAACAAAAGTTTGGTATAACGAATGAGTCAAATGCTGTTGGTAAATCTATTTCAAAAGAAATACCTAATATATTAAAAGACATAGATGCTAAACTAAATCAATTATCAGAAGGTACTAGATTCAGTTCAAACTTCATAGCCACTCCAAATTTGGTTAACAAAGGTATTGATAGTTATGTCAACACAATGATTGCAAATCATGACCTTTTGGTAGCTGAGCATAAGATGAACGAAATATTCGGCAATACTTTGGAAGATGGCAAACTTATAAACTTCAACAACGCTTCTAATGAATCAAAAAAGAATATAGGTAAAAAGATAAAAGAAAGAATTGATAATTATATAAACAATTCAGATGAAGCATCAAAGATAGTAGAAGAAAATGCAAAGGATGTTGTTGAAGCAGAATCTGCAAAAGAAATGTCTAGAGAAGCAGCTAATCAAAGTGATGATCAACAACCTATTACTAACAACGAAACTCAAGTAGATAATCAAGTAGCTACTGAAGTAGAGCAAGAAAAGGCAACGTCTCCAAAAACTCCTATTATGGATGACAGGGCTACTTCTGACATTGATACTAAAATACCAGTAGTAGAGAAGGAAATAAAAGAAGATGAAGAATTTCCTACTAAAGGATTAGAAGAGTTAAGTAAGGAGTTTGAAGAAACCTTAGCCAAAGTAAAAGAAAAAAAACAAGAAGATACTGAAAGGAAACCTAAACCTGAGCCTAAACCAGTTGTTGAAACTCAAGAAGACGAAGAGGATGAAATAGAATTTGAGCGAGCTGATGAAAAAGCTCTGATAGATCTTGCAAATTCTGAAGCTGTTTCAGACGAGGATGATAAAAAAGTATCTGAAACTTATGAAACTTCTAATCCTGAAGTAACTGAAGAATCTCAAGTAAAATGGGCCCGTAAGAAGATTGCTACAGAATCTAAAATGAACAGAAGAGCAGATATGGACTCTGAGACTAGAGATTTGGATGAATCTTTAGAAATTGAGGAAATGGTACAAGATAAAGTATCTCATACACTGTTCTTTAATCCTGATGCTACAACGCCTATTTATCCTGGTGCCAAGCCAGGCAAGGAATTAGCAGAGAGAATAAAAGATCCAAACTTTTTTAATGATAGTTTCTGTGAGTTTGTTATAAATAAAGATTATACAGAAAAGGGGCATAAACCATATAAAGAAAATGATCCTAGTACATATGATTCTGCATCTATAATAATGTTAATTCATCATGGCACTGGCGATTATGCAATGGCTTTGAAAACTCCTTCTGGAGCTAGAACTTTCTTAGCAGCAAAGTTAGCTAGTATACCTAAAGAAAGGCTTACAGAAGAGGATATTAATCTTATTAACAATGCTAATGATTTATCTATAGCAGATTTACGTAGATTCAGAAATGCAGTAATTTCTACAATAGAGTCTGCAACAAATGATGAAGCTGTAGTACCTAGCACAATAGTTAGAACTAAAGGAATACCTAATGTTGTTAGAAAAGATGGTAGAGCTGTATTCAGACCAATTCATGAAGTAAAAGGGTTAGAAGTACCAACAGAAATTACTGACATTACTCCAGAAAAAGTAACATTTGGTATAAGTGATGGTATTGTAAAAGATTCTGATATAATAGGAGCCAATGGTGAGAAATTACCTGGTAAAGGAGGTAGTGGACAATTGTTTATTTACCCACCAAAATCCAATACTTTATCAAATCAAATGCTACCGTTACAATTAACTCTTCAAAGATTTGATAGAAAACAAGCTGAATTCTTAGCCAATTTGTTAATTAATTATGGTGCTAATCCTAATTCTGAATATGGAGATACAGGAATCATTGCTGGAGAATTAATTGATTTCATGGTTAGATTTGGAGATGCTACTAAAGTAACTACTGCAGATAAAACATTTGATTGGTTAAAAGAAAAGCAGTTATATATTGATGATAAAAGTAATTTGGTAATTGGTGAAAAAACATTCAATATTGGTAACTTATCTACTCAGGATAAAAAAGACATAGCTGAAGCATTAATGGGATTCCATTGGCGTGTAGCTAGAAAAAATTTCTTTAGACCAGTAAAAGAGGCATTACCTTCAATATATGATTATTTTAATCATAATTCTATTGACTCACTTGATATTATTCCAGGCGTATCCTTTACTAAGGATGACTTCATTTCTTCTACTCCAGTTTATACTATGGGAGTATTAGAAAAAGCTGGTATAATAAGAAGTGACTTAGATGATCAACTATTTAAAGATTCTTTCGCATATGCTGAAGATGTTCAAAAGATACCAAGAAAGATCAACAATCCTGAAGTAAAAGAAGCTGTTGAAAATAAAGTCACAAATTTAAATTATTCTGGGTATATTCCGGTAACTGAGCTTTTTGATCAAGGTGATGATTATTATTTAACTCAAGCACAGAGAAGTGAAATTTATGAATTATCTACTAGAACCTTCAAAAATTTTCCTAATGTTGTAAAACAAGTAATCTTTGGAGCAGATGATATTGCTCCTAGAATAGTATTTGAATTAAATGGAAATGAAGGTATACTCGAATACGATGGAAAACATTGGAATGCTTCTTCTTGGAATGAAGAACATCAAGCATTTTATGATGTACCTTTAAATCCTGATCAAAGAAAGCGAATAGTTAATGAAATAGTGCCCAAAAAACTACAAGAATATCTGGTCTCTGAAAAATTCAAAAAAGATAGAGCAAAAGATGTTACAGATCGAAATTCTAGAGAAGTAGCAAAATGGTATCTTGAGAATTTCAATGTATCGGATATAAATGAATATTGGATAAATGAAGAAAAAACACACAGTTCCTTTGTAGAATTTTTGCTAAATCATCCAGACATAAAATTAAGTAATTCTACAAATACGGAACCATCTTCGAAAGAAGAATCATATGTAAAGAAAATAATTAATGATGGAGAAATAGATCCTTTGAGCTTAGGTATTGATGAAGACTTTGATATACCTACTCGTAAAGTTACAGGTAACATATCAGAAGTAGTAACTCCAGAAGAAATTCAATGGTTTAGAAATAAATTAGGATTACCAGAAGATTCTTTACATATCGTTGAAGATGCTATTGCACTTGGTGGTAATGAATATGCTATGGGTCTTGTCAGAAAAGATTCTACCATACTGTGGAAAGGTGCAGAACGTGGTACATTGTATCATGAAGCATTCCATAGAGTATCGTTATTAACTATTTCTCCAAAGGAAAGAAAGAAAATTTATGAATTCTATAGAAATAGAACTGGTTTTGTTGGAAGTGATAAACAAGTAGAGGAAGCTTTAGCAGAAGACTTTAGGCAGTATATGCTGAATAAAGTAGATCCTGAATTAAATCTTCTTAAAAGAGCTTGGAAAGCTATTAAGAATTTCATAAGTAAATGGGTTTGGAGAACTGATACCAGCATTGATAATATTTTTAATAGAATCGCTTCTGGTTATTATAATAGATCTAAACAAAATTCAGCTGCTGTAAATGAATTTCTTGCTGCATATAAAGGTGCAGGTGCCCCATTTAAGGTAAGAGGTCATAAATTTAAAAACATTAATAACACACAATTTAAAGAAACTGTAAATTCACTTGTAGGTGCTTTATTTACATTAAATAATGTAAGATTGCGTGATGATTTACAGAATCTTAATTACGGAGTGTTGAAAGCTGCATTAAAACCAGAAATAACAGCAAAGTTAGTTGAAAAAGAAACTATTACTAAGGAGCAAGGGGAAGTTAGAAATGAAATATACAATACATTTGATACTGTATTTAAACCAGAAATTATAAATAAATTAAATGAGTATCAAATAAGAGCAGTGGATAAGCAGGAAAATATTGATGCAGAGATTGATGAGAAAGCAGTTGGTAATGATGTAGGTGATCAGATGGCTAACTGCATTCAAGAACAATTAGCTGTTTCAGTTAAAGATAATGCTCTTGCATCTATAAAGATTTTCATTGCAACAATGCCTAGAACAGAATTTGTCATGAAACAAAAAACAAATCCTGATGGCACTGTGACTAAAGTACAAGGTGTTGCTGCAATAAAGAGTCCTGTTACAGGCTTACCTCTAATGGTCGACTTTGATAAATCTTGGAATACCATTATTAATGAAATTCACTCTGAAAACACATTCAAAGGAATGATGGACAAGAGTGCAAAACTTGCTAAAGTAATACCATTATTTAAAACTTTGTATAATGAGTTATACAAGATTACAAATGAATATGTACAAAAGAAAGGTATTCAAGAGGACGAAGTTCAAAAAATAGCAAGAGAGAATTTACAAACTCAGTTTAGAAACACATTCCGTAAAGCTAGACACAAGTTAGTTGGTATTTTATCAGAAAAAGTTGAAGATGAAAACGGTAATGAACAAACTAACTTGTATGTTAAAGATGAAAATGCAAATAAAGTATCTAAAAATATATTAGAGGGTTGGAATTACAATTTAATAACAAACAGTGGTGTATTAGATACTTCTGATAACTTATTTAAAGCAAAAGTTAGTGAGTCTGAAGAATTCGTAGCTAGAGAAATCAACAATGAATTCAATAAAATAATAAAGATTGTAGAAAAATACAAAACTACACCTAACAAGAAACTAGTAAATGGTCAAACTTATAAAGAGTATGTACCAGAGAAGTTAATTACTATTAAGAATAAGATAGTTGATTTACTTAATAAAGTTGGAGTAGAAATTGATTTAGAGTCACTAAATTCTTTCCTTACTAAGGAATATTATAATTCAGATTCTACTGAGTCATTAGTTTCAATGTTATCAGATAGATCCAATAAAGGTATATATTTCTTCTTTAATTCCAAAGTAAAGGATTTAGCAAAGATTCAAGAAAGTGGTGTAGTTCCTGGTCAATACAATAGAAGTATTACAAAGTATTATGCTGATTCTAAATTCTTAGGAAGACTCGCTGAGACATATGCAATGTTGTATCCTTCTTCTGATGAATTATCAGTATTATCTACTGATGGTAAATTGTTGTATCCTATATCAGAACACAATTATTTGTCTGACATGGTTCAAAGATTGGATAATGACCCAGCAACAGTAGAAGCACTTACCAAAGTATTATACAATACTGGTAATAATACCAATCCTAATTACTTCAAGGGTTCTGTATTGTTAACAAATTTATATAATAATGCAGATGCTAAAGGTAAAATAGGATTTGAAACTCTTGTTTATTTTAAAGAACAAGGTAGTGCAGATAAAGGACGTAAGTACACAGAAATATCCCCTCTTGAAGACTATATTGCTAAGATGACATTCACTAGAGCAGGTAGAATTATCTTACCTACTATGGGTGATTCTCAAACATATAATACATTATATGGTACTGCAATAAACAACTTTAAAAATCCATTTGACGTAAGTAATGGTGAAATAAAATTCGATGCTCAAATTCTTAAAAGATTTATTAATTACTTTGAAACTGAATTAGATACCATTGAATTTAATTACAAGAATGAAAATAATTTAACTGAGGAACAAAAAGTAAAGAACTATGATACAGGAAATAGAAATGGTTATAGATTCAGATACTTCAATGGATTCTTTAAATTGAAAGAAAGACCTACGTTAAATGGTATTGAATTTGAAAAAGATTTTTCGAACTTTAACGAAGCATTAGACCTAGCAGAAGATCTTGGTGGTAATGAATATGGAACTTCTATTATTTCTCAAATAAGAAATAATTGGAATAAGTTCAGTAATGCTGAAAAAGCAAATCTAATGAATAACTACCTGTGGGATGCATTTAAAGATGAGTTAAATTATGCACAAGAATTAGGTATAATTAAATGGGATGGTAATAAAATAGCTAGTGTAACGAGTTTAGCATTACCACAGAAGGCATTAGAAGAAGCATCATCACATTATAAAAAATCTGCAACAGTTTCTAATTATAGCGAAAATCTTGGTGCTGCTGAAATGATTGGTAATTATTTTGCCAATACCATTTCTTCAGTAATTGAATTTGAGAAACTTTTTATAAAAGACCCAGCCTACTACAAAAATCCTGTAGATAAAATTAAACGTTTACGTGAGGTATTATCCACTGGTGTTACTCCAAGAATAGACTACGAAGAAGGAAATCCAATGGCAGATCTCACTGAAGTGAACGTAGGTACACTATCAGATAATGTTATCGTAAGTAGACAAGCTGATCAAATTGCAGAGTATGCTAAAAGATCTGCGGCTATACGATTACTTCAGGAAATGCATGACATGACATTAGATGAAGCAATTAGAACTTATGATAGTTCTGAAGCTTTACCCAATGATGTAGAAGATGCAGCTAATCTTATAGTAAGAGATAAATTTGATGGCTATCTTAACCCTAAAGGCAAAGTAAATCAAACTGATGCTACAGTATTAATATCCCCAGAGTTTTACAAAGAATTAGTACGTAGAGTAGATGGATGGACACCACAAGTAGCAAAAGCATTTGATTTACTTAATGATTCAAATGCAGATCTCGAAGCAGATATGGATACATATGCCGAAGCATTAGCTGTTACATTGAAGCCTTTGAAATTCATGTATTTTGGTGATCACTACGATGTAGGTGCTAAAAGGGATATACCAGTGTTTGATAAGATGGCTATGTTCCCTGTGCATCGCATCTTCTCTACTGGGGATATGGGTAAAGTATTGGAAGTTATGCAATCACGTAATATCCATATGCTTGCTTTTGATTCCGCAGTAAAAGTAGGACAAAGGGCTAAAGAGGTTAAATCAAGAATTTATAAAGATAAGACTAATAAAGAAATAGACATGGACAGTTTAATGTCAATGCCTACTCATAAACAGTCTTTAACTAACTTTAGACGTCAGTTAATTACTGATCCTCATCATGCAGAAAGACAGATGTTTGTATCTCAAGCACAAAAAGCTGCTATGGGTAATATCAGAAGTGCATGGAAATATACCACACCAGATGGTAAAGTGTACAGTGGTGATGAATTAATTAACAATTTTAATGGTGCTCATAATGCGATTACTGAGGCTGGTAGAAAAGAGATAGAAAGAGATTTTGGTATTACTCCAGATAAACCCCAAGTAAGTGTACAAAGGTTTGCTGAAATTATGCAACGCAAAGCTCTAAGTTCAAACATGAATGACAATGTTATTAATGGTTTGGATGTTGAAAATGGTGAAACTGTTGCACCAATTTCTGGTTTATCTGATAACTCTTGGATAGAAAGCGGTCTTATATCAATGTTGAATAAATCAATTGTTGATACCAACTTACCTGGTGGTATGTTTATTCAAATGTCTTCGATATTGTACAATAGAATTGCTGTAACTTCAGATGTACAAAATGAAAGAAAGTTAAGATTCGCAAATACCGATGGTACTATGGATTGTGTTATTTCAATCAACTTATTGAAACACATAATTCCAGATTATGACAAAAAGACTTTTAGTGAAGCTAAAAAGTGGTTAATAGATCATGGTATAGTTGGTCCAAATTCTAAGGCTATTGCAATGGGTTATCGTATTCCTGCTCAAGGTCAAGCATCAACTGCAGCTCTTAAAGTAGTAGATTTGTATCCTGAGCAAATTGGTGATACTATCACATTACCTGATGAATTTACATCTCTTACTGGTTCTGACTTCGATATTGATAAATTGTTCGTTGCTAGATATAACTATGATAAAAACGGTAATAGAATCAAATTTGAGACTAAAGAAGATTACACTAACAGACTCAGAGAAGCTGGCTTAGATGATGAAACCATAGTTCGTAAAGTCTACGAAAGATATAATGGTAAAACTGATTTTGAAGCTAATTCAAAGGAAGCAAATGAAAATATGCTTCTTGATATGTATATATCAGTTATTTCTAACCCACTGAACTTTGCAGAAGCTAGACAACCACTAGATACAGTAACCGATTACTTAAAAGATACTATTCTTAAAGAAGTAGATACAATAACTGGTCAAGGTAAACGTACAAGCAAATCCCAACTGTATTATGCCACTCCAGCATTCCAGAGTAGAACTAAGGCAGAGTTGAATGGTGGTAAATTTGGTATTGGTCCATTTGCATTAGCAAATGCTCATCAAGTTCTTACTCAATTGGTCAAATTAAGATTTAAACCAAATAAAATTTTAAGAGACTATGGTATAAGCAATTTGTATGGTATCCAGAGTAATGATAGAAATAAGATTAATATCCTTGACTGGTTATCAGCATTAATCAATGCTCATGTGGACGTTGCAAAAGATCCATACATCATTCGATTGAATGTAAGGAAGTTAACATTTAATATGACTAACTTCTTGATAAGATCTGGTAAAGGTGAAAGTACATTCTATTTCTTACCTCAACAAATATTAAAAGACTTTGCAATAGAATACGATAAATACTCTGGCTTTTATAATGTAGATACACAAAATAAAAATCCTGAAAGTCTAGCATATAGAACCATCTGGAATACATATTTTGAGAAAGCAAAATCTTTATCTAAAGGTAAATATGATCAATTTTTAGACTTTTTAAATGATAAAGGTGTAGGTGCTAAACAAAGAGCAAAGATGTTCGATGTCAATTACTTAAAGAAGCAATTGAAAAAAGAAGAAACATTTGATTGGTACTACAATCAGTTGCTCATTATGAAGACTTATCAAGAACTTAATCCGTTCTCAAGATCTTTGTCTGAATTAACTACATTGTCTCAAATTGATACTAAGCGCTTTGGTAATAATTTTGGTTTACAAAGTGCATTCTTGGATAAGTGGAAACAATTCATGGTAGAACAGCAAGTGTTTGAAGATCCTATAAAAGTATTTTCAAATACATTCTTAGGTAAGAAAATGCAAGATGCATTGATATTCCCTAGAATTGCCTTCCAAAATACAATGATTAGACTTACTCCGGAATTTGAAAACTTAAGAACATTAATAGAATTTTATACTAAAGGTTATGCAATTAGTGATGATACATACATTAATAATATTACCAGAAGTATGGAAGCTACGTATAAAGCTGGTTTCTTTAATAAGTATTTAGCTGAAAATGGAATAAAGCTCAGTAGTTTGTTAGGTGGTCCAAATAGTATCTCTAAGAGATTGGATAGAATTAAATCTGATGTAAGAAGTGGCAAATATCCAGATTTATTAAGTAGTGATGGTTCATTTGAAAATGTACTTATTAATAACATCTTTAGTAGACCAAAGGAAGATACAACTGAATTAAATGGTCCTGATTTTATTGCTTACAAACCAAACAAGAGTGGTGATAATAACTTAGAAAATGAAATAATTAGAGCTTGGGAGGAATTGTGGGATAGTGATTATCAGGAAATAAGAGATTTTGCAAAAGATCTTGCATTATATGCTTTCTATACTTCTGGTGATGCATTTGGTAAAAATAACATCTTTAGATATGTGCCTAATTCAATCAGAGAAGAAATAGGTTATTTTGATTACATTAGAGATCTAGAACGAAATCCTGATGATGCAGTCAAGGATATTAAAGTATTCCAAGTAATAAAAGACTTATGGTGGAATGATCACGTAGTTCCTACTATTGATTATTATGTATTAGATTCTAGTAGAGAAACCATTGAAGAAGAAGGTAGACCTGTGTATAGGGCGTTACCTCACGAAGATAGTGGTTTTACTGTAGTAAACAAGAGAGGAGCAGAAGTACAGATTCCTGGTATTATATATGACAAGAAATCTCAATCTATAATTTCATTCAATCAGAATGGTCAACCTATATTTCCACCATTTAAAAAAGTAAAATTAGATAGAAACAATGATCCTAGAACTACGTTCTTGTATGAGTACATAGGTATTAATGAAGATGATGCTCCAGTGTACAGATTGATTAACAAGAAAGGAATGAGTTATAGAGGAAACATATTGATTGAAAATGGTAGAAATAGATCTGTTCTTAAATACAACAATGTTGTACCAAATGGTTATGAGATTATGCCAGAAGAACCAATAACTTGGGTTACTGATCTTACTCCGGTAAAAGCTAGTTTACAAGCAAAGGCATTTAATCAAGCTGGTGAATTTAATACAGATGTGCTTGCTAATATACAGCAAACAGTTAAAACTCAACAAGTAACTGAACCATTATCTTATCAAGAATGGGTTAAAAACTATCAAACTCAAAAAGGTGAAGCTGATGCAGAAGCGGCATATCAACAATATCTGGATAACTTTGAGTATAATAAACCACAAATTGATGAACAGTCTCCAGTACAACCGAATGCATCTACAAACCTTGCAGAAGCATGGTCTCAAAAAGAAGGTTGGTCTACAGAATATTTTAATTCCAAAGTATTACCAAAAATAAATGAAGCATGGCAAATTGAATATGAGTTAGCCCCTGATCAATCTGTTCCAGCTAAATTTAAAGGTAATATGACTTTTGATTATGGAGAACATGGTAGACCAGGATTAAAATCCAAATCAACTATAGAAGCAGTTAGAAATGGAGAAAGGACAGCAACTACAAGATATGAATCACAAGGGCATTTGGATTATTGGAAACAAGCTCAAGTTGGTGATGTTATTGAATGGAAACGTGGAGATGAGTCTGTAAAAGTTTTAGTTACAAAACCTTTGACTAAATTAAGAACTTCTGATGCTACTCAACAGGATTTATTTGCATCTGAACAATCTTCAGAAACAATTAATATATATGCTGGTACTGGTGAAAATGCAGACTTAAGTAATTTTGCAGTTAGACCTTTTACTATATCTGGTGATAAATCAGAATCTTCTATACGTATTGGTGGTAATTTTCAAACAGTAGAAGGTGCATTTCAAGCTCAAAAATTAGTATTTTCTTCTATGTCAGATGATGAAAAAGAAGACATTAGAAAACAACTAGAAATTGCTTCAGGTAGTCAAGCAAGATCTATTGGTAGAAAAATTAAAGATTTAAATACAGTTTCTTGGGATAAAGCATCCAGTGATGTTATGAGAGATTTATTGTTAGAATCTTTCAGTCAAAATCCAGAAGCTTTAAATAGATTATTATCCACAGGTGATGTAACGCTTACTCATACTCAAGATAAAGGTAAATGGGGTACAGAATTCCCAAAAATTTTGATGGAAGTAAGAGAATTATTAAGGAACCGATCAAACATTGAACCAGCAATTACTGATACTACTAAGGAATTCTTAGATTATGCTAATCAATTTGGTTTTACTGATGAAGCTGCTTTACTTGCAAAAGATTTACCAAAAGCATCCGAAGAGGCTAAGAAAGTAGAAGAAGAGTATGTATTTACATTTAATGACGGGTTTAAGATCAATTTACCATTCTCATTAAATGATCAACAGAAATCAGCTTTATATGAACTAGAGAAGTTCATTGAAGACTATGGAACTGAAATTACTTTATCTGGTTATGCTGGTACAGGTAAATCCACTATCATTGGTATATTTAGTAAGTGGTTAGATCACAGAATTGGTAGAGGCAACATTGTATATACTGCTCCTACTCATAGAGCAAATGTTATAACTAAACAAAACAATCCTAATGCTAATGTATATACGCTTTCTGCTCTATTTGGGTTTACTCCGGATACAGATATAGCAATGGAGCAAGGTTCATTGGATTTAAGAGAACTAGAGTTTAGATCTAAGAATCAAGTGAAATATGAACCAGGTCAATTAATTATTATTGATGAAGCTTCAATGGTGCAAGACGGTTTGTATGAATACATTCAGAAAATCGTAGCTAAAGATGGTGTTAGTGTGATATATGTTGGGGATTCTGCACAATTAAGACCTGTAAAATCAGATCATATTTCTAAAGTATTTACAGCTGATGGAGTACCTCAAATAACTTTAACCAAAGTAGAAAGAACTGGTGATAATCCTATATTAAAGGAAGCTACCAGACTTAGACAAGGTGAAGGCTTGAGTTATCAAACTGACATAAATGATAAAGGTCAAGGAGTGTTATATACTTCTGATGCTGCAACTATAGATGAAAACTTAAAACAAATTGTAACTTCTGAAGAGTTCAATGCTGATCCTTTACATTTTAGAGTTTTAACTGCTACAAATGCTGCAGTATCTGCGTATAATTCAAAGATTAGATCTTTAAGATACGGAAAATTTGCTAAACCCTTTGTAAAAGGTGATATTATAATGGGTTATTCTAACAAACTTAGAAAGCCTGATGGATCTTATAAATTAGTAAACTCTGGGGATTATGTAATTCAAAATATAACAGACACTACTGTCAAGTTTAAAACTGATAAAGGTGATATAGAATTTAAAGCATTCAAATTATCAATCAGACCTACTGGCAGTACTATTATGGATGACTTCCAGATTACTGTAATTGATAAAAATGAACCAGATTCTAAGCTATTTGAAATAGTAGAATATAAAGACAGATTGTGGAGAATGGCTAAAGAAGCCAAACAGGATAAGCAAATATCTAAATATAGAGATTTAGTTCAAATGGCGTTTAACATTGATAATGAATTAAACATTACCAAGAATTTAGAAGACAATCAAGGCAGGTTAAAAATTAGAAAAGCAATTGATTATGGATATGCACAAACTGTTTGGAAATCACAAGGTAGTACATACAGTAAAGTTTTAATACTCTCCAATGAAATTGATACGTTTGGTTATGGTAGAGATGTAATGCAATTAAGAAACGAGTTGAGATATGTAGCTGTATCACGTGCTAAAAACTTTGTTATAATAAATTCAGAAGCTGAAAATAAAAAGAAAGTTTCCATGAGAAATGAAATAGCTGAAGAGGATTTGTTAGATGATATAGAATTTGAACCAGCTACAGAAGAACAAGCAATAAAAGCATCTTTACAGGATTCAATTGATGAGTTAACAGCAAATGGTAAACAACGTAGAAAAGAATGTGAATAATTATGCAGTGTTTAAATATTAAAAATAAAGAGGTTGCAGCTTTACTCAAGAAATATACAAAGATATTGGGTAATGAAAACGCTGCATATTATGTATTATCAGAAAACAATGGTTATGGTTTAGATAAGGCTCCCAATGGGGAGCCATCTAAGCTATTTTCAGATTTAGTTAATCATTTTAATGGTAATAAGAAAGAAGCTATACGAACAAAGTCATTAATATATTCTGCACAATTTAGACAGATAAGAAACATTGTATTAAATAATGATGGAGAAGTATCTATAGATGTGTTATTAAATAATTCAGATAAAATAAATAATCCATCATACGTTCCAAAAAAAATACATGAAACGTATAATAAACTTATTCAAGCCTTGACAAGGCGAATAAAAGACATTCAATATGCGAAATATAGTGACAGTAAGAAAGTAGATGAATTAAGAGCGTTAGAATTTAAATTAAACCAATTGGAAAACGATCAAGCTACTTTTGAATTTGTAGATTATATGGCAAGTGATGTAATATCTGCATTAAATGAAGTAAAGGCTTTACAAACCAAAGTAAATGAAAACCAAAAGTACAATAACCCGCTAGATATAACTTCTGCAGAATTAGATATGATAAAGAAAGGTTATATTGGTTTTTATGGTAACATTGCTACTAATATCCAGAACATGTTGGATGATGAATCTACGTTTGACTATTTAAATGATCCTCAATTAGTTGAGGATACAAAACAAAACTTAAAAAGGACTGTAGGTGACTACTATGAATTAGTAAGAAACTATAACAATTTAGCAGACATTGTTGCTAAAGATAATTTTATTAGAGAAGCAACTAAAGCCGGTTCATTTACTATAGATCATCTTAAAAAAATATTAGATGAAGGTGATGTGGATATAAATCTATGGGATCAGTGGGCAGGTAATACACAATATTCTAATAGTGAGTTAGTACGTATAATTCTTAACAAGATAGTTAATACTAAAAATAATGTTGCTGAAAAAGAACTAGAAGTAGGTAAAGAGCTTGTAGAAATACTATCACATGTAGATAAATCTAAGTTAGCTTATATGCATGAAAAAAATAAAGATGGTCATAAAACAGGCTTTATAACAAGAGACTTAAATTACGGTCAACACTATCAAGATTACTTGGAACATCAAAAAAAGTTAGCCGAAAAGTTAGGATTTGGAGATAAAGATATTGCTGAAGTGCCCGGTTTATTGAATCCAGAGCAACTAAAGAAATGGAATAAAGCAAATAATGATTGGGAAGCTAAGCATACAATTCGTAAGTTTACTCCAGAGTATTACGAGCTAACTAACAGTCTTAGTGAAGAAGCAAGATCTCGTAGAGATTCCATAAATATGGAAATAAACCTATTGTTAAGTACTACCGTTGATAAGAACGGAGATTACCACAGAGAAGATTTATCCGATGAAGATTATCTAAAATTACAAGAGTTAGAAACTAGACGTAGAAATTTAGCTAATCCATATTATCCAGATGGTTCAGTAAAAGTTGGGTTAGATAAAGAAATAGCAATAGAAATGAGAGAGTATAATGAAAAATTAAGAGAGAAACTACATTATACTCCAAATATGGAAAAATTTAACAAAGCTCTACAAAATGCAAAGAAGAATCTAAGTCCAGAAAAATTTGCTAAGTGGGAGCAACGCAACACGGTTGACCAAATAGTCGAAGAATTCTGGGATGATGTTAAAACTCTTTCATCAAATACAAATAAATCTGACGATCAAATACTATATGAAAAGGCTAGAAAGAACATGTTGAGACTTTATACTAGAGAAGATGGTAAAGTAGATGTTGATAGTATGCCAGATCAAGTAAAATCATGGATTAATACTTATGATGAATTGATTTCTGAGGAAAGTTTAAAAACTCGTGATAAATCAAAAAAGTCCAAAGTAATGGACATAGCTGAATGGGAAGTAAACCCTAGATTCTATGAAGAATTAGAAAGAGTTGAAAAATTAGGTCAAGCTGAATATAATGCGTGGGTTTCTATAAATGCTAGATATGACTATGAAGGAAATCTTGTACCAGCTTCCTTTTGGAAGAAATTAGTTCCGAAGAAAGAGTTAAGATCTAAATACATGCGCAAAGTACCTAATAGATCTTGGTCTGAAATCGATAAAGAATCACCTTTCTACGATAAAAGATTTACTAAATATGCAGATCGTGGAGAAACAAGAATTCCAAATCCTGAATTGTATGACAACAGTGCAAATTATCGTAAAATAACTTCTGATTCAAACTTAAAGAAGCTTTATGATAAACTTGTTGATGTAATGGAATTATCAAATTCTAAGATTCAATTCTTAAAGTATGAAAATAAATATAGACTCCCACAAATAGAAGGTGGGGCATGGACACAAATCCGAAGTAAGGACAATATTTTAAAGGGGTTAGCGTATGCAATAGAAGATACTTACACTGTAAAGGATGATGATAATGCATATATGTTGGAAAATGCTAAACGATCAGATGGGTCACTTGTTAAACTTATACCTACTAGGTATATTAAGATGTTATCAAATCCAGACGCTTTAACAAACGATATAGTAGGATCTGTCATTGCTTATTACAAAATGGCAGAAAATTATGAACAAATGAGTGAAATTGCCCCAGAATTAGAAGTAGCTCTTGATTTTGTTAGTCGTACAGATTTTACCGATAAGAAGGGTGGTAGAATACAAGGTTTGGAAAGTAAGACATATGATAAATTAAAATCTGTACTAGATCAATTGGTATATGGTATGGAAAAGAATGCATTAGAATTAGATGTTCCTTTACCAAAAGGCAAACATGTGACAGTAAGTGTTGGTAAGTTAGCTGCTAATTTAGCTGCATACACTAGAATACAAGGCATAGCTCAAAATATGAATGTGATTCTTACTGGTCTTATTACAAACAAAATACAAAATAGACTCGAAGCAATCTCTGGTATATACTTTGGAAATAAGGAACTTGCACAAGCAACAAAATTAATCATACCGTCATATGCGAATGCAATAAAGAACATAGGTCATTCAAACAACAAAGACAAGGTTCTATGTTATATGGAGTATTTAGGTGTAGTAAGAGAAAATGCTCAAACCTTTAGTAAACTTAATCAATCTAGATTTTTAAGAGCATTAAATCAGCACTTTTGGTATTTTGGACATGAAATGTCGGATTATGTAACAAAAGGTAAAATGGCATTGGCAATTGGTCTATACTATAAATATGATCCTGAATCTGGTAAATTCTTAAATAAAAACGAATTCCTAAGAAGATTTAAGAGTAAAAAGGAAGGCAATGCCAAATGGAATACTCTAAGTGTAACTTTTTATGATGCATTTGAAGTTAAAAACAACAAACTAGTAATAAAACCAGAGTACGCTAAATCTCTCGATGAAGCTACTATAAACAAAGTTAGAAATACGGCAAAACAAGTAGGCACCAGAATTGACACGCAATTAACAGATTTGGATAGAAGTAAATTACATGCAACTGTGATTGGACAATTGTTACTTATCTTCCGTAACTTTATTTTGGTTAACTTACAAACTAAGTTCTTAACTAAACGTCAATTTAACTATTCTACAGGCATGTGGAGCGAAGCTCAAGTACCAGCTGCAGTTAAATATGTATATAGACATTACTTTAATCAGAACAAAATAGATCAATTAAAGGAACTATATCAAAATCATTATGATGAATTGGACGATTTCGAAAAAGGATGTCTTAAAAGAGTTACTTATGAAGTTTTATTTTCCACAGTAGGTTTTATGATCATTTCTTCTTTAGTAAGAGCGATGGCAGATGATGACAAACGTAATTGGTGGAAACAAGAAGCAGCGTATCTTACTCTAAGAGTTTCATTAGAGACACGTGGTAATATATTACCTATTGAAGTAATTAACTTACTTAATACTCCTACTGCTGCATGGTCTACTTTACAATATTGGGGTGACTTAACTACAATGATGTTAAATGATCCCACACAAGAGATAAAAAAAGGTCCATACAAAGGTATGAACCGATTCCAACGATCCTTAATTAAGGCTACTCCTTTAAGAAGTATATGGGAAGCACAAGATCCAAGATCAAAAATAGAGTATTACGATAATATGATTTCAATATTTAACTTTTAAAGCCACAAAAATTTTAACGGCCATTACAATAAAGCCCCTTCAGTTTTTGCTGTTGGGGCTTTTCTATATTTTAAATCTTGTAGTGATATACTTTCACCTACCGGTTTTGTTACTTTTGCAAGAGGATTAAATAGGTATTCATGAACTTTACTATCAACACTAATATTCCAAAAATTTAATATTTGTAATTTAGCTTGATATCCTAGACGTTCATATAAACCAAGATCTATTTTGTTTACTATGGAATGAATTGAATAAGCCTTATTAAAGGCAAATACTCTATAATTAATTCTATCTATTGTTAAAGTATAATCA
>OHSG01000298.1_pt1 | contig 24550 bp, 19 predicted proteins | sample 1578601 | NCBI WGS metagenome assembly OHSG01 (sample SAMEA3879534, study PRJEB24766) | human gut metagenome | biome: human-associated habitat; feature: feces | place: USA | collected 1985/1987
GGAGTGGTGGTGACATGGAGCAGATAAGCATCCGCACCAGAGGCGGTCAGACCGGCCACCAGACTGTATTCGAACATATAGGAGCTGCGGCGGGTGTCCTTGCCGATGACGATGCGAGCAGGCTCGTTGTTGCCATTGCGCTCGCGTAGTGCATTGTAGTACCAGCCGAGGAAGCGACCCACCTTGTAGGCATGGTCAGCGGTCAGATCAATACCAGCTTCACCACGGAAGCCATCAGTTCCAAAATACTTTCCCATTTTTGATCACCTCATTTCTAAAGAGTCTTTTTTAATATGTATTTAGTTCTTTTCAATCAGAATGCTGTTATCTATATCAGAGAATATTTTAGTAGCATATCTTTTTTGCAATACAAGTAAAAAATTAGACCCAAACCGCTCCAAATGATTATTATTATAACTTCTGGAAAAGAAAGCGTACAATTTGTTCCCGGTACTATATAAAGACTAGCCATGAGCCCTGACAAAAACACAGCAAGGCCACCAACCATTTTATAATGCTTTACTTCATACGGTCTCTTCAGTGCCCTGTATTTTTTTCGCATCATTAAAAAAGAAACTGAGACAATACAGTATGCTACACAACACGAAAAATTACCTGCATCCACAAACCATGTTAGAATCGCTTTACCAAAAAAGGCTGATATAATGGAAATCAATCCAATAAATGAAATTGAATAAATTGGAACACCAGTCTTTTTACTTGTCACACCAAAAAAGGAAGGCAGCATATTTGACGCAGACAAAGAACTCAATGCGCGACTCCCACCTATCAGGAACGAATTCCAACTTGTGAGAATTCCACACATCCCTCCAACAATAACGATTTTTGCCATGTTTACGCTATTGAACGCTTTCGCCATGGCATCTGCTGTCACCAATCCCGTATGCTCCATGGAATATAGGATTTCCGTCTTGCTCAAAATGAATCCGACGCTAAAAACCACAAGTACATAGAAAGCTACTGCAAGTACGATTGACATCATCATTAGCTTTCCTATTTTCTTCATCGGGATCTTTATTTCTTCCGCAATCTGCGGAATGACATCAAATCCAAACAGAAAGAATGGTGTCAAGATAGAAATTTTCGCAATGCCTTCAATAGCTTCTCTTTCGGTTGAGCCTAGAAAAAGCTGATCGTCCAGATTTTGTACATTTCCTGAAAAAACAGCACCAACGATTAAAAGGACGCCAACACCTGCTATTGCCAGTGTCATTATTTTTTGAAATCTAGCAGCAGTCTTTGTACCAACAAGATTCATAACTGTAACCGCTAGAGCCATAACGACTGATACCAATGTCCAACTGATGTAAATGTCCGCTCCCAAAAGCGTATACATTCTTCCTATGGAGAAATTCGGAAAAATATACTGAAGAACAGTAGGAAATGAGACCACCTCAAAACACACAACCGAAATATAGCTCAAAATGATAGCCCATGTGCACACAAATGATGCTTTTTCTCCAAGAGCCAAGTAGCCGAATACCTTTATTCCGCCATTTTGGGGAATTGATGTTGTCAACTCAGCATAACAGAGTCCTACAAAATATATCATGAGGCCGCCAATAAGAAAGCCGATTGCAGTTCCGATTATTCCTCCGGTTACGATCCATTGTCCAGAAAGAACAACCCATCCCCAGCCTATCATTGCGCCAAATGCAAAGACTAGAACATCGCCGGTGTTAAGTAATTGCCTTTCGTTCTCTTTGATTTGCTTGCTCATTTTTCTCCCAATTTATTTGCTTCTTTTGCAACCGTTTTCAACCGCTCAAATCCGTCAAATCGGATAACGATGTCTGCTCCAGTATCATTTTTTACTGCGACGGATGCGTTGATTTTCTTGATCACATCTATCATTTCATCTTCAGTTGCAGTGTCAAACGTAATTACCAAAAGATACTGATGTTTCTTTACTACATCACCAACATTCAGCATTCCGTCAATATTTAAATTGATGTTCTCTAACTTCTTAATTTCGTCTAGTCCCGTAATTTCAGAAATCGTTCCTCCATCCTTGCTCCAAAGAATATAGGTACACCCGCATCTCTCAGGCAGTTTTCTCTCTGGCGCAGGCAGATCAAAATGATTGTGTTTAACTCCTGTAGCAATGTCAACCAGCCACGCATAAGTATTAAATCCACAGACATTCTTATGATTTAAGGCCATCATATCACCAGACATCCGGTATCCCGTTTCCAGCACATAAAAATGCCCATCATCGTCTAGCATCATTTCGATCCACGCCAAACCTTCTTTGCATCCTGCTTTATTGAAGGCAGTTGTAATGTATGGATCGATTTCCTTTAAATACAAATCCAGTTTATTTGTTTCTGTTGTTGTGACCGAATAACAGTTGCTTGGATATCCCTCCTGTTCAAACATAATTCCGAAGTTTACCAAAGATGCTTTTCCATCTGCCAGCGCATACCAAGCAGTGTACTCATGTCCTTTCAGCATTCTTTCAACTATCACCGTGTCGCTTGCTGAATAAGACCTTGCATACTCACACGCTGCAAGCACTTCTTCCTTCGAATTGCAGTAGCTCATGCCTCTATTTGCGCTTTGATCAATCGCCTTGACTACAACAGGATACTGAATCTCGCTCAATTCCTTTTCGGTCGGAGTTTTGCTGAGATAATAGTCCTTCGCTACCGGCACACCACAGCTGATGCAAAGGTCTTTAAACTGCCGCTTATCAATCGTATAATGCCATGATTCAGGCGTGCAGTAGCAAGGAAGATTCAACCGTTTGCACAATTCCATGCAGACAGAAATATTAAAGGTGCTTATGCCATTCATAATGGCAGCAACCCCTTCTTCTCTACATTTTTCTTCCAGAACATCAATGTCCGCCGTACTGATCATCCAATACTCATCTGCCAAAAGCTTCAGCGGTGCTTTTTCCACACTAAGATTATCTGTCACGATCGTGTAAATCCCACGTCTTTTTGCCTCTAGAAGAAGTTCTTTCGTACCACGTCCGGTCGTGCCAAGCATTAACAGTTTCATATAAAACACACTCCTTTTATACCCTGCTTGTTGATTTTCCGAGCTATATACTATGCTTTCTGTCCCAGAATAACATCACAGATGCGATCCACATCTTCAAGCGCCAAATCTGCATACAACGGCAGGGTCAGCACACGCAATGCCAAATGCTGCGCAACAGGCGTTTTTTCAGTTCCGGCGGTCGGATAATTCCGATAGCACTCAAAGCTGTTGGTCAGCGGATAGAAATATTTTCTGGCCGTAATGCCCTGCTCAGACAGCATCTCAAAAATCTCGTTGCGGGTGAACTTATACCCATCAAACACGACCGGGAAATACGCATAGTTGCTCTCTACATTTTCCTGAATCGCACTGAGTTTAATACCTTCTACGCCGGAAAGGTGCTCACGGTAACGCTCTACGACCTTCTTACGTTTGGCAATTTCCTCGTCCAAATGCCGCAGATTGCAGATGCCCATAGCTGCCTGAAATTCGTTCATCTTGGCATTGCCACCCACAAAGCAAACCGACTCAGGTCCATGGATGCCAAAGTTCTTCTGGTCGTTCAGCAGCTGAACCCAACTATCGTCCTTAAAGCAGACTGCACCGCCCTCGATAGTGTTGAACACCTTAGTAGCATGGAAGCTGAACATGGATGCATCGCCAAAGCAGGCGGTAGACACGCCCTTATACTTCACAGCAAAGGCGTGAGCCGCATCATAGATCACCTTCAGACCGTATTTTTTTGCGATTCGATCAATTTCCTCAACATCGCAAATGTTTCCATACACATGAACCGGAACGATGGCTACCGTGCGGTCAGTGATAAGACCCTCAATCTTCGTCACATCCATGGTATAGTCTCTATCGTTCACATCACAGAACACCGGGACAAGCCCATTGCGAACAATCGCATGGGTGGTAGAAGCAAAGGTAAACGGCGTAGTGATCACCTCGCCACCCTCCGGTAGGTTCAGGGCAGCAATGGCATTTTCCAGAGCCAGATGACCGTTGGTATAAAGAGCCACATGGGGTACACTCAAATACTCCTCCAGCTCTGCCTGCAACTGCTTATGTTTTACGCCCATATTGGTCAGCCAGTGGCTTTCCCAAATAGGACGGATTTCTTCTATGTACTCATCCAGATTTGGCATAGACGAGCGTGTCACTAAGATATTATCAGACATATACTTTCACTCCTCTTTTATACTCATGGTTTTCTTAACCATTTCAGCAATTCTTTTCATATCTTCTTTTCCGTATCGTTGGTCAATTGGAATCGGCAGAATATCAGCTGCGTAATGGTATTCCAAACTATCCACTGAGCATTCTTTCAGCACATTCGGCCACAAAGTCGGAATATAGATTTTTTCTTTTTGCAAGTCCTTTCGGATTTCAGAGCCATTCTGAATCAAAAGCGGGTACATAAATGCACCATAAACACTTTTCAAATTCAGCTCATTTATATCCCGAAATTCTGCATCCAAGAAATCGAAGTTTTCCTGCCGTCTCTTTGCCACGATATCATAGTTGATTCCATGCAGAAGATTTTCTGTCAGGCGGGACATTCGCTTTACCGGTTCTGTAGCAAACAGCTTATTGTTCAATACGTATTCACTATAAAATTCATTTGCGCTGCGTTCATATCGTCCCAGCAAAAAGTGCATTCGTTCGAAAGACTCATCTTGCGGAAGCTCACGATCCAGCTTTGCATCCGTATACAGAAACGCCCCATCCGCAACACCAAAATATTTCCGGCAAGTATAAAGCACGTCCAGTCCATCTACGGGCATTTGGAAATAACTTTGTGCATTGTCAACTATGACACGATCATATCGCTGCTTCCAGTTATTCAAATACTCGTTACTAAGCTGACCATAGAAGTTTACAATATAGAGCCATTCGTTTGCGCCAATCTCCTTCGTGAAAACCGGTTCAAATGCCTCATTAATATGGTAGAATTCATATTCGACATTGATTTTTTTGCAGAGATTGGGCACAGAATCGCAAAGAAAATACGGCAGATATAACTTCCGAATCATCTTCGCTTCGCAAAGATATTCCAGCGCTCCTCTTCCGCAATTCAGGGCAATAGCTTTTTCGTGGAGCATTGCACCTGTATAAGTATCAAGCTCTATATACCCGCCAATTTCTTTCATAGCTTCACTCCGTCGTTAATTGAACATCAATATGCTTTTCTATATGGGATAAAATATTTTCAGCGGTTGCAACATCAGGAAATTTCATAAAGATAATTCCAAGACATTTTGCCGCATTGTCAAACCGTTCCACATGGTCTCCGGGCTTTTTGTAGAAATGTACTTCTTGAAGATATTTTTTTAATTCATCACTAAATACAATCTGCTTATATATTCCATTCTTTGTACTGTGTAAATTATGCGTTGCATAACAGCCCTCGGGCTTTTGTACTGTAGTTAAAATAGGTTGTCCCATTGCGGCTTGGACCGCCATTTCAACTAAATCTGCGCCAAAAATTTTCCCCAATAAGTCTGGTATCATATTTCCGCCAGCTCTCGGTCCAACATCGATAGGCCATACTCGGTTGTTCTTATCAATAACCAATTCAACATTGACCGAGCCAAATCGAATTTCCAGCTTGTCCATCATGCTTTGTAGCGTTTGTTGAACAAGTTGTACATCGGCTTCCTCCAGAATCAACGGATAGCTTTTTCCGACAGGAACTAATGGATTCACCCGGGTATCTCTATGGCAATTAAGAAGCCCCCATATAACCACTTTTCCATTTAAAACAAAAATATCGCCACCGATAAGATATGGATGTTTTTTCTCAATATATTCTTCAACGATCACTCGGTGGGCACGAGAAAATGAAAAAGCAAATTCTAATGCGTCGTTTACCTTATCCCAGCTATGCAGTACGGTAGCTCCTTTTGAGCCAGAAGAATCTACCGGCTTGACGATGACCGGCAACCGAAATCGAGAAGTATCTGCCATCGCATCCTCAATAGTTTGATATCCCATAGATACTGGCGCATTAAATCCATTGTCTTGCAAAAATGCACGAAAACGATCTTTATTGCAGAGGATATCTACCGCGTAATAAGGGTTTGTTGGCAGTTTTAATTTTTCACCCACATAAGCTGCTGTGGGTGCAGCGGGGTCAGATGCATAGGCCAAAACGCCATTAACTTTTTCCTTCTGCGCTACCTCAAGTACTGCATCCTTATCTGTAGTACTTACAAGATAGAACTTATCTGCGACATACTGCCCGGGGTTATCCGTCAGGAAATCGCACAGAACAGTGTAGTAACCGAGCCTTTTTGCAGTTTCAATAGCTACTACTTGCTGCGCAGAACCACCTAATAAAAGGATTTTTTTCATTTTTATCGCCTTTACTTTCTTGCAATTTTTTTCAAGACAGGGCGAATCATGCCCATCAGATATTCATAGGATTCCAGATGCAAGGCAGCCGATGCTCCAATGTAAATTACCGCACCCATCGGAATCTGAATCAGTAACGTGACAGCATTTGACAGGTGAAGCAGGCCAACAAGATTCACGCAGCATCCCATAAAGATTGCTATAGCAATGCTCGGCAGAATATCCTTCACCTGATCCCAATATCGATAATTCAAAAGTTTCCGATTGGGCCATGAGTTGATGATTTGGCTTGTAACACTGCTGACAAGCAAGCTATAAGCCATTGCCATAACGCCAAACCACATAGTAGAAAGCAGCAACGTCATACCAACAATCTTCTTCGCAATTTCAAGCTTCAAAAACAAATCGCTACGCCCCATTGCTTTGATTGCATTCAGGTTTGCTGTGTGGATTGGATAGAACATATAAGTAATGCAGAAAATGCGTAAAAACGGGACGCATGGTAGCCATTTATCCGTCAAGACCAACCGAACAATCGGCTCTGCACAGAATGCCAAGCCCATCATCAGCGGAGCCATAATATAGGTGCTGGTTTTAATAGCCCGGCGAGTCATTGCCTTTACTCGACTGGAGTCATCTTGTACGCCGGCCATCGTGGGCAAAAGAACACTATCGATGGATGTGTTGATATTGTTTGCAATCACACTTGGGAACTTATCGCCTTGGTTGTAGTACGCCAAATCTGCAGAAGAATACATTTTACCGATGATCAGGCTGCGAATATTACCATAGAGCGTATCCAAAAGAGCAGACGCCAGCATTTTCCATCCAAATGAAAGCAGCCCTTTTAGTCTTTCCCAAGAGAACATCTTCTTGGGACGCCACTTAACTGTCAGCCACAATATCAAGGTATCAATGGCTGTATTGGATAGCTGTTGTGCTACAATCGCCCATACTCCGAAACCTGCATACGCCAATCCAATACCCAGAAACGCCGAGAAAACGGTTCCGCCCAATGTCGCATAGAAGAAGCGCTTAAAAAGCATATTCCTCGACACATAGGATTGCTGAATGCCCTTCACACCAGAAATCACAATGGTCAGACTGATGACCCGGATAATCGGAGTCAGAGAGAAATCGTTGTAGAAGGCTGCAATGATTGGTGCCACCATAAACATGATGGCGTACAGGACCAGACAAACCACAAAATTAAAGTAGAATACTGACGAAAAATCCAGATCATCAGCATCCTTTTTTTGAATTAGTGCAGTACCTAAGCCACTATCTACAAACACCTGCATGATGGTGGTAAAGACTGTAATCAGCGCAATTTGACCGTAATCTTCTGGTGTAAGAATGCGGGCAAGTGCGATAGATACGATAAAGGTTACAAGTTGCGCACCGCAGCGTTCAGCAAAGCGCCAGATAAAATTTTTAAGGATGCTATTATTTTTACTTTTTTCCATTCTTTCTAGTATCCTTTTTTTTGATTTACTTTAAGGAGTTTTTCTTTGTATATTTTCTGGCTCACCTGCGGAAAAAGCGCTGAAAGCAATAATGCAATTCGATGTTTTATTGGGAATGATTTAAGTAACTCTCTGGATTTTGGTTCAAACAATTCCTTTGTTCTGCCTTCAAGCAACCAGATCGTCTTCATATAATACGCATATCTCTTGCAGCAAATGTCATGGAATCTGTGATTTGTAAATTCATCATACAGCAGGATCGTTCTTGCCATTTGTTTGTTAATCTTTATTTTCTTTTCGACAATATTTCCACTATTTTGTATTTTAGACCAGCTAGATGGAACACCCCGTCGATAGCACGACATTTTATCCTGGATATAATAAACTGGTCCGAGTTGAGCGAAATACAGCATATATGCTTCATCGCCTACGGGGCATACAGTTTTAAATTCAGGTGGATTCTCTTGATATTCCACCCAGCGTTTTTTTTCAAATAGATAGGAACTAGTATGGAAGGAGTAGTTTCTTGTCATTTCTAAAAATTCTTGCGGCAAAATAACTCCTGTTGCAATATCTTCCGGAGGAAACAACACTCCGGTTTTTTCCTCATTTTCCATCACTTCTTCTACTCGATGCACACAAAAGAAGCATTCCTTGTTCTTTTCCAAAGCATCAACCTGTTTTTGCAATTTTTCCGAATCTGTCCAGTAATCATCTCCCTCGCATATCGCAACATACTTGCCCGTTATTTTGGGAAGTATGAATTCCTTTACTATATTTTTGTCTTGAGAGTACTGATTTTCTTTCTGATAGATTGCATGAATAATATCAGGGTACTGAGTTTCATATTTTTTTATAATTTCTGCTGTTCTATCCGTAGATGCATCATCATGAACAATGACTTGGTACTTAAAGTCAGTCTTCTGGTTAACAAAGCCATTCAAGGTCTTTTCAATATATTTTTCATGATTATATGCTGTACAATAGATTGACACTACAATATCATTGGCCATTGAATAATTCCTTTCTTCCTATTTTATTGTTTAAATATGTACAACTAAAAATCAGCGTATACATCGCAGCCGCCCCTGGATTGTATCCAAACGCAGCTCCTTTTATGTTAAAGAAAAAATATGAAAGCATTAGGAAGATTCCAATAAAACTGTATAATTGATTTTTGTTTCTCATCAGAACACCACATTGCTTAATAATTGTTCCGTAAAATACAACACATCCGATAATGCCCCATATCCAAATCTCATTAATATATCCAACGTCCGAATGATTATATCCTTCTGCCAAATACAACGAATGTCCTGTGCCAATTAATACTCTTGGAAAGGGAGGCAATTTCCAAAAATCATCATTAAACAGTGCGCTCATTGCGTCATTGCTATTGTCATAACTTTTATTTCCGGCAAGAAAGTTACTAATACTATTTATTCCTGACTGAAACCATCCTGCTGTATACTCATTTCTTGACATTACTTTTATAATTTCCATTCCGCATAATATCAAAACAGACATTGCAATCACCATTGTGAGTATTTTTTTTAAATCACCCTTTTTAAGCACAAAAATCATTGATAGCACAATTGCCACTGCATAAATAATCAATCCCGTTCTTGAATTCAGTAATGTCGCAATTGCAATTATTATAGATTTTATTATATATGTTTTTTTCTTGACAACTCCATAAAAAAAACATATACCTGCAATTATTCCTATACCCAACCCAAAGACATCCACTAGCGTAGAAGCAAACCCATAAGATCGTACGGTAATATACCATGTGTTTGAGTATAAATAAGATTCCGAAAACTGTTTCATAAAAAAAATAAAAAAGCTCTTTACTGGTGGAAATAGAAAAGCCAATGCTGCACAAATACCTTCTATCAATCCCGCATTGATTAAGCTTTCTATCAAAAATTCGTATCCATATCCATCTCTGTCAGTTTTACATAGCAAATAGGTTACACATACTGAAACTGCAACAATTAGAACACCGTATCTATTTATAATAGATATATAATGCGATGTATTAACAATGTCACCGCAAAACATACTTACTGGCAAAGGCACGCAAACTGTGTACATTGCAAGTAAGGCCATTACTAAAACCCACTTATAAATTCCACTTCTTTTCAAAACAGTCCAGACTGTTCTTTTGTATGTAGTCGCCAATATTAAAAAAGAAAAAACAGTTAAAAAGAGGTGAGGATATGGAATCAATGGTGGTGCAAAAATTAGAATAAACAAATATAGACTGCACAAAATTTTATCAATTTCTTCCTTTGTGAGCAGAACCCTTTTTTTTAGCAAAACAGTCATACATTTTTCTCCCCATCACGGAAGTATGCATTCAAAAGCCAAAATTGCCTTTCGGCTCATCGGCATCTTCCATTTCATTAATTTCCAAAATGCTCCTCTTATATCTCTCTTTAGTTTTCTCTTTGTTTCAACCATGAAAGGATCATGATGATCATACCCATTTAAACTCATTTGTGTCAGAAGGGTAAACCTTGCACGTTTGCAGTTCATCTCACAGGCATAACTATATTCCGGCGTAAACTGCTCTACCTGTTTTTGAACAATATCCCAAATATCCAATAAATCCAGTTTCTTTTTACTAAAACCACTGTTTGTTACGCCCTCTACGTTCTTGAAATAAAAGTAAACAGGTTTGTTTGTGTAAACAGCACCCTCACACTTTCTCGCAAGGTGGTAGCAAGCTTCAACATCTTCGTTCATTTTCCCTTCAATAAAGTGATAATCTTCTAGAATATCTCGCCTTATGAGTGTTGCACACACACTATGCGTATCAGATTCGCCGTTCAGTCGAAAAAAGCGACTTATTAAGTCTGCATGGGATAGTACCACTGTATCTTGCTTTTTCACAGCCTGCGCACCAGTATATTCCTGAACCACTCTCATTCCGCCAATCGCCATCGGAACATTATATTGATTTGCCAAATCATACAGTGTTTTCAGCGCGGTCCTATCCAGCCAATCGTCACTGTCTGCAAAAGCAATCCAGCTTCCTTTTGCAATTTTCAGTCCTGCATTTCTCGCAGAACTTGCGCCACCGTTTTCTTTGTGGATTACATAGATGTGATTATCATTTTTCGCCCATTCGTCACAAAGGCTCGGGCTGTTATCAGGAGAGCCATCGTCCACTAATATTAATTCAAAATTCTGATATGTCTGTTCTAAGATAGATTTCACACATCGATCCAAATATTGTTCTGCTTTGTAAACCGGAACAATCACACTAATTTCAGGCATAACATTCCTTTCTACTTTCTCAGCACTTTCTCAAACACAATTTTTCTCAACCAGTTCGGAGCTAACGCCGACCCGCTACGAATCACACAGCTTTTTATGTACTGTCTTTCTCCAATGAAGCCTTCATTCTTCATGAATTTAAACAATCTTGCCTGCGCCTTGGCATACTTCTACCCGGCTCTTCTCAAATACATATCCGAGCCAGCTCTCATATGGAGAAGCGATTCCTGAATGTTGTACCCCTGATATCCGGCCATTAGCATCCGGAGCCAGAGGTAATAATCCTCCAGCAGGTAGAAGTCCTGATAAGACCCTGCCGCCTCGACCACCGTTTTCTTGTACATCACGCAGGGGTGTTGAACGGATTGCGCTTCTTCGCAAACTCCACGATTTCCGCATTCGTTTCCGGCGGAACACGCCTCGTATCCACGGTCTCTGGATCCGTCGTAAATTCCTCCACGATGCCGGAGCAAACGCTCACTTCGGGATGCACATTGAAAACCGCAATCTGTTTTTCGCAGCGGTCAGGATAGGCAATATCATCACTATCCATCCGGGCAACCAGCTCATTTTTGCAATGCTTGATACCCTCATTCAGTGCATTGCCAAGTCCACCGTTCTTCGCAAGGCGAACAATATTTAATATTTCACCCATCTCCTGCTGCTTTGTAGCAATAATGGCATCTAACCCATCATTCAGCGGACCGTCACATACCAGCACAAAATCATCTGTGGGGAGCGACTGCGCTTGAATGCTCTCTATTGCCTGTTTCAAATACTCTGGCTTCTCTTTGTGGTAAACCGACATCAGTACAGAATATGCAGCGACCATCATGCAGCCACCGCCAATTCATCAGCTCTCCCATAAAGGATGCAAAACTGTACAGCAAATGCTATTTCATTCTGTACCCCCCGGGGAAATTTTAATATTCGTATACTTAATCACATTTTTTACCATGTACCAGCCCTCATAATAAGCTGCCTCTACTGGGTTCAATCCGATATACCGATATGTATTCCAGTTCATCTTCGCAGCCTTGACCTTGTTGCCCGACTTCGACGACTTTGCAATCCGGTAGATGAGCAGCGGTTCATCCACACCATAGGCTTTCTTTCCTTCTTTCAGGATACTGAGCCAGATGGCAAAATCCTCGTGCATTCCATCGCCTACTGCATAGTACTTCGCATACAACTCCTTGCGGACAAGCGCAGAGGAATTGGAAAGAATATTCTGCTTTAGTAGCTGGCGGTAAGTGACTTCTTCCGGAGCATGAAGATACCAATCAATTGGGCGCCCATCCGAATCCATAAAAGCGGAACCCGTAAAAAGCAAATCTGCATTCGTTCTATTTTGAAGCTCAATCTGCTTTTCTAGCTTTTCCGGTGCCCATGCGTCATCGCTATCAAGAACCGCAATCCATGCGCCCTTTGCCTCTTCCAAGCCGTGCTTGCGAGTAAAGGATACGCCGCAGTTCTTCTCATTAGAAATCAAACGCACTCGGTTGTCTTTCGCAGAAAAAGCCTCGACCAGCTTTGCTGTTCTATCCTTTGAGCAGTCATTGATAACAAGCAGCTCGAAGTTTGAATAGGTCTGATTCAGCACGGATTCAATCGCCAGCTCTATTGTTTTTTCCGCATTGTAGGCCGCCATGATAATGCTTATCAAACCGAACTCCTTGTGTAGCATCTTCCTTTATCCTTACTCCTCTCCACATCTTCACGAAACAGCCCCGGCATGGTTTCCCCGCATCTGAGCCGTTTCAATATTTCTGCTCCATCCGGCAGGTGGCGGCAAATCAGTGCTTCCCGCCACCCATCGCCGTAGTCGCACCTTCCGCTACGCCCTCGGTAGACTCCGGCATGAACAAAATTTTCACAGTTGCCAGCATAATCTTCAAATCCTCGATCAGGCTGGGATGGGCAATGTACATCAGATCCATCTGCAGCTTATCGTAGGGGGTGGTATTGTACTTGCCGTACACCTGTGCATAGCCGGTCAGACCAGCCTTAGCCTGCAAACGCAGCGCAAACTCCGGCATCTCCTCGCAGTACTGTGCGGCGATCTCCGGGCGCTCCGGGCGGGGACCAACAACAGACAGATCACCCTTTAGGATGTTCAGCAGCTGCGGCAGCTCGTCCAGACGGCAGGCACGGATAATGTGACCGACCTTTGTAATACGGTCATCCTTGTCGCCGGTGGAAAGACGTGCCACGCCATCCTTTTCTGCATCCACGCGCATGGAGCGGAACTTCAGAATTTCGAACTGCTTGCCGTCTTTGGTCAGACGCACCTGCTTATAGAAGGCAGGACCACCATCGGACTTGACCGCAATGGCCGTGATCAGGAACAACGGGCTCAGAATGATCAGTGCCACCAGCGAGATCACAATATCCATCGCTCGCTTGATGAACAAGAATTCCGGGCTTGCCATGTAACGACCGACGCGCAGCATCGGCAGATGGAACATATGCATCGGCCATGCGCCGCTCATGATAACGTCGCCAACACGGGGAATGACGAACATATTGATGCCCTTCCCTACGCAGTGCTTCAGGATAATGTTTCGCTCATGGCTGTGAACACCACTGACAAAAACAGTCTCCATTCCGTCCAGAATGCTCAAGTCCGCCAGACACTCCGACACGCTCAGGGTGACCTGCACATCATATTTCTGGCTCAGACCGTACTCATTGATGAGTTTTTCCATACCGTGTCGCACATCGTAGACCACCGCGGTCTTCTGCGGCGGAAAGGTCTTGTAGTACCATTTATGTGCACAGGATGCCCAGATTGCAGCCATCACCAGCTGCCCCATAATTGCTGCAATACCCGGCAAAAGATTGCAGAGTTTTGCCGACATCAGGCATATCACAATGTACAAAATGCCATCGGTTGCCATAGCGCCAAGGATCTGGCCATACACCAATTCCGAGACCCGCTGCATGGACATCCAGAACGCATCGTAGATTTTACCGAGTGCAATATACAGGATAAAAAACAGACCTAAAATCGCAAAATGGCCCTTCCATGCCAGATTTGCATAGGTCTGGTGCGAGTAGTACAGAATCCAGCAGGCCGCAAACGGCAACTCAATCATCAGAACATTCAGAATCTTTACGATCCGCAACATTACATCATGCTGAAACTTTGACATAATCCTCTCCAATAACTCCTTTAGCTTTTCTTTTTACGTTTTACGCAACTTCTCCGACCCACATTACAGCAACCGTTTTGGGTCGCGCTATCAACTACACAAACCGATATCTTCCCCTGTTTTGTGCTTAGCCGAAACGTTCAAGTTTTCACGTTCCCTCTTGGACTCTTGTGCCAGTTCTAACCGGCGCAGCCTCGAATCCGCTTTCTCCCACCGCATCCCAATCTCATCCAGCTTTGAGATACGCTCCTCTGTCAGAACAGCGCAGCTTTTTTCAGGATTCTGGCGGGTGTACCGCTGCCGCTTGACCCAAGTTCCGAGGTTGTAACCGCCCGGTGACACATATTCTGCCGGGACGTTCAGATTGCCGTGGGCATCAAAGTAGCGCTTGGCTTCCTGATATCCTTCGTTCCACTGACGGTCATTGCGGTTGCCCCAGTACATCCCGATTCTGTTGAGCCGTTCGACCTGTTCGTCCGTCAGCTTTCCTTTTGGGTACGCCCATTGCTGGCTTGCGACCCATTGCCCCAGCCGTTCACCAGCCGCTGTCACATAGGAACGTGGGATATTCAGGTTGCCGTTTTCCTCATAGTAGGCTGCAGCCAATGCATAAGCCTTTTCCCACTTGGCATCGAAAATGTTCCACACCATACCGATCTCATCAAGCTGCGCAATGCGTTCTTCCTTTAAGCGTCCGTTCAGCTTTTGCTGCCGGGTCTTGATGATCCACTGTCCCAGTGGGTAGCCGTCTGGGTCTACATATTTTCCGGGCACCATCAGGTTCCCGTAGGTGTCGTGGTATTTCTTTGCGACCTCAAATCCATGCTGCCACGCAATTTCCTTCCGGTTGCCCCAGACCATCCCGATGCTGTCCAGCCGTGCGATCTGCTGCTCAGTCAAGTTGCCTTGGATCTGCCCCTCGCGCACCCGGCGCTGAGTCACCAGCCACACCCCAAGGCTCAGACCGCCGGGTGTGGTGTACAGTTTTGGAACGTTCAGGTTGCCGTGTTCCGCATAGTAGATGCTGGCCTCAGAGAAATAGTGCTCCCAACCGGAAGAGAGACTTGCCTGTAGCTGCTCGAACAGCACCCGGCAGTCGTGCACTTGCTCGATGACCTCGAACCGCTCGGTCACGATCTTGTCGCTCTCGCCGTTGGCATAGAGCCGGTGAACAGCCTCCTGCATCTCGTTTTGCAGACCGGAAATGCTGGTCAAGCCCTCAAAGTTGTTGACCACATCAAGAATCAGCGGGGCTGCGGTATCTCCGGCGGTCAGGGCGCGGCCAATCTGCTGCTTGTAAATAATTGGCGAAATCGTTGGTCGGAACAGGATGACCCCGGAAATCCCCTCCACATGGACGCCTTCGTTGAGCATATCGATGCAGAACAGCAGCTTCAGCCGGTTGGTCGTATCCGTCTTGAAGTCTGTAAACGCCTTGTCGGTATTCGGGTCATCGGAGTAGGCTTCGTACACCACCACGTCCGGGTTGACCCCTGCGAACCACTCCGGCACGTGGGACACCATCTCGTCCATGTGCTCCTTGTTGGCGCAGAACACGATGTACTTGCCGGACTTATTCGTGATATGATGGGCAAAGACCCTATCCAGACCATCCGCTTGTTCCAAAGCGCGGCGCAGGGCGTCCAGATATTTCTGATTCACATCCTGAATACCCGGTGCCCGCAGGTTATCCACCCGTGCCTGATACTTTGCAAGTGCTTTCTGGTACTGGTAAACCGTGGTCACATATTTCGGGGCAGGCAAAATACCCCTGACGACTGCTTCGCCAAGGGTCATGTTGCTCGCAACACGGCTATCGAAAAGTTCTTCAGCCATATCGCGGTTATTATCCAGATATCGGATGTTTGTTGCCGTCAGCCCCAGAAGCTTTGCATCCGGGCATAACTTTAACAAAGCCACCGTGCTTTCGCCCCAACATTCAGCACCGGCACGGTGGAATTCATCGAGTATAATATAGGCAGGCTTCTGCGCTGCTATTTCGTCCAGCTGCGCCTGCGTGCAGCACATCAGTTTGGCATAGGTATAAAAGTGAACGTTTGCCAGCGGAAAATCCGGGTCGTTCCTTTTCAGGCTCTCCAGCTGGGTCTTAAAGATATATTCACTGGGAGAAAGCCAGATTACGACCTTCTCCGGGTTGTCCTCGATCAGCTTGAACGCAATGTAGCTCTTTCCGGTGCCGGTGGGATGAACAATGGCAGCTTTGCCATACTGGTCCATCATCCGGACTGCCGCATGATATGCCTTCTCGTTGTGTTCAAACAGACATAATGCCACCTTGTTCACCCCTTCCCGCAATAAAGGGGTATCCTCCACAGTGATAATGGAGGATACCAATCTTTCGACATCGTTGTTTGAATTCTTCTCTTATTTTATCATGGTTATATCTGGGAATCAATAGAAATCCTTACAAATGTATCTCATATGACCTTAGAAAAAACCTCGCAGAAGCTGAAAGTTTTTTGCACATTGCCCAGTTCTGCATGAAAAATCCAGCTAAAAACGAAGGTGGACAAAATAAGTGGTCAAATGGGGGTCCAAGTCGCAGGAGGAAACAGAAATGGCACGACGGGGAGAAAATATACGCAAACGCAAAGATGGTCGGTGGGAAGGCCGCTATATCAAAGCACGCACACCGGAGGGAAAGATCCAGTGGGGCTACGTCTATGGCACAGTCTACGCAGAGGTCAAACGGGTGCTGATTCAGAAAAAAGCGGAGGCAGGGTTCTACAACCTGAAAAGAACCGACCTGACATTTGAAGCATTGGCTGAGGTATGGCTGCGCTCCCAGCGGAACAGCATAAAAGAATCCACCTATGCGCATTACTCGTACACGCTGCACAAATATCTTCTTCCGGTTTTGAGTAAAGTGCCAGTCACATCCCTTGAGGAAAGCTTTCTGGAACAGGCTATGCAGCAGATCATTGCGCCGATAGATGCTGCACACAAGCCGCTAGGGAACTCCTCTGCCCGGGAATGCCTCTCCATGCTGCGCCGTATCTGCAAATATGCCGCGCACTTGCGCCTGATCCGTCCGATGGAGCTGGAAGTAGCGCTGCCAAAAGCCATCGACAAAATTTCTGTACCCCTCTCCCCGGCGGAGCAGCAGCGGCTTTATCAGTATGTACAGGAGAACCCAACGCCCCGCAAAATCGGCTTATTATTAGGGGTGGAATTGGGGCTGCGTATTGGAGAGATCTGCGGCTTACAGTGGGGCGATTTCGACCTGAAACTCGGAACGCTGAAAATCAACCGGACGGTCTGCCGAATTTCCTGTGAAAATGGGCATACAAAGGTGGTCATCCAAACGCCTAAAACCCGCACCTCCCGCCGGGAAATTCCAATCCCAAAATGTTTATTGGTGATGCTGAAAAAACTGCGCGGAAATGCAAGTAATTCCACATGGTTTCTGTCTGGAAATGAGTCTAAGCCCACCGAACCCCGCTGCTACCGGAAAAGCATCAAGGCGTATCTGAAGCAGGCGACTGTCCGGCAAGTACGTCCGCACGCGTTACGTCATACCTTTGCAACGACCTGTCTGCAGGCGGGGTGCGATGTAAAGACTCTTAGCGAATTGTTAGGACATGCCAATGCCAACATCACCTTGCAGCGCTATGTACACTCTGACCTGACCCGAAAGCGCCGGGAGATGAACCGAATTTTCTCCCATCAGGTGTCCATGAGGGGCGGAGATGTGCTAAATATAACGTAATACCGCACGATTTTCGCGTCGTTCCTCCATTATCACTATGGAGGATACTTTTTTATTAAATATATTCTTTGCCATTACGCGGCTGCACATTCTCTGTATCATAAAATACTTTTGCATCATACGCAGATGCGTATGCATAGCTGCACGGATTTCTGTAACATCATAGTGAGGTGAACTTTATCCATGACTGTAAACGATGCCGTTGCCAAACGCTTTGAACAACTCTACGACCAGCGGGGGATATTCTCCAACGAGTTAGCGATCCACGCCGTTGTATATTTCCAAATTGATTTATTGTTTCACTCATAGATATATTTTTATTCTACAAAATGCACCTCTTGCGAACACAAAAAACGCGTGTTATACTGAAACCATCAAAAAACATTGGAGGTGTCCCCTATGCCCCGTCCCAAAGGAAGCAAGAACAAGACCAAGACCGTAAAAGCAACCGTTGACTTTGCTGCACAGATTGCTGAAAAGCAGTCTGCAAAGGAAGCCGCTACTGCTGAAATCGAATCCATCACTGCGAACATCGATGCGCTGAAAGCTGACCTGAAAGCCAAGAAATCTGAGCTGAAATCTATCGACAAGGAAATCGCCAGAATCGAAGTCAAAAAGGTCAAGGCTGAAACCAAAGCAGCGGAATCCGCAAAGAAAGCCGAAGCAGAGGACGTGCTGAAAAAGCTGCTGGCAAGCGGCGTGAGCGCAGACGATATCCTCGCAAAGCTGAAGTGATCTGAAAATTTCTAACGCAGTAGTTGACGGAAACATCTACGTCGCAAGCAGTGCAACTTGGTACCAACTTGCGATTTTTGAATCGGATTTTTCAAAATCCAAATTCAAAATGCTTGTTGGGCTGTGCCCAAACCCCTTGTGTTCTGCATCCGGTGGATGCAGGCTGCGCATTTTTGCAAAACGCTTTTTTGATCTGAGTGCCGATGCCTGTGGTATCGGCACTTTTTGCACAGATGGATTCCCGGAAGCAGAAAATAGTGCTATGCAGCACATCCGGGATTGTGCTATACTTGATTACATAAACTTGTTCGTCCTAAAAAGTTGGAGGTGTTCATGGCTACACGAACCATTTGTTTTCCCATATCCGGCTACCCCTATTGCAAGGAACAGCCGGTGACGTTCACATGGATAAAAGGTAGCAAGCGGCAGAATATCCGTGCCGTCCATGATGCCGTCCATACAACAGACCCGGATGTTTCCATTCTGGAAGTCAGCTCTGCGTCCGCTCAGCCGGAGGGTGAGGCTGTTTCTTCTCTGCGTCTTCTGCTGCGTCTGAATTCTGTTGCGCAGGATGTGCCCATCAGTACGGTTTTTGAAGCCGCCAAGGTATTTGAACATGGTGGGCCATTCGCTGACCTTCTGACCTGTGCGCCATCCAAAGTCCATAAGGACACTCGACTGCGAACCAATGGAAAGTTGCTGCGCTACTCTTTGGAAGGAAGTGAGTATCCGATAGAGCCGCACCCGGATTCATTTTTTGAGTGGCTCTACTGCCGTGCGTTGAAGCAGTTCCCGGAAAAGGCTGCGCAGCTGAGCAGATATAATGCCTTTTCTGATATTGCTGCCGCAGCGGATTCTAAAAAATATTATGGCGATTCCTCGCGGGCGGCTGCAATCTATGTAGGACTTGCAGCGGCTGGAAAACTTCCGTGCATCGATTCCTATGAATCATTCATTGCGGAAGTTTACACGGAGCCAAAGCCCTTGCCCAAGTCTGGAAAGTCTGAGACTGCTTCAAAAAAGACACCCGAGGTTTCTGCACCAGCAAAGGAGATCCCGGCAGACGAATCGTCGCAGTCCGATAATGCAAATATTCCGGACGCTGCGCAGATGGAACAGATCCTTGAGCTGCCCAAAGCGACCTGTCTGCTCCTCTCTTTGGCAAAAAATGCCGGTCTTTCTGCAAATAATTCCAGTGAGCTGGCGTATAAGGGAAAGGAATTTTTTCTTACCGCTTATCAGAAAGCACTAAAAAACAAAACGCTCCAAATCAATGTTCATAAGAACAAGTTCACATTTCCGATGGAGGAGCATGACAGCGGATTTCATGCGGTCGGAGTACTGACCCGTTCGCCTGCTTGGGAATACGGATGGAAGTTCAACTATCTGGCCGAGAATACATCCGGAGCAGAAAAGCCCGAAGTCAAAGCAAAAATCCAGAAGCCGTTGACCGCATTAGAGCATCTGGAACGTTGTGGGTATAAAATCGTTCAGCAGGTCGTGCCGGAGAAACTCCCACCGATTGCTGTTCAGCGGATGGCATGGAAAACAGGCGAGGCTCTTTGCGACCCGGTGGTGGTGGATTTCTTGCAGTTTATTCGAACACATATGCAGAGCGACGGTTCTTTTTCGTTCCGTATCCCAAAGGGTGCGTCCAAAAAATCGTTTGCCACACTTTCAGAGATTGCTCAGACGTGGGACAAAATGGGACTTTTTGCAGCCATTGTGATTTACCCGCAGAATATCGTCTATGAACTTGCGCAAAATGAAACCGTCCGGCATTTTTTGAGCGGAAAGTGGCTGGAGCTTTTTGTAGAGCATCAGGTTCAGCAGATCCTGAACCGCTATCAGGAGGAGCAGGGCGCAGAAGTTTCGGTTTGCTCCAATGTGGTCCTTTCAGAAACGACATCCGTAGGGAGCACGCATGAGCTGGATGTTGTGTTCTCCATCAATGGAAAATTTTTCTGGGTAGAAGCCAAATCCTCCAGCCGAAGCATTGATTATGGAAAATATGCTTCTCTGTGCGAAAAGCTGAATGTGACACCAGAAAGCTTGCTTTTGGTCAACAGCGATTTGTCCGTGGAAGAGTGCGAAGGTGTTTCTTATTTCTGGAATTACCGTGTTGCAAACTGTGCAACGATCACGCAGGAACTGGAAAGCATGATCGCTAAACAAATTGAAAGCACCGGAAATGCTGTTCTGAGTACAGACTGAGAAATAAGCAAAAATGATATGTACCCCCAATACTGGACACCCAGTATTGGGGGTACATATCAAAACCGAAAAGCAGAAGCTGCCGCACAAAAATACGGTGCGGCAGCTTCTGCATTTTATCTGCTGCGTCCCCTGCGCGTGCCGACAGTTCCGTTCCGCCTTATTCTGCCCCCGCAGAAGGTCGTTTTTGCCCGCCGCATTTGTGGCCAGGCTTTCCCGGGAATGGCCGTTCGTTTTGCCGAAAAGTCGTACTCTGCCCGGGAAAAAGCACCGGAAGGCTGCATTGGTCATTTATTCCGCCGTTTCTTACCGATTTTACAATGTTTTTTGCAAAAAAGGCTTTACAAATGAATTTCAAAAACATATTATATAATTATAGGTTCAACTTCTTTACGCAAATAGTTTCGTACCGGTTCGTATGGGGCAGCCGGGTCTGTGCTTTTTGCACTGCTTCTGCCTTACGATAGATCATTGGAGCCCGCCGGTGCAGCCCCGCTGCACCAGATCAAATACAGAAGGAAGGTTATGCATCATGCCTGAAAAGAAAGTTTCTACTCCCGCAGCCGATGCTCCGGCTGCCGAGGGTAAGACCCGCAAATCCACCAAAGCTCCCGCCCGCCGCGGCCGCCCGCCGCTGGCACCCGAGCTGTATGTAGAGATGGGCGGTGAGCAGTACAACATCACCGACATCATTGACCGCGCCAAGGCAGACTACCGCACCACCCACAAGGTCGGCGTACAGTCCTGCAAGGTGTACGTCAAGCCCGAAGAAGGCGCAGCCTACTACGTCATCAATAAGTTCTCCGGCAAGCTGGAACTGTAACTTTTACAGGGTCACAGGCAGCACCGCACTGCTGCCGCGCCCGCTATTCCCACAATAAGGCTCCATCAACAAAAAAAGACACCGCACAGCTGTGCGGTGTCTTTTTTTGTATCGGCAGCAATCACTCAGAACCCCAGCATCCGCCAAAGAGTCTTACGCTCTTCGGCCGGGTCCGGGTCCGGGATCTCGAACACATAGCGCTCGGTGGCGTTGATAACGGTGGTGTTGCCGCGGGTGCATACCCGGGGCAGCTTTGCATCGTAATTCAGGTGTACGTGCCCGTGGATGAACCATTTAGGCTGGTACTCGTCCAAAATCTCGTTGAAGCACTCAAAGCCCCTGTGGGCACAGTCGTCCCCATCGTTCAGTCCCTTGGCCGGGGCGTGGGTCAGCAGCAGGTCGATGCCGCCCCTTTTGTGCGCCTGATGCTTCAGCTTGTGCACACGGCGGCGCATGGCTTTCTCGGTGTACTGGTAGGTATCCTCTTTATTATAGCGCTGACAGCCCCCCAGCCCCATGATGCGCAGCCCCTTCCATGTGTACACCTGATCGTCCACGCAGATGCAGCCGCCGGGTTCCCCCTGAGTCTGGTAGCTGCCATCGTGGTTGCCGTGCACATACAGGATGGGTGCAGCGGTAAAGTTTGTGAGATATTCCAGATACTTTTTGGGCAGATCCCCGCAGGAGAGGATCAGGTCGATGCCTTCCAGCCGGGCGCGGGTGTCATAGTCCCACAGCGCCTTGGACGGGACATCTGAAATGGCAAGAATCTTCACGTTCGTATGCTCCATTCTGTTTCCGGTCAGGCCGGCTCATTTCTCCAGACCCTTTACGTTGTCCAGTCCGTTGATCGCCAGCACGGTACGGGTCTTGACGTCCAGTTCATCGTAATGGGGCAGCTTGCCGTGTACACAGGCATCCAGCCAATCCATCTCCATCAGCTCTTTGGGGCTGTAAACTCTATTCTCCGGGGAGTGCAGGTTGTCCTCGTTATCATACAGCTTTTCCGGGAAGATGTGCACATTGTCCGAGCCCTGCAGCGTTTCCAGCAGATCCAGCAGCTGCCGCGTACCGCTGGGCAGCGCTTCCTGATACTCCAGATCCTCTGCGCCGCTGCGCAGACCCCACCAGTAGTTCACTGCGCGGGTGGTGGCTGCGTTGTCCCAGCTGCCGTCAAAAATGGAGCGCACGATCTGCACATAAAAGGTATCCCACCGCCAGATCGGCAGACCCAGCGGCTGTAAGCTGCCGTCCGGCAGTTTGCGGCACAGGCCGTAGTCCCGGTTGGTGTCGGCAGGCTCCCGGCTGTCCCGGGCGTAGACCATGTCGATCTCCGGGCAGTCAGCAAAATCCAGCGGATGGGCGGTATCGGGCTGGCAGGCCCAGCGCAGCCAGATACGGCCTGCCGGGCGCACGCTCTTCAGCCCCTGCGCAAAGGCGTTGATCGCAGCGGGCACGCCGTACACGGGGTTTGCCGCCACATAGCCGATGTGCCCGGTCTTGGTCATGATACCGGCCAGCATGCCCAGCAGATAGGTCACTTCATAGGTGCGGGGGTAGTAAGTGCGCACCAGCGGGTGCGGCGCGTTCAGCGAGCAGTTCAGGATGCGGGTCTTGGGGTGCTGCGCCGCCACCTTCAGGCAGGCGTTGTACATCCGCACGCTGGTAGCGAACACCACGTCCGCATTGTTGTGGGCTACCTCCTCCAATATCTGCTCCGCGTCCACCTCCGGGTTCACATCCTCGTAGCAGCTGATATACACCTTGTCCGGGAAGACCTTAGCCAGCGCATCGCGCCCCTCGTCATGCGCACGCACCCATGCGCTGATCTTGGCGTTGTACTCGTGGAGGAACACCACCCGCAGCTCGCTGGGCTGCTTGCTGGGGCTGAAGATATTCAGCTTGGACAGCAGCGGCTCTGCGGGGCTCTTGGGCGGTTCCAGCGAAAGCTCCACGCCGTGGGGCTCGGTGAGCACCTTCACCTCGTTCCACAGCTTTTCCAAGTTCTGCCGTACCTGCGCCGGGGTGGCATCGTAGGTGTCGGAGTAGCGGTACACCGACAGGTACACCAGCAGTGCATCACCGGTGGTCAGCCCCAGGGATCTGCCGCCCAAGGCTTCGAACTGCTGGTGGAACATGGTGTAGAAGGCGGCAAAGTTCAGCCGGTCATCCTCCGACCATGCCTCGCCGCTGGCCTTGCACACCAGCGTCTGCAGCTTGCTGTAGCCGCCCAGCTTGGAGAAATGCACATAGTTCACCTTGGACAGCTTATAGAAATCCAGAAACTCGTAGTAGATCTTATTTTCCAGATCCTCGGTGCGGGCGGGGATGAGCCGGGTGACCGTGCCCGGGATCTTGACGGCGCCGTAATACTTGAGCACCGAGACCCGCTTGTTGCCCTCCTGCACATAGAACCGGTTCATGTACTCAAAGGCGATGATGGGAGTATGGATGCCCTCTTCCAAGTGCGCGTCACACAGGTTCGACCACTTGGCAGCAAACTCGGTGTCCGGCTCCAGCAGGGGCATAAAGTCATACGAAAAGGCAGTGTGCCGTCCGCTGGTCTTGGTGCCCACAAGACTGTCCGACGGGATCTCCACCAGCCCCAGCGGCTCCTGCGCCACGATATCCACGCCCTTGAGCACATCGTCCAGAACAGCCAGATAGGGCGACTGGCCGCGGGATATGCGGGCACGATAGGCGCGCTGCCCTGCGCGCAGTGCACTTTTATAATCTTCCAGCATAAGAACTCCTTTTTCTGTAAGCGAAGCGC
>OHSG01000318.1_pt1 | contig 24075 bp, 25 predicted proteins | sample 1578601 | NCBI WGS metagenome assembly OHSG01 (sample SAMEA3879534, study PRJEB24766) | human gut metagenome | biome: human-associated habitat; feature: feces | place: USA | collected 1985/1987
GCGTCTTTTTTTGTTGGTAGGGCGGAGCGGAGCGAGACTTTGTCAACAGCGCCAAGTTGTCCCAAAGTCCCTTATGAGGGGGCCAAGGGGCGGTGCTGTGCGCCGCCCCTTGGTTTTTATCTATTTGTGCGAAAGGAGGCGTAATGCCGGAGCAGTACACCTATCAAGTGGGCAAAATCAACTTCATCGTTACCCCGGTCTATAAGGACAAGAGGTCGGGTGAAACGATGAAGGATATCCTCTTAAAGCTCATGCTGGCAGACTTGGAAAGCGGCGACATCCTTAACATCGGGGGTAAGCGGAGGTACAATATACTTGGAAATACTGATTGTCCGACACCCGGGGAAGGAGGATATTTTGAAACTATCGGATAATCACAAGTTTGGCACTGCTGCCCTCTACTGCCGGCTGAGCCGTGATGATAACATGGACGCCGAGTCCAACAGCATCCAAAATCAAAAGAAATTACTGCAAAAGGTAGCACGGAAAAAAGGCTACACAGACACCTTATTTTTTGTGGACGACGGCATTACCGGCACCACCATGAAACGGCCCGGTTTTCAGAAAATGCTGACCGCAATCGAGGCCGGATACATATCGGCTGTATTCGTGAAAGACCTGTCCCGCCTTGGCCGTAACTACATAGAGGTCGGCAAGCTGACGGAGGAATTTTTTCCGCAGTACGATGTGCGTTTGGTTGCCGTTTCCGATGGCGTGGACAGCGATGAGGGTGACAATGAATTTACCCCGTTCCGCAACATTATGAATGTTTTGTTTTGCTTTTCAACGGTATTTGCCAACGGCATAAAAGCGCACAGCATAGCAAAAGCACCTGTAACTGTCTCGCTACGAGAGCGGCGGTTACAAGTGCTTTTTCTTTTTCGGTGTTGTTTATAGCCTGTTGCGCTGCAACTGTGAGAGAACGCATGAGAGCGGGCGAGATTTACCAAAGCAATCAAGACACCTTGCGCCGTGACTGGTATTTCAAATACTGGTGCTTTTCCACCAGCCTATCCACTTCCTCAATGCCTTTCTGCTTAAAGGTGAGCGTACCGTCTGGATTGACGGTAATGCTTTCCAATCCCGCAATCTTTTCTTCCCTGCTAATTGTCTTGAACTCCTTGCGCCAAATCTCCCTTTGCTCCTGCAAATATGCAATCGTTTCGTCTACCGCTGCAATATCCGCCTGTATTTCCTCATTGGAGCGGGATAGCTGCTTTATGGCGTATTGCAGCCGTTCTTCCTCGGCTTTGAGCGGCTCGGCTTTCTCGTCCAACTGCTCCTTGCTGAACATATTAGACAGGTAGAGGTCTAACAGCTTGTCCTTTTGCGTGATAATCTCTGCAAGCTGCTCTTTCATATAGCTTACTTCATCGGCTGTTTGCTTGTCAATCTGACTTTCCAGCGCCGCCCGAATACCCTCTAATTCCTCTATGCCAGTATGAAAGCGAATGAAAAGGCTGCTGCCGAATGCGCGGCTTTGCAGCATACGGTTTATCTTGGTTTCAGACACGTTCGGATTGTTGCAGAGCATGACCCTGTTGCCGTCCTTATCCCGCTTCATCGTGCGCTTGGTCTTGCAGGCGTATGTCCGCACTCTGCCGCCAGCGGACTTGACATAATCGCTGCCAGATGAAAAGTAGTGTGCGCCGCAGCAGCCGCATACCAATTTACCCGCAAAGTCTGTCTTGCCTGTATAGATGCCCTTACGCTCTTGGTGCTGCACCTTGCTTTCAAGTACGCTCTGCGCTTTCTCAAAGGTTTCCATATCAATAATGGCAGGTACTTTGTCCGTTTCAAATATCACGGCATTTCCTGTTTCTCTTGTGGGGTGCTTCTCAAAAATTGCGCCATTGGTGAACTTGTTCCGCACCCCTCGCCCCGTATAGGTTTCATTCCGCAGCATGATTAAAAGGCTTCTGCCGCTGAATGGCTTCCCCTGTCTTGTGAGTATGCCGTGTTCGGTCAAATACTCGCCGATGCGCTGAACGCCCATATTCTTGTTTGCATACAGGTCAAATATCAGCCGCACGATCTCCGCTTCGTCCTCCCGCACTTCCAGCCTGTTTTCGGGCTTTGGATAGTATTTGTAGCCGTAAATGCCGTTGTGAGAGTGAATGTTGCCCCGCTTGATACCCTCTTTAATTCCAAACCTTACTCTTTCGCTTTTTTCTCTGCTTTCGCCCTCTGCGATTGCCAAATAGATGTTTACGATGATATTTTCGTCATTGTTTTCCGTTGACACGCCAGACGAAACAAAGTCTACAAACACACCGTTTTTCTTTAAGGTCTTTAGCAGCATATCAGCACTGACATTTCGTGCAAAGCGGCTTGCGTTTTTTACCAATATGCGGTTAAACTTCGGCTTGTCAATAATCCTATACAAATCACCGTCAATATGGCGTTTATCAATGCCAGCGTCCAATATCATTTTATCAAAGCCGGGGCGAGATAGCTTCGTGCCGCTTGTTCCTCTGTCACGGTAAATCTCTACAAGCTCGTAACCCGCCCTTTCCCCAAACTCCCGCTCAAAAAAGCGTATCTGGTTGTTATAAGAGTCTAATTGCTCGTCCTCTTTTGTGCTGACCCGACAATAGGCGCACACCTTTACACGCTCAACCGCCTGTTCCATTGTCTACCTCCATGTTAGAAAAGATAAGCCGCTCTCATACGTTCGAGAGCGGCTTGTCTGCTGATTGCTTTATCCGACCGATGCGCTGGCTAATGCTTCGCTTTGCTTTTGAGCGTCATAAAGTCCACTAACTATGTCAGCGGTCTTTGTATAGCCGTTGTCTGCAATCACTTCGCCATCGAAAACAGCATACGCAACCGTACTTGTGTCGGCAAAGTAGATAAGTGTAAATTCACTTCTAATTTGAGCACCGAAAGAGTTTTGAGCGTCTACATAGGACTGAACAGCTACATAATACTGATTTCGTCCAAAACTCCACCCATTCGTGATACTCGGGAAGTCGGCGCTTTTAGGTGCTTTTAATAGCTGCTTTACATTCTCCTGCGTCCAATACTGATAATCCGACTTGTCCGAAATTGACATAGGCAAGTACCATTCTTCGTAGAAGGACATATCATAAGTAACTTGCAGATAGCCAAAAGTATCTCCGTCAATCTGCTCTGCGCGGAAATCGTCAATGCCGTCGGCGGGGCAGCGGTAGCGCAAGGCAACATCAGTATTTGCGACTGTAACGCAGTTCTCGCCCTTTTCGATACCAAACTCCGCTAAAATCGCGTCACCGTCAGTAAAGGGATAGTTTTGGTATGAGGTAAAGCGCACAACACTGTTATTCACAAGAACAAAGGAAACCTCGCCTAACCCCTCTGCATTGTTGTAATCGTAATAGGCACAGGGGATTTCAAAAGCGCCGTTGCACGTTCCCTCGTCCACACTGTCAGGCTGCCCTAAAATGGCAATCAGTTCTGCTCCGCTTATTTTGGAGAACTGCGTGACATCATACACAAGGTTGTCCTTCTGCATATCATCACTTGTGACGTTACCTTGCGTAGTGCCTTGATTGCCGCTCGGCTCTTTCTGATTTCCAGATGTAACAGCGGCAACAATGACAAAACAGGTCATAACTGCACAATAGATAAGGCAGATTCGGTTAGCACGAGGGGAAAAAGGCTTCTTCCAGAGAAGAAAAATGATTGCAATAAACGGAAGAAAAACAACTGCAAGTGCAATCAGAAACTTCTGCCCCAAACTTACGCCACTACTTTCGTTCCCCTCTGTACTTCCCACAATTTCAACATCTCGTGAGCCACAGCTTGAGCAACGATAAGGGTCTTGGTTGCTCTGTGTTTCCTGCATTCGTGCGATTTCTGCACTTCTTTTTGTGTACTTCTTGCCACGAAACCCAGAAACGTTCTGGAGTTTTGCTCTCTGAATATTGGATTGCTGCTTGCGGCTCTCTCGAATGTCTTTGTCCGTGGCGTACCATGTATTACCGCATTTCTTGCATTTGAACTCATGCTCTTTCATCGGGATTTTCCTCCTTCTAAAATATGGTTCTCCTGTTCCTGTTGCTCTCGGATTGCTTTGTATAGCGTTCCCTGTGCCAATCCGCATAGTTCGCAGATTTCAGCAACACTATGGGTTTGAGCTTTGTATAGCTTCAAAGCCTTTTCAACGGTCTTTGCGTCCTTCGGCGGTCTGCCGCCCTTGCGACCTCTCGCCCTTGCGGCGGTCAAGCCTTCGTTCGTCCGCTGTACGGTCAAATCACGCTCAAACTGGCACAGAGCAGAGAGAACAGTCACAAGCAGCTTGCCAGTCGGTGTGCTGATGTCAATGTTCTCTTTCAGACTGATAAGCACCACGCCCTGTTTTTCAAAATGCTCCACCAATGCGAGCAGGTCTTTTGTGGAGCGCCCCAGTCTGGACAGGCTTTCAATAACAACGGTATCACCGCTCCGCAGTTTGTCCAGCAGTCTGTCCAACTCTGGCCTGCTGCGCTTCGTGCCTGTCATTTTTTCTGTCAGCAGTTCGTCCACGCCGTAGGCGTTCAAAGCGTCAATCTGACGGTCAAGGCTCTGGTCGTCTGTGCTGACCCGCGCATATCCAAATATCATTTTATACCACCCCCTTTACAAAAACTGCTGTATTACATATATAACATGGTTGCTCCTATTTTGCAAGTAGTTTTTTGCTATATTTTTGAATGTATATTCTATTTCAAAAACAGGCTAAACTATTTTATAGAAAGGGGGCAGTTTCAGTATGTTTGTAGTTCAGAAGAACGAAGCGACCAGCAAAACCATTCGTATGCCGAACGCTCTTATAGAACAGTTAGAAGAAATCGCTGCAAATGAAGATATTTCTTTCAATCAGCTTGTAGTACAATGCTGTGAGTATGCCATTGCCAATCTTCCTAAAAGTGATGGCAAAATCACTTGCACAGAGCAGTTCATAAGCAGAAAGCGTCACATCAAAGCAGCCTTTGAAGAATACTACCTTGCCGCACACCCAACCGCCAATAAAACAACGGTCATGCAGGTGTTTGCCGATGCCATATACGCCACGCAACGCCGCCAGTCCGAACTTGGTATAGACCTGTATAATGTCCTCTCTGGCAAAGTGAGCATGGATGAGTACCGTGCTGCCCTTGAAAAGTATTTTGTGGCAATCAACAGACGCAATCCAGACTATAACGCCCGCAACTATGCCAACTGCACAAAACAGCTAAAAGAGTTCATGGAGCAGGCTGACCTCATTTAGACCGAAATTTTTTGATGAAGGTCGAGAAAAAGGTCGAAATAAAATGACCTCTACCCTTTGACAGACCTTAATTTACAAGCCGCCCTCAAAACCGGGTGTGGGGGGTGGTATGTCGGCGGCTGGCAGCTCCGCAAGGACATGAATACAAGTCTTCTACTGTGTCCGTGTCCTTGTTCCTGTGCGCTGCTGTCAATACCGCTGTCATGCGTTCTCTGGCTATATGTCCATGCAAGCCGTGTTGATACCGCTGCTGTCCGTGCCGCTGCTATCTGCGCCGCTCTCGCTGTGTCTGTATGCCTGTATCGTATCAGCTGTGCTTTTCTGCGCTGTATGGACTGCCGCCGCAGTCTGCCTGCCGCCTTTATCCGTGCTTGCAGCGCACAGCATAGCGGCTGACACAGCTTTACAAAATACGATGGTTTCTTGTAATATCGCTTTCCTGCGTTTTTTGCACTTCAAAGGTGGTGTGATGCTTGCAAAAACTTTTGCAATAAACTATCTGCATTTATATGGCGTTTTTTGCAACGCTCCATGTCTTTTCTGACTGGTACTCATTCATCATGGGTATCAGTCTTTTTCTTTGTCTACATACTGTCACCCTCCAATCGCCCAACTGAAAACCCATATCAGATAAAATACAAGGGCTTGAGGTGAAAACGATGATATATAACCTGTCTGCAAGACTGAAACAGCTACGGCAGGAGAAGCACCTAAAGCAAGAGCAAGTTGCGCTGTTGGTAGGTGTTACAAAGTCGGCTGTATCGTCATGGGAACTGGATATGCGGCAACCGTCCTATGCGGCTCTTATCCGCTTGGCTGATATTTACCGTGTCAGCACCGATTATCTGCTTGGCAGAGAAGACCAGCGTTCGGTTGACCTTTCTGGACTGACTGCCGCAGAAGCCACGCTGATTTGTGACCTTGTGGCATCTATGACAGCAAAGAACAAACGAATGGAGGATTATTTGTGAAAAGAGTTTTGAGCGTTTTTCTAACCGTGGCTATGCTGCTGTGTCTGCCTGTGACCACCTTTGCGTCAGAGGTCGAGGAAAGCCAACCGTCAGCCTATACCGTCCATACCTTGGACGAGCTGAAAGCTGCGCTTGCCGCTGCCGCCGACGGTGACAGCATCGCCATAGCGGACTGTATTGTGATTTCAGATGAAACTGTCAGCAGCGACAAGGCGGTTAAAATTGTCCGCTCCAATGGCTTTACTGGTAATATGTTCGTTCTTGGCAATCAAGGCGGCTTGTCTGGCTTGACGATAGAGGACATGACCGCTGATTTTGTCAATACCGTCACGGTTGCCATAGATACTGAAAACGCAGTCATTGAGCGGTGTTCGTTCTCTGGCAGCAGCGCAAACCTTGTCATGTTCATTGTGGCGTGTGGGAATGCGACCATAGCTGACAGCAGCTTTCAGACAAACGGCGGTCTTGCCCTGTCTATCCCCGTACCTGCCGCCGCTGTTACCTTCCGCAACTGCACCATAACCGACTTCACGCTGCCAGATGGCGAGAGCGCCATTTCAAACAACGGTACGCTCACCTTGGAGCAGTCAAAGGTGTACGGCAACACAGGCGGCATTGTGAATAGCGGCACTCTCACCGTGAGAGCAAGCGAGATCCACGGCAACGGCAATAGTGATATAACAAACCGTGGGCAACTGAATCTTGCAGAGAGCAGCGGCGATAGGCTTCTCTACAATGCCGCAACAGGCGAACAGCTTTCCTTGCCGCTGTCTGAATACACAGATACCGCAACGCTGCTGTTCTTGACCGAACAGGAAGCCGCTGACCGCTTCAAACCCGCTCCCGCTCCTGCGCCAGAGCCGACACCAGAGCCGACACCAGAGCCGACACCAGAGCCGACACCAGAGCCGACACCCACACCAGACAACGACGATGATGATACGCCGCCTGTGTCCCGCCCCTCTCGTCCCTCTCGCCCCGCTGTCAGCAAGCCGAAGCCGACTGCCCCTGCGCCCGCTCTTGTCTGCGGCAACGCTGTTCTTGATACCTCTCGTTCCGTGGTGCTGCAAGGCTATGGTGACGGTCTGCTGCATTTAGAGGACAGCTTGACGAGAGCGCAAATGGCAACTATCCTTTACCGCCTGTTAGACGAAAAGAGTATTGCCGCATACGAGACCGCAGAAGCAGCCTTTACCGATGTACCCGCCGATATGTGGTGCAGCCGCTATGTGTCTGCCATTGCAAAGGCGGGCATTGTGGCGGGTGTCGGCAACGGTAGCTTCTATCCGAACGGCAAGCTGACATGGGCGCAGATACTTACCGTGTTGAGCCGCTTTACAGAGCCGAAAGCCTGTGCGCTGCAACATATCCAGTATGACGGTTGGGCGGTTGAAGCGGTGCAGACTGCCGTTGCTCTCGGTTGGATTGAGGACAGCGCCGACTTTGACCCGAACGCCATAATCAGCCGTGGTGACTTCGCCAAACTTGTCAACGGCGTTCTCGCACTGTATCGTGCGGTCTGAAAGGCGGTGCGGCATACATGGTACTGACTTGGCGCAGACTGCGAGAAAAGCGAGAGCAGGGCAGAGAAGCGCAGATAGCAAGCGTTATGCGTCTTATTGAGCAATACCCCTTTGTGGATGTGTTCATGGGTATGCCCTCACGCTTGCAGCTATGGCAAGCAAAGCACTATCCGCTCTGTGATGGTGTGCTGATTATTTTTGACAAGCAAAAGGAGAGATGAACAATGGAACTTTTGACACGAGATGATGGGGTCCGATATTTGGATAGTCTTTTTGAAACGATAAAAAGGGACTACGACATAAGGGACTTAGAATACATGATAGGTGAAGTAGTCGATGCTGCCGAGCGCAGGGTAATCACAAATCAGTCGATGAAGTTTTTCCTTAGGTTGATTGAAGTTCGCCCAAACATCAAAATCTGCTTTGACACACCCCAAAAAGCAGATGAACTGCTTAGACTGAAAGCAAAGGGAGCGTATCAAGGTGTCATAATTTTGCAGCGTGATATAAACCCAACAAACGCAACCCCAGAGCAGGTCATTCGCCGTTACCCAAGGTTAAAACTCTGTGACGGATATATCCCCACAGTTGAAACTATGAATTACACGGCAAGTCCTGATGACAGAGATGACGGTTTTATGGTCATCTTTGAGCCGCTAAACGAGAGCGAACTGGATTATGTGCATAAAGCATATTTGGCAGAGAAGTAATTTATCAGCAGATACAATTTAGCTGTGTGCTGATTGTTTTTGACAATCGAAAGGAGAAAGTAACTATGGATGACAAGGTAGTTGAAAGGTACTATAACGAGTTCTTAGAAGAACGCAGAGAGGATTAGATTGAACACGGCAAAGAGATAGTTGAAAAGTTTCCGTTCCTTACCATCACTTCCGTTTTGCCATTCCCCAATGAGGTTAGGGTATGGAGAGATGAACTGCTTTTAGATGGCTATATCTGCCTTTTCAATGGTAAAGCGGAAGAATTTATTCGGGGGATAAACAGCCGCCCCGATACGGTAGAAAGACAGGTAGCTATCCTTGAAGATGTCTATTTCCAAGACAATACCGAAGAATGTCCCTACTTTCTTCAAGCCAACACCTTTGAAGCATTTCTCTCCGCATTCGCAAGAGATTTTGAAAAATTGGAGGAAGAGAACATTGAACTCCGCAAGCGTTTAGGGGAAGATGTGAGTGTACCAAGAGATTACCCTTGTTTTAGGACTGAGGACGGTCTTACCGTTGATGATATTCCCAATGAAAAGTGAATAATCAAAAAGGCGGCTATGCAGCACCATTCGCTGTATAGCCGTCTTTACTGTTCAGTTTGGAATTTTATCTTCGCCTACAAAGATAATCACCTTTGCATTCGGCGGCAGCTTCGCCAACTCCGACCGCTTTGGCTGTCCGAAAAAGACAAAGTGTGTCTTGTCCTTGTTCGCCCGCCGCTCAAGCCGCTTCAATCTGTTCTGCAACACCTTATTCTGCATTCAAGCTGTCCTCCAATCGTTCCATGCGAGAGAGAATATCTCTGCTGTCCGCATAGCGTGACGCATAATTGAAAATCAGCTCCGTTGCTCTAAGCCTTGCGTTTACGCTTGCCTTTGGGTCGTCCAATACTGCAACGACCTTATCGACCGCTTTTTCAAGCTGGCTGGATAGCTTCGTCCACGCTGCATTGACGATTTTATTCTTTGTCTGCTCCAATGCTGCTTGAAAGTCCTCGTTTTCGAGATACTTATAGCCTGTCGAGCGGTTGATACCCGCCACTCTGCAAGCCTGTGACAGATTTTCTGTCTTGGCGTATTCCATGAGAAAAGCGGACTGCTTGACTGTTAGCCCAGCTATCCGCTCAAACGCCATATTCGTCCTATCGTCCATCGAAGAAATACCCCCTAAAAATATTTATTTGCTTGATTTCGCTGTTCTCGCCCATTTCTCGCCCTTTCTGCTCTGTACCATATTCTGCTATTCCTGCTTAAAATACCCTTGCATTTGCGAAATTGGACACTCTCTCCTTGCTCTCGTGACTTTTCTCGCTGTTTTCTGCGCTGTCTGGTGTAGTTACGGTATCAGCATCTTCTAACGCGATCTCGCTTGCTTCTCGCGGCGAGAGCGTGGGTTTTGCGCTGTCCTGCTGTGTACTTTGTGCGACTGTATGCGGACTTTCAGCGGCTTTTACCGCCTTTTTCTCCTGTTCCTCTTTCATAAAGTCTACACATACGGTTGCATTTGGGTCAATCTTTACTTTCTCTCTGCACTCTGCGAAATTGACCTGTGCGCTGTAACTGTAATCCTTTTTCTGAATTTCAAAGCGGTCTGTAAACATAGCCTTTCTCCTTTCCCTTTTCGTCCTCGTCTGCCTCGTCACTAAAATAGAGTTCGTCACCCTGTTTTACAATATCTGCGGTCACTCTTTCCTCTGCCGCTTTCAGCATTCCGCCGCCAATGATATTTGCCTGTAAGAATGGAATAAGTGCGCTTTCCAGTCTATCCAGTTCTGCCGCCTTATCCTTTTCAAACTGCAACTCTGCCGCCGACTTCGCATTCTGCGCTGCTCTCGGATAGTAGTCTTGCAGCAGCTTGCCTACCTCGCTGTCGCCAGACAAAAACATGATTGCCCTTGCGCCGACCTGTGTATTGATGTAATCGTCTACAATGCGCCCAATCAGTACGCCGTTGTTCTGCCCCTCGGCTGCAATGCGTGTCTTGATAAGGTTCTGCATAAACTGCAAATCGGCGTAGTCACGCTCTGTATAGCGGTGCTCAAAGTTGGTGGCTCTTACCTTTGCGATTTCTGCCCACTGCTCGTCAATGTAGCGGCTATTTTCCTCAATGGCGCTCTGCACCTTGTTCCGCCACTCCTTGTTCATCTTCCGCAATTCGTCTTGATACCACTTGTCTGTATAGCCGCAGTCCTCTTTCTGCTTTTGCAGCTTTGCGAGCGCGGCGGGGTAGGGGTTGGTGTCAATCAGACTTTGCAGCGCATAAGGCTTCCATTTTGGCTGCTGCATGACCGTCCATCCAGACGGCAATCCGTTGTTTGTGTTCATACCTGTTTTTCTCCTTTCATCTTGTCCGCTGTGTTGTTGTGCGTACCCTCTGCCGTGAGGGGTGAGGGGGTACACTGAAAAGCTGTACCAAATGACTGCTGTAATTTCTGCTTGCGATAGTTACGCATATACTCTCGTCTGTGCTTCTTTTTCAATTCCGTTGGAATAGGCGGTCGAGACATTGTAAAAAATCCCCTTTCTTTAGTTTGCTATATCATCAGCTTTGCAAGCTGTTGTATAAGGCGTATCGCTGTATATTGGCTCGATGGTTTAGCCGTGTAGCTGTATAGTGCGTATAGAACGCTTATAAGCCTATATATATTACATAACAAATGAAAAGCGCCCCTTGACCACCCGCAAGCCCTTGTGTATCAATGCTTTGCGATTATCAAAGGCATCATGAAAACGTACAAAAGCACTTTTCAAACCCGCCGCAAAACAGAGCTTTGCCCCTCTATATATGCCGCTGCCTGCGCTGTCTGCTCTGCCGTTTTCAAGTGCTGCTTGTGGCATTTGCAGTCTGGATTGCCTTTCCGCACGCTCTGTATGATGCGCTCTGCGGCGGTGCTTGCGCCGTACCCCTGTACCATGATGTGAATATGCGGTGGCTTGTCTGTGCAAGGCTCTACCCGCTCGCCGTTGTGTATGCGCCTTTCAGAGCAGATAAAGACCTTCTTGCCGCCGTAGCGCATGGACTTCTGATAACCCATTTTGCCCATGTACTGTGAGTCCGTGACAGAAAGACCGAGCATAAAAGCGATGTCCTCACCCTGTTTCTTTTTCAGCCTGACGCAGACGGCACGAAGCCTGTTCAGCTCCTTTTCTGCTTCTTCCATGCTGCTGAATTTTCGAGGGTCATCAAGAAAATATGCTGTGCTGACTTTCTCTCGCATACTCACTCCCTCCTGTACTGCGTAATATTATTTTACAGTCCAAAACATCGAAAATAAAGCTGATTTTGCGCGTTTTCTGCAACTTCTACATTCCAAACAAACCACAACCAAATATTTCTTAGAAAAAATTTGGCTCGAAAACAGCAACTTGCACAAAAGAAAAAAGAGCGGCTGAAACCGCTCTAAAATCCGTGTCACTATGCTGTTTTTTCACCGTTGATGAACACCGTTGAAACGCAATATATAACAAACGAGTGGTACGCCAAGGACATCTCGAAAAAGCGGAAGATCGTCAACAAGATGAAAGGCAATGCGGGTATCCCGCTGTCACAGCCGCCCTATGGGTACATCAAAAACCCGGACGATCCTCGGTTTTGGGTGATCGACCCGGAGGCCGCCGATGTGGTGCGGCGTATCTATGATATGGCTTTGGAGGGGTATGGCTTGGCAGAGATTGCCACCGCCTTGGGTGCAGATGGCATCGTAAATCCCACCTACTACTGGCGAAGCAAGGGTGTCAACCGCAGCGGCTCCAAAAGCACCTTGGAGCCTACCAAATGGGGACACACCACCGTCAAGAAGATACTGACCTTACAGGAGTACTGCGGCGATGTCATCAACTTCAAAAGCTACTCCAAATCCTATAAAATGAAGCGGCGCATTGAAAATCCGGAAGAGAATAGAGCGATTTTCCTCAATGTCCATGAGCCGATTATTGACCGGGTCACATGGGAAAAGGTACAGGCTTTGCAGAAAGGAACACGGCGCAAAAAGCCGACTGTTACCCAAGAGCCGAGTGTGTTCTCCGGGCGGCTGAAATGCCCCGAATGCGGCGGCAACCTCAACTTCCATTTCAATCAGAAAAACCACGACATTAAGTTTTTCAGTTGTCAAAACCACAACTCCGGCTTGCGGAAGTGTTCTGCGACGCACTACATCCGTCTGGATTTTCTGGAACAGGTGGTACTGTATGAGGTCAACCGCTTGGCGACCTTTGCCAATGAGTACGAGCGTGACTTTGTAAAAGCTATGATGGGCCGTTCCGCAAAGGTGGCCGAAAATGACCGGGCAAGAAAACAGCGGGAACTGAACACACTGCTGACCCGCGACAAGGAACTGGATATGCTCTTTGAACGGCTGTATGAGGACAATGTAGCGGGCAAAATCGACGATACCCGGTTTGCCAGGATGTCAAAGCGGTACGAACAGGAACAGGGCGAAATCGGCGCAAAGGTCAAAACTCTGCGGTTGGAACTGAAAAAGGCTGAAGGCCAGCAGATGGATATGGAGGACTTTCTGGAAACAGTGAGGCGGTACACCCATGTGACGAAAATCACCCGGCGCATGGTATCCGAACTCATTGACCACATTGATGTGTACCACGCCGAAAAGCAGGATGGCGTGACCAATCAGCAGGTGGTCATCCACTACAACTGCATCGGGGCCTTTGAAGTGCCAGACCGCAAGAAAATCCCGGAGGCCGACATTATCATGGAAACGAGAAAAGGCGTAGCTGTCAGCTACGCCCCGGCACAGATTGCAGTATAAATTTTGCAGAAAACAAAAATACGGAGTGTCCGTTACAGGATACTCAAATCCTATAAGGACACTCCGCATGGTCCGAGTGGCGAGACTTGAACTCACGGCCTCTTGACCCCCAGTCAAGCGCGCTACCAACTGCGCCACACCCGGATATATCGCTCGTGTCGACTTTGATAGAATAGCACACCTCACCGGAAAATGCAAGCCCCAATTTCAGTTTTTTTCAAAAATTTGTTGCAGTCTGTCACCAGGACACTTCTTCGTCTGCGCGCAGGTAAAAATGACCGGCTTGCGGCGTGACGCCGGAGCAGGCGAAAAGCTCTTCGAGCGTGACAAATTCATAGCCCTGCGCGCCGAGCACGTCGATGACCTGAAGTGCAGCATCTGCGCTGGTATCATACAGATCGTGCAGAAGAACGATGTCGCCGGTTCTGACATTTTCGATAATATGGTGCGCGACAAGCTCCTTGCTGCGCACACTCCAGTCCATCGTGTCGAGCGTCCAGAAGATGAGGGGAACGGTGACGGCGCTTTTGAGCGCCTCGCTCGCAAAGCCCCATGGCGGACGGATCCAGTAGCTGCCGTCGCCGAGCACATCGCGCAGGGCGTCGTCTGTTTTTTGAATTTCACCGAGCGCAGCAGCATCGGCGGCGTCAAGCCGCGCATGAGTGAAGCTGTGGTTGCCGATTTGATGCCCCTCGTCCTTCATGCGGCGGACGATCGCCTCATTTCCTGCGATCTGCTCGCCGATGAGAAAGAACGTAGCATGCGCGCCGCGTTCTTTGAGCCCGTCAAGGAGCGCGGCGGTCGTTTGCGGCGAGGGACCGTCGTCAAACGTGAGCGCGATGCAGCGCCGCGGAGCTGGCGCGGCAGAGACCGCAACGGCCCGACTATCCTTGAATTGGAAAAAGCACAGCATGAGAGCGGTGGATAAAAAAAGCAGAAAAAGCGCGCGGCGGCGGTTCATGACGATCACCTCAAGTGTTATTTTACGCAGCAAGCGGACAAAAAAGACGGCGATGTATGACAGATGACGGAAAAAACGCAACAAAAGGGAGCAAAGAAGAGAATCCGCTTGCATACGGCATGAGTATATATTATAATCGAACCATGCTGAATACTAATAGGAAAGGAATGTCCTATGGAAAGCAAGAAGTTAGAAGCGCTGCTGATGGCGGTCGACCTCGGTAGCTTTACCAAGGCGGCGGAGGTGATGGGCTACACGCAGTCCGGGCTGACGCACATGATGAATTCGCTTGAGCGCGAGGTCGGCTTCACGCTGCTCGAGCGCGGGCGCGGCGGTGTGCGCCTCACCAAGGACGGAGAGCGTGTGGCGCCTGCGATCCGCGAGTTTTTGCAGGCCAACGCCCGGCTCGACAGCGCGATCGCACAGGTGGCGTCCTCACGCAGCGAGGTGATCCGCGTCAGCGCGTTTGCCAGCATGGCCATGCATTGGCTGCCGAGCATTATCCGCCGCTTCCGTGAGGAGCGGCCGGACGTGGACGTGGATATTCGCATGGCGGATCATGTCAACAGCCCCTACGAGCTGCTGGCGCAGGGAAAGATGGACGTTATCTTCGTCAGCCGCCAGGAAGAGGAGAGCGGCTATGAGTGGATCCACCTGCGCGATGACCTGATGTACGCTGTGCTGCCGAAGGATTATCCCATCGACGGCCGCACGGGCTATCCGCTCGGCGAGTTCGACGGGCGCGATTTCATCATGCCCGCGCAGGGCTTTGACAAGGATATTATGCGAATCTTCAACCGCGCGGGCGTGAAGCCGCACATCTTACCTACGGCGGTGGACGACCCGACGGTCATCAGCATGGTCGAGCACGGCCTCGGCGTGAGCATGATGACGGAGCTGACGCTCCGCGGCCGCGGCGACGGTGTGCTGCTCGTACCGGTGGAGCCGCGCTCTGCGCGTGAACTTGGCATGGCTGTTCACAAGGGCGAGGGACACCCGGTTTCGCTGCGGCAGTTTATCGAGTGTGCGCAGGCGGTGCTTGCGGAGCTTGAGCCAAAATGAAAAAGTCTTGTCATACGGCGGAAAAGCGGGTAAAATAACCGATATGATATCAAAGGAGATAACACGTTCCATGCTGACATTCAAACCCGTTGCGCAGCGGGATATGTCCCGTCTGCGCCGCTACTATAAGGACTGCGACTATCAATTGTGCGAGTATTCCGCGCTGGTCAAGCTGATGTGGCGCGGGCATCTGCACCCGCAGTATGCCGAGGCTGCCGGCTGCCTGATCGTGAAAAACTGCATTGACGGCAAGTATTGCTTCGATTATCCCGTTCCGGGGCCGGACGGCGATGAGGACGCCGCGCTCTGCGCCATCGAAGAGCACTGCATGGAGCAGGGGATCGCGCTGGAGCTGTCCGTTGTGCCGCGCGAGAAGGCGGGAAAGCTGCTCATGCGTTACCCGCACTTCCATCTTGACAATCCGCGCTCCTGGCGCGACTATCTCTATGAAGCAAACGACCTGCGCGACTTTCCGGGCCGGCATTACAGCGGCCAGCGCAACCACGTCAATAAATTCCGCAAGCTCTATCCCGAGGCGCGCTTCCGCGCGCTGGGGAAGGACGACCTGCCGCTCATTGAACGCTTCTGGCAGGACTACACGGCGGTGTTTGAGAAAACGTCAAAGTCGGCGAAAAACGAGCTGGCACTCGCTAAGACGATGCTGCGCCTGACGGGGGCCTCGTGGCTCGATGTCGGCGGCATGGAGTACGAAGGGCGGCTCATCTCCCTTGCCATGGCCGAGCGCTGCGGCGAAACGCTGCATGTCCACATTGAAAAGGCGCTCTATGGCTACGAGGGCGTTTATCCTGCGACGGTGCAGGAGTTTGCCCGATGCTTTGCCGTCGACGGCGTCAGGTATTTGAACCGCGAGGACGACGCAGGCGACCGCGGCCTTCGCACCTCGAAGCTCCAGTACCTTCCCTGCATGCTTGCCGAGAAGTTCTGCTTCGACGTGAAAAACGAGCTGGAGGACTTACGCGAGATCCCGGAGATCAAAACCGAACGGCTGACGCTCTCGGCCTTTACGGACGAAGACCGCGCGGCGTACAACGCGCTCTGTCTCGACGATGAGCGCAACAAGTGGTGGGGCTACGACTACCGCACGGACTGGAATGGCGAGGATCTGAAAACCTACTTCCTCGACGTTGTGCGCGAGGACTTTGCCAAAAAACGCGCCGTGAACTTTGCCGTTCGTCTGGACGGCAAATGCATCGGCGAGGTGCTGCTCTACCGTTTCGACGGCAAGGGCGGCGCGGAGGAAGGGTGCCGCATCGCGCCGGAATACGGTGGACAGGGTTACGGTGCGGAGGCGTTCCGCGCGGTGGCTGAGTGGGGGCTTTACGACCGCCATCTGAGCCACATTGTCGCCAAATGCTACAAGGAAAATACCGCCTCCTACCAGATGCTTTCGTCCTGCATGCGCAAAAAGGGCGAGGACGAGAAGTTCTTCTACTTCAATAAGGAAGTGTAAGGCTCACGCCGCGACGATACGCACAAAAAAGGAAGCTCTCGATAAAAAGAGAGCTTCCTTTTTTGTGCTCTGCCCCTGCGTGATGCGGGGAGAAAGCGGCATCTGGCGGCATAATTTTTTCCCCTCTGTCCATAATAAAAGAAAATCGTATGGCGGGAGGCCTGCTATGGATTGCTTGACGGCGGATTTTGAGAAAAATGTGCGTACACTGGACGCCCTGCTTGGCGTGGGGCGCTGCTTTGATATGATCTCGCGCGATTTGTACGTCGGCGGGAAACGCGCGCGGCTGTGGGTCGTGGACGGTTACGGCGATGACGCAGTCATTGAGCGGATGCTGAGTTTCTGGCTGCCGCTCAGAAACATCGACGGCGCGCAGACGATGCAGCAGTTCATCGACCGATACATCACCTTCAGCGAGGTGAATGCCGAGCAAAGCGTCGAAACCGCGGTGACGAGCGTATTTCTGGGGAAACTGCTGCTGCTCATCGACGGATTTGACGCGTGCGCGCTGATCGACGCAAAGCAGTTTCCTGCCCGCAGCGTAGAGGAGCCGTCGGCGGGTAAGGTGCTGCGCGGCGCGCACGATGGATTCATCGAAACGCTTGTAGCAAACGCGGCACTGCTGCGCCGCCGCATCCGCGACCCGCAGCTTACGCTGGAAGGCCACAAGGTGTCGGACTGCTCGCGCGCGGATGTGGTGCTCTGCTATCTTGAGAATAAGGTCGATCGCAAGCTGCTGGACGAGGTGCGGCAAAAGCTTGCGAAAATTGACGTGCGCTCCGTTTCTATGAGTCAGGAGAGCATCGCCGAGGCGATGATGGAGAAAAAGCAGTGGTGGACGCCGTTTCCCAAGGTGCGCTATACGGAGCGGCCGGACGCCGCGACCGCCTGTGTGATGGAAGGGAACATCGTGGTGCTGGTGGACAATTCACCTGCGGCGATGATCCTGCCGACGCATTTCTTTGACTTTGTGCAGGAGGCGAACGATTACTATTTCCCACCCCTGATTGGAACATATCTGCGTGTGCTGCGCATTGTGGTGTTTCTGCTCACAATGTTCATTACACCTGTGTGGTATCTGCTCGTCAAGGATCCTGCGCGCACGCAGGCAGGACTTGAATTCTTGGCAATCGAAAGCGATTATTCCGTGCCGCTGCTGGTGCAGCTGCTGCTGGCGGAGTTTATCGTTGATCTGTTGAAGCTGGCATCGCTCAATACGCCGGCGGTATTTTCCAATTCCTTCAGCATGCTTGGCGCGCTCGTGCTCGGCGACTTTGCCGTGCAGGCACACTGGCTTGTGCCGGAGGTGCTGGCGTATATGGCCTTTGTCGCCATCTCGAACTTTGCCCAGCCAAGCTATGAGCTGGGCTACGCCTTCAAGCTGCTGCGGATCGTGCTGCTGCTGTTTGTCGGTGCGCTGGACTGGGTCGGGCTTGCGCTCGGCTGCATCGGGATCATCGCTCTGCTTGCCTTGACAAAGCCAATCGTGGGGGAGGGATATCTCTATCCGCTCTGTCCGCTCGACAAAAAGGCGCTGCTTGCGCTGCTGGTTCGAAAGCCCATCAGCCGCGACAACACCTGAGGACAACAAAAAAGGCACCCTGCTTTCGCAGGATGCCTTTTTCTTGTTGGTTCATGCGCACAGATGTGCGGCACGAGAAAGTCGTGAGGGATTTTCGATTAGAAAATGCCCTGAGCCATCATGGCATCGGCGACCTTCTGGAAGCCAGCGATGTTAGCACCGGCGACCAGGTTGTAGCCCAGGCCATAGCGCTCGGCAGCCTCAACAGAAGCATCATAGATGTTCTTCATGATGGCTTCCATCTTAGCGTCGACTTCCTCAGCGGTCCAGTAGATACGCTGAGCGTTCTGAGCCATTTCGAGCTCGGAGACGGAAACGCCGCAGGCGTTAACAGCCTTGGAAGGAGCGACGGTGAGGTGCTTCTGCTCCATCAGGAAAGCAAGAGCATCGTTGGTGGTGGGCATGTTACCGACCTCGATGTAGTAGGGAACACCGGACTCAGCAATCTTCTTGGCCCACTCCATGTTGACATCGTTCTGGGTGGCGGCGGGCATGTAGACATCGACGTCCTTGACACCCCAGCACTTCTGACCCTCGACGAACTCAACGCCGAACTTGTCAGCATAGGGCTTGCAGTGCATCGGGTCCTTAGCGCGCATCTCGAGGATGAAGTTGAGCTTCTCTTCGCCGCAGACGCCGTCGGGATCATGGATGTAGCCATCGGGGCCGGCGAAGTAGGTGACCTTACCGCCGAGCTCGTCGATCTTCTTCATGATGCCCCAGCCCACGTTGCCGTAGCCGGACATAGCGACGCGCAGGCCCTCAATGCCCTTACCGTCGTGCTTCAGGACTTCGCGCAGATAATAGACAGCGCCGAAACCGGTAGCCTCGGGACGGAGGATGGAACCGCCGGTGCAGACAGCCTTACCGGACATAGCACCGAACTCGGCAGCGCCGACGATGCGGCGATACTGGCCGTACAGATAACCGACCTCGCGGCCGCCGACACCAACGTCACCAGCGGGGCAGTCGATGTCCTGACCGATGTGACGATGGAACTCGGTCATGAAAGCCTGGCAGAAGCGCATGACTTCGCCATCGCTGCGGCCGATGGGGGAGAAGTCGGAACCGCCCTTGGCGCCGCCGATGGGCAGGCAGGTCAGAGCATCCTTGAAGGTCTGCTCGAAGCCAAGGAACTTGATGATGGAAAGGTTAACGTTGGAAGCGAAACGCAGGCCGCCCTTGTAGGGGCCGAGGGCCGCGTTGTACTGCACGCGGTAACCACGGTTGACGTGATACTGAAGGTTATCGTCCATCCAGACAACACGGAACTCGATGGTGCGCTCGGGCTCGACCATGCGCTCAAGCAGGCAGGCCTTCTCGTACTCGGGGTGGGCGTTGATGACCGGCTCGAGGGAAGACAGGACTTCTTCGACGGTCTGCAGGAATTCGGGCTCATTCGCGTTCTTGGCCTTGGTCTCGGCAAGAACTCTCTCAATGTAAGCGTTCATGATAAGTAGCCTCCTCTAAAATTACCCTGAAAATCAGGGCTTGATGGTTCAGCCATCTTGTCTATGAGTTTATCACCAAAGGAAAAAATTCTCAAGCAAAACGCTATTGGCGCTGTGCAAGAAATTCTTTCTAACTTTTTGTGCATTTGGCAGAAAATTTGGCAAAAAACTTTAACTTTTTTAATAAAACATATTAAAACGCTGCAAGCTGTCTTTCAAAGCGGTTATTTTATCGAGAAAAACTGGTCATAATCTTGCATTTTTGTGCAATGCATTCCAAAAAGAGATAGGGGTGTCGCCACCCCTATCAAAATTAGTAATATTCAGGCGAAAAAGCCGTTTTTCCGCACCTTACGGGAGCGGGGAAGCATCGCCCGCCTGCCCGCCTTCAAGAGAGGGGCTTTCCCCATCCGGTTCGCTGTCTGCTGCTTCCGCAGGCGGCGCACTCTGGGTGCTGCCGTCTGAGAGCGTCACGTCAGATGCATCGATCCAGTTTTCCGTGACGTAGCCGTCGCGGTAGTAGACGCACACGCGGTCGCCGACGTTCAGCAGCGGTGCATAGGCGACCTCCGCCGCGCTCATGCGCACGGTGAAGGTGTCGTTTCCGGCAAAGCGCAGGAAATAGATGCTGTTGCCGTTTACGACCGCCGTGCGGATCTCGGCGATCGTACCCTCCACGCTCATAAGGTCGACCGATGGTGCGTCGATTTCGCTCTGGTCGTTGGAGATGAGATTGTTTTTGAGCAGCATCTGACGGTAGTTCGCCTCGCAGTCGGCGACCGTCGCGCCGGTGGCGACGATCTGATACTGGCTGACGTTGACCATCGCGTACATTTTGACGAGCTGGCTTGCGTCCTTGAGCGCCATGAAGTAGGTCGGCTGGTCGGCAATGTTCAGAAGCAGCGGGAACGTTGCGGTGTAGCGCAGGTTCTGCACCTGACCCTTGGCGCTGTCCATCGCGCTGTACTCTGTCGCGCCTGCGCAGGGATAGTACTTTGTTTCCTTCGTGCGCTGGTTGGAGAGGAGGAAGCCGATGTTGCTCTCGTCGCCGCCGACGCTCGTCACACCCGTGTAGAGGTAAACGTCGTCACCTTCAGCAAGGTAGTTGTAGCCGTCTGTCGTGACGGTCACGTCGCGCTGGCCGAAGATGGAGTTCCAAAAGCCGTTGTGGTACTGACCGTAGTAGTTGTACTGCTCAACGATCAGCTCGGCGGAGTAGACGTGGTCGACCCATGCGGGCGGCTCTTCATAGTATTCGCTCTCGCCCGTGATGGCGTTGACGAGCACCGCACCGTGGTTGTCCGTGCCGCCGAAAAGACCGATGGTTTTTTCCTTCTTGGCGCAGACCCAGTAGGGCGTGCCTTCCTCGTCGATCTCAAAGACCGGCTCTTCGAACATATAGGTCGGATAGGCAAAGCGCAGATGACGGTAGAGGTTGTGGGAGAAGTGCTCGGCGGTCGTGTACTTCATGCCGTCATCGAGACGCACCACGTCGACGTTCTGCGTCACCATGTCGATGACGAGATAGGCGGGAAGGCCTTTGGAGCGGTTGTTGAACCACTTGATGATGTCACCGTAGCGAAGCGGCGTGACGCGCACGGGGCGGCCGTGATAGTTGATCTGCGTGTAGTCCGCGCTGACCTCGAACTGCGAGACCATGTCGGCAAGTTCACCGAGTTTGCGGTCGCCGAGCTTTTGTGCGCTGTCCTTGTCAAGCATGGGAATGCGGTCGTAGGAGATTTCGTCGATCTCCTCGGTGAAGCTGCCATTTTCGATGGGCAGCAGCGCCTGATAGTCCTTCGCGCGCAGCACCACCCACGATGTCAGCGCGCCGATGAGCGCCGTGACGATGGAGGTGTGCACGGCGCGGTGCACGGTCTCGCGGTCGCCGCGGCCGATGGCGTTGGCGATGACGACGTTCGCGCCGAGCGCGATGCCGATGAAAAGGTTGACGATGAGGCCGATGATCGGGCCGTTTGCGCCCACCGCCGCGACGGCGACTGTGCGCGCATCGCCCGTGAAGTTGCCGACGACGGCGATGTCGGCCGCGTTGAACAGCTGGCCGAGAATGCCGGTCGCGGCGACGGGCAGGGCATAGCGCGGGAGTTTATTCCAGATCGGGCCGTTGAGCATGTCCAGATGCTGCGGCTTGGTCGCTGTCTGCATAGATCTTCTCACCTTTTCTTACAAATGGGTAAAGTTCCAAGGCCCTATGATATGCCAAAGGCGGCACGGATGCAAGAGCAAAAATATACAATTTCTTAGCGGCCGCTTCCGCTGCGATGCAGCAGAAAAACGCCCGGGAAAACGCAGCTGCGTTTGTCCGGGCGCTGTTTTTTCCCGAAGGAGGACTGCGGACGGTGTCCGCCGCTTATTCCGCGCTCTTGAGTGCTTCATCCATGGGGATCTTCCGGATGCGGCGGAAATCGAAGATCGTCACGATGGCGTAGCCGAGGAGCACGAACACGAACATCTTGACATATCCGGCCGGCTCCATGTGGAAGGCGAACCAGCCGCTGTAGGAGAACATGATCTCCCGCCAGGCCAGCTTCATGGCGGCGGCGCCGAGCCAGACGCTGACGGCGTCGATGAGCACGAGCACGATCGTCGTCGACAGCAGGTACAGCCGCGCGATCTCCCGGTTTTCATAGCCGAGGATCTTCACCATGGAGATGGCGTTTTCGTTCTTTTCAATGATGAGCTTGGTCAGCAGGTAGATCAGTACGGCCGACAGCAGCACGCACAGGTACTGGAAATAGGTCATGTAGGAGCCCATCGAGTGGTCGAGCTGATCGGCCATCTTCGTGATGTCGCGCTCGGTGATGACGGTCGCAACGTTGTCCTCGTCGATGTCCGTGATCTCCGTGTCGGACAGAAAGCCCGAGAAAGCGTCCGCGTCGAGGTCGAAGATGTCGCGGTAATGATCCATCGGCAGGAACACGGCGATGCTCTGGCAGCGGTCATAGATGCCGGCGACCGTGAAGGTGTACTGCTTGCTCTCGTACTTTTCGTCCAGCGTGAACGTGTCGCCGACGGCCAGACGGTATTTGTCGGCATAGGGCGCGGAGATGTAGACCTTATTGCCTTCCAGCCCGGAGAGGTTATCGATCTGCACGTAGCGGCTGCCGTCCGCGATGCCGTAGACGCTGACTTCCTCGTCGAGCACGTCGCTCTTGCGCACGAGGGAGGTCATGCAGAAGGCTTCCGCGTCCGGGTTTTGCGTCGTGACGGCGTCGCCATTTTCGTCCTCGCAGGATTTGAGCACGTACTGGTAGTTTGTAAACATCATGTCGGCCGTCCGGCTCGCCGGCGAACAAAATGAGGTAGTTTGCGATGTTCTGGTAGATGATGCGCAGCCGGAAGCGGGCGAAGAAGCTCCAGTTTGGCAGGCGGAGCGCCTTTTTGCGCCGGGCCTTTTTCAGGTCGTGGCGCAGAAACTGCAGCGGCGTGTGGCGCATCATGCGCGTGATGATGAGAAAGTTCACCACGAACATCAGCACGACCGGGATCAGCGTCGTGCGCAGGAAAGCGTCCGGATTCCAGACGGTCTTGTACGTCGGCAGGCTGTAGCTGTTGTAGTACATGGACACGACGACGTTTTTGAACACCGTGTAGCCCAGCACGTTGCCGACGCAGGCGGCGGCCAGCGTCACGATGACGGGCATGGCCAGATAGTGCCGCACCAGCTCGCCGCGCGTATAGCCGGAGGCGCGCAGCGTGCCGATGGCAGCGCTTGTGGCCGTGTTGCAGGCGATGACGGCGGCCTTGATGCCGCGGTCATACAGCCGGCCGATGACATCCTGCGTCAGGCGGCGGACCTCCGCGACCGGGCGCACGCCGTAGGGAGCGTTGGCCGAGTCGCCGAAATAGAGAAAGTCCTCCCCCGGCAGGCGCTGCACGAGCGCGCGCAGGACACTGATGCCGCCGAGGCCGGAATCAAACACCGCGATCGGAAGCTCCGTCCGCTCCATGGTACGCCCTCCTTCCCGAATTTCGTACAGGATGCATCTATTGTACCACATTCGGCGCAGTTTTCAAGTCAGGCGATGGCGCGCCGCCGGGCACGTCCGTGCACAGTTGGTGCGTGAGCAGGATGGAAAGCGTCTGGTTGCAGGCGATCATGGACGCGGCGACAGCCGTGCAGAGCATGGCGCCGAAAGGGGGTGATGCGCCGGCTCATGCGCGCGATGCCCACCCTGGCCGTGTCGAGCAGGCCGGTGGCCTGAAAGATGCCAGAATAGGCCGCCGAAAGCATGAAAACATCCCCCGGAGCAGACGCTCTGGGGGATGCGTTTTTGTACGGCTTACTTGTTCCAGGGGTTGGCCGGGTCGGG